>ERZ1739049.48-NODE-48-length-15304-cov-14.949898_pt1 | contig 15304 bp, 17 predicted proteins | sample MGYA00581760_ERZ1739049 | MGnify/ENA primary metagenome ERZ1739049 (study PRJEB42929, sample SAMN08275522) | rhizosphere metagenome | isolation source: Rhizospheric soil replicate 2 | host: Colobanthus quitensis | place: Antarctica: Devils point, Livingston Island...
GGGCTCCGGGGGGGGTGCCGTGTGTTTGGTGGCGGGCGTACCCCGAGGCGGTGTCACGGGGTGCCGGGTTTCGCGAACGGGGACCGGGACGCCCCTGCGGTGCGGGACGGTTATGGCGGTCAGGCCCCCGCCGTGGGCGGCGTCGAGCTTTCGGCTGCGGCGGAGGCTGCCGTAGCCGCCTTCGACACGGTGGGCGAGGGCGAGTGGCAGCGCACCGGGCGTCGCAGCAACGGCTCGGTTTTCACCATCGAGACCCTCGGCCAGTACTTCCTGCATGACCTGACCCACCACCTGCACGATGTGCGTGGCTGAGCCGGCAACGCGGCATACCGCGGTGGTGGTCGGCTGTGGCGATTGGCCGTAGTCGGGTGATTGGCCGTGATCGCCGAAACGGGTTCGAGGTCGGACGTCTGCCGCCGATAGGCTCGCACTCGTGATCGACATCAAGCTCCTGAGAGACCAGCCGGACGCCGTGAGAGCCTCGCAGCGTGCCCGGGGGGAAGACGAGGGGATCATCGACCTGATCCTGGCCGCGGACGAGCTGCGGCGTTCGTCCATCGCCGAGTTCGAGGCGCTCAGGGCCGAGCAGAAGTCGTTCGGCAAGCAGGTCGCAGCGGCTCATGGCGCACAGAAGGCCGTGCTGGTGGCAGCAGCAAAGGCCACCTCGGACCTGGTCAAGGTGCTTCAGGTCGCCGCCGACGACGCCGACGCCGCGCTCGCGACCCTGATCCGCCGCGTCCCCAACATCGTCATCGAGGGTGTTCCCAGCGGTGGTGAGGACGACTTCCGCGTCTTGGAAACCGTTGGTACCGCACGGGATTTCGCGGCGGAAGGCTGCGAGCCGAAGGACCATCTCGAGCTCGCCGAGGGCCTGGACGCACTCGACATGGCGCGCGGAGCGAAGGTTGGCGGATCGCGCTTCTACTTCCTCAAAGGGGTCGGCGCACGGCTCGAGCTGGCCCTGCTCAACATGGCGATTGCCCAAGCCGTGGAGGCCGGGTTCACCCCCATGACCACCCCGACGCTGGTCAAGGCCGACGTCATGGCCGGCGCGGGGTTCCTGGACGCCCATGCCGAGGAGGTCTATCACCTCGAGGTCGACGACCTCTACCTCACCGGCACCTCCGAAGTCGCGCTTGCCGGTTACCACGCCGACGAGATCCTGGACCTCTCCGGCGGTCCCAAGCGCTATGCCGGGTGGTCGGCCTGCTACCGCCGCGAGGCCGGGTCGTACGGCAAGGACACCCGCGGGATCATCCGGGTGCACCAGTTCCAGAAGGTCGAGATGTTCAGCTACTGCCGCGTCGAGGACGCGGAGGCTGAACACCAGCGGCTGCTCGGCTGGGAGCGGCAGATGCTGGCCAAGGTCGAGGTGCCGTATCGCATCATCGACACCGCGGCCGGCGACCTCGGCGGTCCGGCGGCGCGCAAGTTCGACTGCGAGGCGTGGGTGCCGACGCAGGGCCGCTACCGCGAGCTGACGTCGGCCTCGAACTGTACGACCTACCAGGCTCGCCGCCTCAACATCCGTGAGCGTGACCCGCAGGCCGAGGGCAACGCAACCCGCCACGTCGCGACCCTGAACGCCACGCTGGTCTCCACTCGCTGGATCGTGGCGATCCTGGAGAACCACCAGCAGGCGGACGGGTCCGTGGTCGTCCCCGCCGCGCTGCGGCCGTTCCTGGGTCTAGACATCCTGACTCCGACGGCGTGATCCGGGCCGCTTGATGGCAGAGCAGCTGATCGCCCTCGACCTCGACGGCACGACGATCCACCATGACGGCTCCATGTCGCCGGCGGTCCGGCAGGCCGTGCGCGAGATCGCCGAGGCCGGCTTTCACGTGGTCATCGCGACCGGTCGCGCGATCCTGGCTGCGATGCCGCTGATCGCAGAGCTGGGTCTGGAGAACGGCTTTGCGGTCTGTTCCAACGGCGCGGTGACCCTCCACCTGGACCCCGACGAACCAGATGGCTATCGCATCCTGGATACCGTCACCTTCGACCCGGCACCGGCCCTGGAGGTGCTGCGCGGGTCGTGGCCGGATGCAGTTGTCGCGGTGGAGGAGCTGGGTGTCGGGTTCAAGGTGAGCGCCCCCTTCCCTGACGGCGAGCTGGATGGTGGGGTCCGCGTCGTCCCCTGGGACGAGCTCTCGTCCTCGCCCGCAACCCGGGTGACCTTCCGCAGCCCGACCGGCACGGCTGAAGACTTTCTCGCGTTGGTCGAACGCATCGGCCTGCACGGTGTCAACTACGCCGTCGGCTTCACGGCCTGGCTCGACATCAACCCCGAGGGCGTCTCCAAGGCCTCGGCGCTGGAGCTGATCCGGCGCCGGTTGGGAGTCGAGCCGGCGCACACCATCGCGGTCGGCGACCAGCGCAACGACATCGAGATGTTGCAGTGGGCGGCACGCGGTGTCGCGATGGGCAATGCGCCTGACGAGGTGAAGGCGGCCGCCGGCGAGGTCACTCTCGATGTTGACCAGGACGGGCTGGTGCCGGTCCTCAGCTCGCTCCTGGCGGGACGGCCGCCCGACGCGCCTGCCTGACGCTCGCCCGCCCGGTCAAGGGTTGAACCCGCTGAAGAGCGCCGAGGCGTTCTGTTCCAGCCGTCCGGCGACGTTGTCCACGTGCGCCCACAACTGGGGCACGCGACGCGTCGCTTCGTCCACGCGCCAGGTTGGCACGGGACGGTGCCCCAGCGATATCCACATGTTGTAGGCGGTCCAGTTCAGCGCTGCGCCAACGGAACTCGCAAGTGCGACCACGCTCATCGGGCCCGGAGCACCACCGGCCTCAAGGTAGGAGGCGAGCACCGAAGCGTCTGGCTCGCCGAAGCTCACGGCGACGTGTACCGCCTCCATCCAGGGCAAGTCCGGTGTGGCATCGAAGTCGCACAGCATCGGCCCTTCGGGGGCGATGAGCACGTTCGAACGGCTGATCTCTCCATGTACGAGCCGGGACGTGTGTTGCCAACACTCCACCGCTTCGTTCAGAAACGGACGCAGCGCGGCGACCAGCGGAAGCCTCGCGGTGGCAGCGGCCGCCCAGGGCAGGTCGGCAGCTTCGGCGTCCAATGCCCACTGGCGCCATTCGCTCAGCGGATGCAGACCGTAGCGGTTGGTCAGGTCCGCGTGCGGGGTGGCTGGGGCCACCCGGTGCAGGGTTGCGAGGGTGCTGCCGAGCCAGGCCCCGATGCGCTCGTCCTCACCACACCGCCCCGCATTGTCGATCCATCGGTGCAGCACGGCGTAGTGACCGTCGATCAGTGCTGTCAGCCCCTGAGGTGAATCCAATGGACGCAGGGGTTCCGGCATCGCTACCCCCGCCTGGTACGCATCCCACTCGAACTCATAGTTGGCCCGCAGCGCATCCAGTGCCCAGCCCGGCGCGTCCGCTGCCGTCAGTTTCAGCGAGTACGTGCCACGTCCGTCCGTGAGCCGCCAGGCTCCGGTGGCACCGTGGTGGTAACTCACGACATGCACCGGGGGAAGCCCGAACCGTCGCAAGAGCCGCCCAAGATCGATCAACGGTTCGGTCGCAGCCGTGGCAGCCTCCGTGGGCGGGCCGTCGGGTGTGTCGTACATGTCCTCGATTATGGCAAGCGGGAGCGCCGCAGCAGTCGACCCGTTTGAGGGCCGCCGCGAAGCGGGCTACCTGAGGCGTGACCTCAGCGGGACTGCAGCGCGTCGAGAGCCACAGCCATCGCGGCGCCGACCCGCCAGTCCAGTCGCGAGCCGCTGGGCGAGGTGGGCAGCTCCACGTTGTACCGGTCGCGCAGGCTCCGACGACGGACCGAGCTGAGCACGATCAAGCCATCCGGTGTGGTGAAGTCGAAGTGGAACAGGAACGGCGAGGGCAGGTCGCTGATAAACGGCACCACCTCCCAGAGCCGCCGTGCGATCGCGACGCTCTGGTTGCGCTCGGTGCCCGTGGCCTGGAGCCCGTCGGCGGCGGTCAGCTGCCAGGTCGAGCGCAGCAGCGACTTGCGGAACTCCTTGCGGAAGGTGCCGATCGGCGTACCGGTCGCGTCCGTCACGTCATAGGTCGCGCCAAGGTCCATGCGCTGCCTTGCCTTGAAGCCGAACACCGGCTGGGTGCGGGCCTCGTCGGCGTAGAACGTCACCTGCTCCTTGAAGGCCATCCGCTTCTGCTGAGCCATGGCGATCACCGGCCCCTCGGCCCCCTCGGCGTCAACGGACCTGATCTCGTAGCGGTTGACCATCATCGTGATCTTCTGCTTGATGGTGAACCGGTCATAGCCCGCGATGTTGGTCATGTTGGCATTCTGCTGCACGTCTGTTGCTGGCATGCTGTGCGGGTCATGTCCGAGCTCATCATCACGTCGCCGGCCAACGCCCGCCTGAAGTCTCTTGTCGCGCTGCGACGTCGTCGTGTGCGGGAGGAGCTGGGCCTCACCCTGATAGAGGGGTATGACGAGCTGTCCCTCGCGCTGGACGCGGGCGTCGTGCCGCGAACCGTCTACTACTGCCCGGAGCTGATGCTCGATCCCGGGGTGCAGCTGGACGTCGTACCACGAGTGCAGGCGCTGGGCTCGGACACCCAACAGCTGGGGAGGGTGGCGTTCGAGAAGGTCGCCTACCGCGAAGGCCCCGACGGTCTTCTGGCCGAGGTGAGGTCGGTGGTGCGGACCTGTGCCGACCTGCAGGTCAGCACAGCGCCGATAGCCCTGATCTGCCAGGGCGTGGAGAAACCGGGCAACCTTGGCGCGATGTTGCGGACCGCTGATGCCGCCGGTGTCGAGGCGGTCGTTGCCGCCGACCCTGTGACCGACTGGGGGAACCCCAACCTGGTGCGGGCCAGCAAGGGCACGGTGTTTTCGGTGCCGGTCGCGTCCGCAAGCACTGCCGAGACGTTGGCCTGGTTGTCGGACAACGGCATCGCGCTCGCGGCCACGACGCCGGACACGGATCTGGACTACACGGACCTGGACTACACCGGGCCGATCGCGATCGCCGTCGGAGCCGAGAAGTACGGACTGACCGACGAGATCCTGGCGGCCGCGGCATACAGGATCCGGATCCCGATGGCTGGGCGGGCCAACTCCCTCAACGTGGCCACGTCGGCAGCCGTCGTCATCTACGAGGCGCTGCGGCAACGCCGTCTTCGGTGACCCCGGCCGGCAGAACGGACCCCGGTCAAGGACGGCCTGAAGCCTGTGCCACCATGACCCGTATGCGAGTTGACCACGTCTCTTATGCCGCCGAAAGGGATGGGCTGAATGCCACTGCGCAGCGCCTTGCCAAGAAGCTCGGCGTGAAGCCTGTCGATGGCGGCGTCCACCCCCGGTTCGGCACCCGCAACATCATTTTGCCGCTGGCCCACGCACGTTATGTCGAGGTCGTCACGGTGCTCGACCACCCCGCCTCGGACAAGGCTCCGTTCGGCCAGGCCGTCCGCGCCCGTTCCGAGGACGGCGGTGGCTGGCTCGGTTGGGTTGTCAGCGTCGACGACATCTCCGAGGCCGAGAAGCGACTGGGTCGTGAGTCCGTGGTCGGCAGCCGGCGCCGTCCTGACGGTGTCGAGCTGAAGTGGCGTCAGCTGGGGGTCAAAGGGCTCATGACCGACCCGCAGCTGCCTTACTACGTCAGGTGGGACGACCAGAGTCTGCATCCTTCGGTTGGTGCCAATACCGACGTCACCATCTGCGGCCTGGAGATCGCCGGTGACCCTGATCGAGTCTGTGAGTGGCTGGGCCTGCCGGCTGACCAGACCTCGACCGTCATCGACTTCACCTTCGTCGCACCGCACGGAACGCCGGGCCTGTTGTCTGTCACGTTCGACACACCCAAGGGTCCTGTCACCATCTGAGCCCAGGTTCAGTCGCAGGTAATATCTGGCGTTGCGGTGGCCACCTCTGTTGCGCTGGCTAAGTCTCCAGAACAAACACGACGTACGCGACCCCGCCATCGTCGGCAGTGGAGGGCGGGACGTCCTGCGCGGCAACTCTTCGGAAGCCGCTCTTCTCCAGCACCCGGATCGAGCCGATGTTGTGCGGGGCGACGTAGGCATGCAGTGGCCGTACCTTCATTTGGTCGAGGAAGAGCGCGAGGGCTTTCGTGCCGACCTCGCCGCCCCAGAAGCCCGGCCCGATCCAGTAGCCGACCTCTTGATGCCCCGACGTCTCCCAGCTCACGATGTTGCCGGCCGCCTGGCCGTCCACGACGATCGTCTGGGTGAAGACCGTCCGGTCGGCCCTGATCTTGGCCCAATGCGCCATGAAGGCATCTCGTTCCCTCGCCGGGAAAGCCGCCAACCGGGTCGCCTCTCGGTCCCGCTGATGCTCGAAGAACAACTCAAGATCGCTGGTCTCAACACCCCTGATCTGTGGTTGTCCAGGCACCTCACGGGAATCGACCATCCGCTTCCTCCCTCGATCTCGCCTCGGGTCAGCTGCCGGCCATCGGTGGTCGCCTCGCAGTGGCTGCCGCCCTGCTCGCGTCGAGCACCTCCTGCGCGTTTGCTTTGTACTCGCTGTAACGTCCGACCGCCTCCGTGACGTAGGCGCCGACGGCCGCGGGGTCTACGACGTCCTCGAATCCCAGGTGCGCCAGTCGCTGGAGAGCGTACGTAACGATTCTGTACTTGACTGCGACATCGAGGTCGGGCTGGGCAGTACGGATCGCGGCATCGAGCGCGAGAACGACCGGGGCAGCCACGGGGTCAATGCCGGCAAGATAGCTTTGTAGGGCAGCGCTGCTCAAGTGGTTCCTCCCCACCTTGGAAGCGCCTGAAGGGCGCACCAATGCTAGCCACTTTGTCTTGATGAGCGGGCTTGGTGAGAGTTTGGTTAAGGGGTGAACGTGCCTCCGCGAGCCGCGCGAACCTGTGCGTGGTCTCATGGAACGAAGCTCGACATTGCGGAGTCTGAGCAGATAAAGGATTCTGGCAGAAGGTTGGAGGAATGCAGTGGTCGCTTCGGGTGGTTTTGTCTCGACGGCTTTGGCCGCCTCCCTGGTCTTGCTTGTTTCCGGCTGTGGCGGGAGCAACGTTGCGGCCACAGCCGGCCGCCCGTCTGCCTCGCTTGTACATCCGACGGTTGTTGAGCTGACGTGCGACGCGTCCGGAACGAGCGCGACGACCAGCACTGCGGTCGTTGACCGCGACGGACTGCACCTGAAGCTGACCGTCGGCTCCGGCCAGAACGGGGCGCTTCTCAACTACCGCTACCCGGCAGCGGACGGCGCCTCTCCCGGTGGCGGAGACCTGGTCCCTGTCGGGACCAGTGAGCATCTTCTTCAGGTGCCACCAGGTGACGTCCTTCTTGACTGCTCGGACAGCCAGGGGTCCAAGACCACTGCGCCGGTCAAGGTCCGGGCAGATGACCCCAACGGCTACTACCGTTCGGTCACCCTCGCCGCTCTGGGGTGCAGCTCCACGGCCACCCCGTCGTGGGCGGTTGGGCCCACACGGGGCAGGACCGCTGAAGAGGCCTTGGGCGCGCTGCTCCTTGCCTCTGGACTGCGGCCAGGTCTGCACGCGAGGTTGGCCCCGATCGGCTACGTCGGGTCTGCGTCTCGCACTTACATTCTCGAGCGCGGGGGCACTCCGTGGGCGACGGCGGTCGTCTCCTCCGAAGGCGCGGAGTATGTGGCCGGGCTCGACATCCTCTGCTGAGCACTATCTTCTGGTGAAAGGGGCGTGGGCAGGGCGGGCGTACACGACCCGCCCTTCCTTGACGACCAGGTTGACAGTATTGAGCGCCTCGATGTCCGCCAGCGGGTCACCTTCCAGCAGAACGCAGTCGGCCGTCATACCGGGTTCGAGCGTGCCGACGTGGTCCCGGATCCCCAGGGCGGTGGCTGATCCCGCGGTCGCCATACGCAGGACGGCCTCGTTCGGCACGCCGGCACAGCGCAGTGCCCTGGCCTCGTTCATGACGCTGTGGTGGAAGTTTCCGAACGCGAATGGTGCGTCGGTACCGAAGTCGAGGTTCACCCCTCCCTGATACAGCTTCTGGGTGTTGGCGAGGCTTTGTTCGTACCATGCACGCGGTCGTATACCAGGGTGATCTGGCGTTTGCCCTTTTTCAGGACGGAGTCCGAGACGGATGTGAATCCTGCCGCGGTCACGCCGCCGACGTAGAAGTAGTCGCTCTACTCTTCAGCCCTCGCGTGAGGAAGCAGGATCTCGGTGCAGCGGCGGCATCAACCTTCGTACGCTGCAGCCGTCTACCGGTGCCCGGCCACGCAGGAGATTTCCAGGTTCGCCGCTGCCCCGCAGGGCCGCAACAGTCGCATAGACAGGACGGGGCCAGGTGGCTGCATGTCCAAGTGGTCAGGCGGTTCGCTGAGAGCTCAAAGCGCGCGGCTTGGATGTTTCATGCTGCGGCTGTCGCGGACGCCAAAACCAAGGGTGGGCCGAACATGAGCCGAACGACGATGAGGACGGCAGGGGCCGATTACAGAACAAGCTGAGCGTCCTTCTGAAGCTGAAGGGTGTGTGCCGAAGTGGGATTGTGTGGCCCAAAGTGGCCCGGGCGCACACCGAAGACGTAGGTTCACAGAGGACCGGAGTCCTCGAATTCGGTTATGCTGCAACGCTTTTCGCTGTAGAGCGGGTGACGGGAATCGAGCCCGCACTATCAACTTAGGAATCCCATATGGACCCGCGATCCGTGCCCACGTGGCGGATCTGACGTAGCGGTGAGTGTCTCGCAATACTCCTGGCTTGTTGCACGCGGAGTGCACGAGGGCCGCCACAGTCCGATCTGTTCAGAGGGGGTTCAGCGATTCTTCGAGGCACGAACTCGGGCGAGCACCGACTCGGCAAGAAGCAGTAGCGACTCCCTCGGCTCGCTCAGCACGACAGAGTCATCGCCGTACATCCGCTCGGCGATGTCTACCGCCTGCTCTGGGCTCCTGATCTTCAAGTGACGGAATAGGACGACCAGGTCGGTGAGATCCTGGGGGCGCCCGGCAGCCATCTTCATCGCTAGGAGGTTGGCAGGGGAAGAGACGGCGACCTGTAGACCCTCGACATCGAGCGAGACTGGGTTCTCGTCGGGGAGGGGAATGAACGGGCTAGCCGCGGCGCTCAGCCAGGCCGGTGGTAGGCAGAGTTCCGTGGCCATGGATGCGGCCTCATCAGCCACCGTGGTGGGTGGGTGAAGAACCGCGTCGATGTCTCGCGTGGTGCGCCGAGTGTCGAACTCCAAAGCCATCGCTGCTCCTCCGACGATATATAGCCGGCCCGCGACACCCTTGGCGGACAAGCGGCGACCCAACTCGGTGAGCAGCTCGAGAATCTTGTTGCGATCGAAGCCCGTGGTGCTCATTGGTGCCCCCTCCTATGCAGTCTGAAAGGCAGACGCGTCCAGCCAGATACCCAGGCGTGAGAAGTCGATGGGCGTGCGCGCCATGGTGTGTGCGGCCAGGAGACCTCCACCGTCGGCGGGGAACCACCAGGACTCCAACGGTGCCCGGCGGCTCCACTTCGGTGCGGTGACTCCGCGTCGCCTGCAGGCCTGGGCTACGGCGGCCGCGAGGAGCGTGTCCCAGCGCCGGTCGCCCGTAGGGCGTGGTCGTCGCAAGAATTCTTGAATCTCAGCCGAGTCCGTGAGGTCACGGAAGTCATTGATGGCCGTGATGAGCGTGCGAAGCGCGAAGTCGTCGTCGCCACGTTGAAGCTCCTCCTTGATTGCCTCTGACGCGCCGCGCGCCGTCAGCCAGGTCCGCACCGGCCCGCCGATCTCCCCTAGAAGGCGACTGACCTCCGGCTGGCTGCGGTTGGTGAGTGCAGCGATCCGTCGCTGGCTAAGCCCATGCCGGTGGCCTTCTAGGACCAACTGGCGGAGCTGGGCGCGGCCCTCACGAACCAGCTCATCCGCACGCAGAGACCTTTCGGCGATCTCCGTCTCGAACGTCATCCTCTGATAGTAACCACTATCAGAATAAATGCAAGCGGCGCACGATCTGGCGGGAGCTGGCCGCGATGAGAGTCGATCAAAATGGCAACGACCATGGAGATGCTGGAAATGGGACGCCCGGAGTTACGACGTGCTGCCGTTGCCACATGGGCACTGGGGCGCGACAGGCAATTGCACAACTGCGGCAACGACAATGAGATGGTGCTGGGGGGACTGGCGGGCGGTGTGCATTCTGCTTGGTATGCAGCGCTTTTCGCGTGTGGAGCGGGTGACGGGAATCGAACCCGCACTGTCAGCTTGGGAACTGCTCGAACGCATGGGTATGTGCTTGGTCCTGTGAGAGTTTCGCGGTCTCGAGCGGCCTGGAGTGTCCCTTGGATGCCTGCCGTAATGGCACGCGAATGGCACGGAGCCGACGCCCTGCGATTCAGTCGATGTAGAGGTCAGTCCCGCGGTGTTCGATCGCGCCTCGCTTCAAGGGAATCAACCGTGTGAGTGCTTTGAAGGTCAGGCCCAGGCCGGGGATCTTGGCAAAGACACCTTGGGGGCCGCGGACCATCTGGCCATTGGTCACGTCGTACTTTGACCCATGCCAGGGGCACACCAGGCAACCGTCTTCGTCGATGCTGCCGCTGGCGAGGTCGGCACGAAGGTGGCGGCACTTGCGACCGACAGCGAAGTAATCGCCGTTGTTGCCGACGGCGTACTCGTCGACTCCGGTGACGGTGCCTTCGGGGACGCTCGCAGCTGGGACGGAATGACTCATAAGGGCTCCCTCATGGCGCACGATCCGACCGTGGCCGTCAGGATCGGGGTTAGTGACGTGGCCACGATGTCATGGATGACCTCGCAGGCGAATCGGGCTACCCCCGGTTTGACGGCGCGGCCCGGCGCCCCCACTCGCTCGAACGGCACTTCGGCGCCGCTCAGACGGTTCGCTGTGAGCGCGCCCCAGTGATCCGAGTCAGGCCATGGGCCGCGGTCTACGCCAATCCTGCGTACGCCAATACCTTTGGCAGCCAGGACGGTCACGTTGCGCTGCCCCGAAGTGAGGACCAGGCCGAAGGCTGTCGCCCGCGTTCTTGATTGATTCCAGAAAATGGGCCACACTTCGGATGGTGTCCACGACTTTGGATGTTGAGCAGTTGTTGCGCGGTGTCGCGCTGCGTGTGACGCGTCCCCGGATGGCGGTGCTGACCGCGGTGTACGAGCATCCGCACGCCGACACGGACTCGATCATCACTGTCGTGCGTGAGGATCTCGGTGAGGTGTCGCATCAGGCCGTGTACGACGTGCTGCGTGCGCTGACTGCCGCGGGCCTGGTAAGGCGGATCCAGCCGTCGGGCTCCGTGGCGCGTTACGAGTCGCGGGTCGGGGACAACCACCACCACGTCGTATGCCGGTCGTGCGGTTCCCTCGCAGATGTCGACTGCGCCGTGGGCACCACCCCCTGCCTGACCGCGTCCGACGACCACGGCTTCGCGATCGAGCAGGCCGAGGTCATCTACTGGGGCCTATGCCTCGACTGCTCCACCGCACCAAGTTCCTGATCTCAACACCCCGAAAACCGGAAGGATTCCCATGTCTGACAGTCCTGATGCAGTCGTCGGCGAGATGAACGAGGAGCGCGACGCGACGTGCCCGGTCGCGGGAGTGACCCACAGAGACCCCCAAGGCACGTCGAACCGAGACTGGTGGCCGAATCAGCTGAAGGTGAGTGCTCTCAACCAGAACTCCCCCAAGTCCGATCCCATGGGCGAAGGGTTCGACTACGCCGAGGAGTTCAAGACCCTCGACCTCGGAGCCGTGAAGAAGGACCTCGTTGAGCTGATGACGTCCTCGCAGGACTGGTGGCCGGCCGACTACGGCCACTACGGACCGCTCTTCATCCGGATGGCGTGGCACAGCGCAGGCACCTACCGCATCAGTGACGGTCGCGGTGGTGCGGGGACCGGCAACCAGCGGTTCGCGCCGCTCAACAGCTGGCCCGACAACGGGAACCTGGACAAGGCCCGCAGGCTGCTCTGGCCGGTCAAGGCGAAGTACGGTCGAAAGATCTCCTGGGCCGACCTGATGATCCTCGCCGGCAACTGTGCGCTGGAGTCGATGGGCTTCCCCACGTTCGGCTTCGCCGGGGGGCGTGCGGATGTCTGGGAGCCCGAGGACGTCAACTGGGGTCAAGAGGCCGAGTGGCTCGGAGACGAGCGCTACAGCGGTGACCGGGAGCTCGCGAACCCCCTTGGTGCCGTTCAGATGGGCCTCATCTACGTGAACCCGGAAGGGCCGAATGGCACCCCGAGTGCGATTGGCGCAGCCAGGGACATCCGCGAGACGTTCGCCCGGATGGCGATGAACGATGAGGAGACCGTGGCACTGATCGCCGGCGGCCACACGTTCGGCAAGACCCACGGCGCGGCCGATCCCAACGAGTACGTCGGCCCCGAGCCCGAGGCTGCCCCCCTACAGGACATGGGCCTGGGCTGGAAGAACAGCTTCGGCACCGGCAGCGGTAACGACACCATCACCAGCGGGCTGGAGGGCGCCTGGACCCCCACCCCCACCGCATGGGACAACAGCTATTTCGAGACCCTCTTCGGCTACGAGTGGGATCTGACGAAGAGCCCGGCCGGTGCGTGGCAGTGGGTCCCGACGGATCCAGCCGCGAAGAACGCCGTGCCGGATCCGCACGATCCGTCCAAGACGCAAGCCCCGGTGATGCTCACGACGGACCTCGCCCTGAGGTTGGACCCGATCTACGAGCCGATCTCGCGGCATTTCCTCGAGAACCCGGATGAGCTCGCGGACGCCTTCGCCCGGGCGTGGTTCAAGCTGACCCATCGCGACATGGGACCGATCTCGCGGTACCTCGGACCGGAGGTTCCCCAGGAGTCGCTGTTGTGGCAGGACCCCGTGCCTGCGGTCTCGCACGAGCTGGTCGGGGCGCAGGACATCGCGGCGCTGAAGGAGAAGATCCTCGCCTCGGGGCTGTCCGTCTCCGCCCTGGTCTCGACCGCGTGGGCTTCGGCGTCGACGTTCCGCGGTTCCGACAAGCGCGGTGGCGCCAACGGTGCGCGCATACGTCTCGAGCCGCAGAGCGCGTGGGAGGTCAACAACCCGACCGAGCTGGCGAAGGTGCTGTCGCCCCTGGAGGAGATCCAGAGGGCGTTCAACGGCTCACAGGCCGGCGGGAAGCAGGTCTCGCTTGCCGACCTGATCGTGCTGGGAGGGTGCGCAGCCATCGAGCGGGCCGCGAAGAGCGCCGGGTACGACGTTCAGGTTCCCTTCACTCCTGGACGTACGGACGCGTCTCAGGAGCAGACCGACGTGGAGTCCTTCGCGGTGCTCGAGCCGACCGCGGACGGGTTCCGCAACTATCTCGCCAAGGGACACCAGCTCCCGGCGGAACACCTGCTGATCGACCGGGCAAACCTGCTGACGCTGACCGCCCCCGAGATGACGGTTCTCGTCGGTGGCCTCCGGGTTCTGAACGCAAACGTCCAGCAGTCCGAACTCGGCGTGTTCACCACACGGCCCGAGTCGTTGACCAACGACTTCTTCGTAAACCTGCTCGACCTGGGCACGACATGGCAGGCGACGTCCGAGGCCGAGGAGACCTTCGAGGCCCGCGACCTCGCCACGGGCGAACTCAAGTGGACCGGCAGCCGCGTCGACCTCGTCTTCGGGTCGAACTCCCAGCTCCGTGCACTTGCGGAGGTCTACGCGAGCGAGGACGCGCAGCAGAAGTTCGTGCGCGACTTCGTCGCCGCGTGGATCAAGGTCATGAATCTCGATCGCTTCGACCTCGCCTGATCCCGACGTCCAGGTCGACCTTCGTCAGTCGACCTGGACATCCTCGATCTGGTGATCGGTTCCCTTCCATCCAGTCACCGAACGAACCTGCGGGGCACCTTGCGAGCTTGTGTCCATCCGGGTCGCTGGTGCCTCGCACCTGTTCGACATTGAACAATTGCGTCGCCTTCGATACGAAGCCGGACTCGCACGGAGATCGACCATAGGGCTACCCAAGCGCCAACTCGCAGAACGGGGCGCCCAGCAACACGAGGGAGGCGGAACCCACCAGCCCGCACTCTGCGTCGCAACCGCCCTACGACGAAGAGAACTCGGACGATCCCGCGACGGCTGCCCACGGCCCCACGAATGCAGGGGTCATGGCGACCTTGCCATCGCTGTTGCGGAGCTGATGGCGCGGGGGGTGAGTCTGGCGTTTCTGGGTTGGCGACTTTTTGCGTTTCTACGTGGGTGACCTACGCAATATGGTTCGATTGGTTCTACGTTAAATGGTGGGGACCTGTAGCAGGCCAGAAGTGAGCTAGACGACCAAGGCTTCAAACGTATGAGGCTGCGAGCCGACGAACAAGGCGGTCGGCGAGGAGGCATGGCTGATGGCAGAAGAGACAGCCCTGCGGCTGCACCTCGCGCGCTTCACCGTGCCACGCGAGACATCGCCCGTTGCCGCAGATTCCGTTCTCGAGTCGACACGTCCTGAGAGGCGTGCCCAGGCTGGGGGGCGCGGGACTGAAACGATGCAGGCGCAGCGATGATTGGCGGTAGTGAAGTGCGGCTGGGCACACGCGCGGCTTTGCGCGTGGGGCTGCTGTGGGTGATGGGACTGCTCTTGGTCGCCGCCGTCGTCGGCGGTCTGGTTCTGCACGGCGACGCGCGGACCCTGGTCGTGGACGGGCTGGGGTTGCTGGCCGTGTGGATGTCCTCGTGGGTGTGCTGGTTGGCGGTCTGGCGGGTCGGGTTCCGGTACTGGGAGGTCTTGCTCTCTGCGGCCGCGGTCGCTGCGCAGGCCGCCGGACTCACCTACCTCGGCGTGGTGGTGGCCGGGGGCGGGTCAGTGCCGCTTCCCTCGCCCGCGGATGTGGGGTTCTTGTTATTCTACCCGCTGATCCTGACCGCGCTGGTTGTGGCAGTGCGCCACCACTCGTGGGGGCTGGCGTCCTCGATGTGGCTGGACTGTGCTGTGGGATCGCTGGGCGCGGCCTCGGTGCTGGCGGTCGTGCTCAGCCCGGTGCTGGACTCCACCCTGACGGGTTCGTTGTCGTGGGACACCGTGGTGGCGGTCGCCTACCCGATGTTCGACCTGCTGCTCGTGGCCGCTGTCGCCGGGATCGCCGCCTTGCGGGGCCTGCGGATGGGGCGCCGGTGGGGCCTGCTGGCCGTCGGCCTGCTGATCTTCGCCACGGCGGACGTGATCTACGCGCTGCAGCGGACCACAGACACCTTCGTGGCCGGTACACCGCTGGACGTCGGATGGGGGATCGGGCTCGCCCTGAAAGCCATTTGGGACGAGGGGACGGCCCAACAGCCCTTGTCGGCGGCCCGGGAGAGGCGACCGGCGACCGGTCCGCGGCCCCTGGGGGGGTGGTCGGTGGGACCGGAGGAGAACCCGCC
>ERZ1739049.49-NODE-49-length-14890-cov-8.822177_pt1 | contig 14890 bp, 13 predicted proteins | sample MGYA00581760_ERZ1739049 | MGnify/ENA primary metagenome ERZ1739049 (study PRJEB42929, sample SAMN08275522) | rhizosphere metagenome | isolation source: Rhizospheric soil replicate 2 | host: Colobanthus quitensis | place: Antarctica: Devils point, Livingston Island...
CCCTCCCTGTGTGTGTGCCCATTCAATACCACCGGCACGCTGCCCGGAAGAAGGGCCGCCTGCTTGGGATCATGCACCGCCACGATAAAGGGCCTGGGATTCTGCGCTTCGACAAGTTTCAATGTCCTGGCGGCGTCCGTGGCGAGCTGCGCATCATTGAGGGGATTCGGGCTCAGATTTACCGACGCAGGATCGGGAAAACCGCCGATATTCACTCCATCAATGTCCGTAAACTGGCTGTCGAGCACGGTTACACCATTGATGGCGCGCATCGTTGCTGTGATCGTGGGCGTGTCGTGATTGCCGCCAATCCACACATAAGGTTTGGGCAACGGCAGATAGGTGGACGGATAACCGGCCTCAAACGGTGTCCCCAGATCCGTCAGATCACCTGTGTCTATCACAAAGTCCGCCTGGTAGAGATCCACGGTTTGCCTGACCAGCTTTGCCGCGGCTGAGCTGCTGTGCATGTCGGAAACATGTACAACCCTGATCGTGTCGCGTTCGGGCAATGCACCAGGAGGTTGATGCAGCTGACTGACCGTCCGATAAAGACTCTCCGCGATTTCAGGAACACGGGTTTCGTAATCGTCCAGATTTGCCAGGGTCTCCTCTGAGAACGCGATGACCTCGGGAGCATATGTAAGGCTGCCGGAGTAGCGGGGCTCGCGAAATGCTCCTATGTCGTATGTCTGCCACACAATGCCCGCAACCAGCATCGCCGTTAGCGTCGCCGTTAATGCTCCGGCGATCCCCCATTGCCAACGCCTCTTGATGAGCGCGCATATTGCGCCTCCGGCCAGCGCGCTCAATAACAGTATTCGCAGCAGCAATGAGCGCACCTGACTGCGTACCGGCTGTTGCCAGTTTTGCAACTCCTGGCGTGACAGAGACTCCGGATTTGTCAGTTCGCTCACATCGGTGACGACTATCTCTTTAAGCGAATAATGCACGACCGCGGGCCCGGAATGAGTATCGGCCTCGATGGTACCCGCAGGCGGAAGATCGAAGATTGATTTGCCATGCCAGGCCGGACTTAAGGCAAACTCAGCGTGTACCGGACCTACGGTAAACTCGGTCCCGGAGGCCAGTATAAGAACGAGGTAACCCACGGCGGCTGCTATTGCGATGGTGAGCAGGGAAACGACGTAGCGTCCGGCGGTTTTTAATATTGCCAGTTGTCTTGCCCCGTGAGCAGTCATGGTAGTGCTGTTTTCTTCCACCTTATCCAAGCGCGTCTTCCCGCAGTAATTTTAAGATTGAAACTTCCAGAGGCAAGTTTCAATTTAACAAAAAACTACCCCAACAGGGTGGAGAGTCTGCTTGATCGCTTGCTCTGAGCTGAATAAAAAGAGAGCTGCACGAATGCAGCTCTCTTAAGATTTTCACTTATTTAACCAGTTTCAGGCATCTACAATCAAGGACCGCTCCACTACCTGACGTGGATCGTCCCATCCGGCGCCTGTCTGATTCGGCCATCTTTCGATGACAGGCAATCTGTCGAACAGATTAAGCCTTGGCCTTTCTTGTAAGAAAATAGCCAGCGCCGATAAGTCCTGCACCCGCAACACCAAACAGAATGACCTCAGCCCCAGTTGTGGCCGTACCGCTCGTGCCGCTACTTGAGACAGCGCCATACCCCTGTGCCTGCGCCGAAACGTTAAGCGCGAGTACCAGAGTAGTTGCGATTACAACACCGAGAAGCAGTAATATAACAATTCTCTTTCTGCTCACCATCCACCTCCCTTCAAATAACACCTTGGGCTGGTTATAAATTTATAACCAGCCCCCTTTAACAATCCTTATCCTGTGGTTAGTGGTCATGCTATAGGATTGCCCTAAATAATTCAACCAGTCCTACTGGTTATCCTGCAATTCATCATGCTCGATTTCATGCGCCGCAACGACCCTGTACACCATGTATTCCTCGATATTCCCAAAATCCAGTGAAAACGGGAGGATTCCCCAGAAATGTCCGTAGAATCCGGCCCTTGATTTAAAGCTTATCGACCTGAAGGGCGTTATGCCCCGGTATCCGACAGTCTCGACCAGCTCCACGCGCTCCGCCATCTCATCGCTTAAAGGACGTGGGTCGGCCAGCGGCGATTGCACGATCAGGTCTCCATCGCGCAGAACTTCCGGGCTATCCTTGGGAAGCTCCGTAAATCCCTGCTGCTCCATGTAGTATCTGAAACCGAACTCGCCAATGAACCAAAGACGGCGACCATCCGCGGTGACCTGCCTGCCATAGACCACACCTTCATTCCTGGCAAAATCCCTGTTGGCGGCAGCCAGTTCGTAATCTGCTTCAGCCACAAGGATTCCGAGGCCGGCGGTTGCCAAAATTCCGCCGATGAGCAGATTCTGTATATTCCTCGACCCTGCGAACCGGTCTTCCGCAAGGCGGATAAAAAGAAGAATTATCGGCGGAAATGCCGGCAGCAGATAACGGACTGACGAATAGGGCAGCAGAACGATCGCATAGAACAGGACTCCTGCCAGCCAGAGAAACAGCAATGCGTTCATTGCCTGCTTGTCACGACGCTCCTGCTCCAGCCCCTCCCATCCTTCGGCAAAGATACGGTAAAGCAACATGATACCCAGAGGCATCAGCAATATGGAGACGATGGCCGCCGCGGCGGTAAATTGCCCCGTGGCAAACTGAACCGTGACAGCCACCCACAGGGGGACGAGAAATGCCAGATAAACGGTGAAATCCCATTTTTTGGCCAGTAACACCCTCATCAGGACGGCAAAGAAAACGACGGCGCCACCAAGGGCAGCAAAAACGCTCGCCCCCTTCTGGATCACCGAGTACCAGGCAAGAGGTTCGCCTACCCCATATGAGAAGCGGGGAAAGATTCCCAGCAGGCTGAAATGCCACATACAGTAACTGGTAAAAGCGCTGAACGGTAAAGCAAAAGGTATAAAGGCCAGGAGCGAAAGCTCCTTCCTGATCAAGGCATAAGCGAAGAGAAGTGGTATTACACTGAGCACCTGATACGAAGTGAAGACTCCCGTCGTGATTACCAGACCACAGATCGTCATCAATACAAGACTTTTCTTTTTCAGGCCATATAGATAAAGAGTGACACCGGCCAGCCACAGCGAAAGGCCCGGTACATCGCTCATCAGTCCATGTGACATGACCATGACACCGGGTGTGACAATCAGCATGAGCGCCGCAAGCAATGCGTGTCTTGTGAAATAGCGCGCCAGGAAGTACATGGATATGGCGGCTATCAGGGGAAAGATGAGAAAACCGAGATGCAGAAAGGTCTCGGACTCGGCGCCGGTCAAATTGATCAACAACGCCAGATAAGAAGAAACGAGCGGCGGATGAGTGTCAAGAAAACTCTCGTTTTCCTGGCCGAAAAAAGTGTAGTTGCTGAGCACCATCTCCATGGGGTTGTCCCGGCGCTCCCGGGCCAGCTCGATAAAGCCGGCATCATCCATGTGAAAAGGTTTGAAGATGAAAGGCAGCGTAACCAGCAGGGTAACCGTGATCACTATGACCAGTTCAACCCATGCCGGCCTGCCCGACAGACCATCATCTCCGGGCCTTCGAAAAGCCGCCCGTCTGCCTTTTACCGGACGGAAGCCATTTTCCCGGCTTGCCGGTATGCGGGACTCAATCATCTGCCTGCTGTTCCTCCCCGGATGCCTCTCCAGTGGTTTCCCAGCAAAGCTGGTTAACGTCTATCTCGTCGAGCTTCGCATCGGAAATCGAGAATGGCAATGGTCCCATAAGGTTGCCGTAAAAACCTGCCGCCGCCCATGGATTCATGCTGCGTACGGGATAACCGGATGACGGCTCTTCCCGGGACAACACGCGGTAATAACCCTCGGGCAGGGGCGCCACAATCCCGGTGGAACAGACATATGATGAGATGACGATATCTCCGGATTTCGCGACTGAATTGACACCAAGGTATTCGAAACCCTCTTGCCCCATGTAATAACGAAAATCGAATTCTCCAAGCGACCAGACCTTATTGGGGCTGTCGCCATACTTCTCTTTCATCTGCCCCGCGACCTCCCTGTATGTCCCCGCCATCCTGTAGTCAGCGTAAGCAGCCGAAAGACCCATGAGCATCGTCAGGCCAAGCGTGATATATACAAAGGCGCCTCTTAAACGTGGCCGCATCGGCCAAAGCGCCTCGGCCTCACGTATAAAAAGAAGAATAACGGGTGGAAACAGCAACAACAGGTGACGAACCGCCACGTAGGGAATCATGAAAACCATTTGAACCAGAATCACACCGAGAAACCAGACAAGCAGAAAAACAGGATCCGCCCACCCTTTTCTGTTCTGCGGCCACCCCATTAGACCCGAAACGCCGGCTACAAACATCCGGTAAATTACCATGAAACCCGCCGCTATCAATATCGCCAGCTGGAATGCCTGAAAGGAATCGATCTCGCCCCGGCCCAGATAATATATAGCTGCCCAGGTGATCAATGGCGGAAAAGCGAGGAACGCGATCATGATGTCTAGTCTGCTTCGCAGGAAGAGCACCAGGAAAGACAGGGGAAAGACAATCGTGCCACCGATGAAAACGATCATCGAACGTATCTGCCAGTCAAAGTGCAGACCCGCTTTGTAGGAAACCGCGGGCGCATGGCCATACAGCCCCTTGATATACATGCGCCACAGACCGTAGACCGCAAGTGGGATGATGAACGGCAGATATGTCTTCTGCTTAAAATTCCTGTTTAAGAGGGCATATGCCATGAGCACAGGCACGATCGCCAGTGACTGGTAAGCCGTCATGACAGCTAGGGCCATCATGATTCCGGAACACAGCAACAGTTTCCAGCTGTTCTTGTCGACGCCCCAGATAAAAAGTGCCGCTGAAGCAAGGGAAAGCGAAAGGCCGGGAAGATTATCCATAAGGTTATGGGACATAACCAGAAATCCGGGAGATGAAACCAGAAGTAACGTGGCTATCAGGGGGTGCCTGGTGAACCTTCTTGACAGCGCATACATGGATAACGCCGCGATTAGCGGAAAGACCAGGTAGGCGGCATGGAAGAGTGGTTCGCTAACCTGGGCCCCGCTCCTGAGCAACAGGGAAAGGTATGTCGTCAGAAGCGGCGCATGCGGATTGCGCAACCCCCTGATGAAGTGACCCCTGTAACTGTAATCCGTCAGATGGACCTGGGTTATGTCCCGGGCCTGCACCTGCGTAAACTCGATGTAGTCACGATCATCCCAGTGAAACGCCTGATTGATGAAAGGAAGGGAAAAGAGTAAAACCAGCGCCACGAGAATGACAACATCCCTGATTATCGTCCCGTCAGACGCTTCTGATGATCCAGATGATATTCTGTTCTTTATCCTTTTGGCGATCAGGAACCCCTCCCCCAGGCGTCTTCTGTCGCGCTTGATTCTAGCAGAAAAGCCTGGTCCTCTTCCTTTGCTTGGGCCGCTTTTTTCGGATATTGTAACTACTATGAATATACTGATCACCGGCGGATCCGGCTTCATCGGCTCTCACACAACTGAGCTGTTTGTCAAAAACGGTCACAAGGTGCGAGTGGTCGATGATTTCTCCTCAGGAGCGCGCGACAACCTCTCCGCCGTGGCGGGGGAAATCGAGCTGATCGATCTCGATTTACGTGATTATTCAGCCCTGGAGGCCGCCTGCGAGGGTATTGATACGATCCTGCATCTTGCGGCGATTCCGTCGGTCGAAAAATCGATCCTCGAACCACTTGTGACTCACGAAGTCAATGCTACCGGCAGCCTGAATATAATCGCGGCGGCCAGGCGCAGGGATGTCAGACGCGTCATCCTGGCGAGCTCGGCAGCAATATACGGCGATTACGATGAACTGCCAAAAACAGAGAACTCGCCCGTGCAGCCGATCTCTCCTTACGCATGGCATAAACTTACGGGCGAGTTTTATGGAAAGTCCTACGGTGAGCTTTATGGGATTGAGTTTCTGGCGCTCAGGTATTTCAATGTTTACGGCACCAGACAGGATCCAAAATCACCATACTCCGGCGTGCTCTCCATCTTCATCGAACGCTCACTCAAGGGTGAGCCCCTCACCATACATGGAGACGGCGGCCAGACCAGGGATTTTATCCACGTGTCGGATGTCGCAAAAGCCAACCAGCTGGCCGCGGAGGCGGAGTGGCCCCTGCCGCAGATCATGAACGTCGCCACGGGCAATGAAACAAAGATTATCGACGCGGCGGGGATTATCCAGCAAGCGGCTTCAAATCAGGCCGGCATCGTCTACGACGGTCCTCGTACTGGAGACATAAGAAGGTCTTTCGCCAGCTGCGATCTGCTTGAAGAATCCCTCGGATACAGACCGCTGATAAATATCGAGCACGGACTGACCGACCTTGTGGCTCACTCAGGCTAAACAGAAGGCCAGAGACCGGGTGGCGTCTGTTCCTCCCATTTGAGCGCCAGGGCATGACCAATGTCCTTCACCTGCCACACGCCGCCTTCCTGACGCAGAAGGACGTCTTTGCCGGCAAGTCCGCTTACATTTTCCATGCCGATAAGCGCCCAATCCGAAATGATGTTCGGCCCCCAGACGATGTGCACTCCGGTGCCATCACCCCAGTCTTTGCTGAACGCCGCGCTCGCCGCAGTCTCCACCGCGGCGATCTGGGTTTCATCAACGTTCGGCATGACGGGACCGCTGTCAGTCGCGGTGTCCACGCGGGGGTTATTTCCCGTTAAGGTGGTTTTTACCGTTTGCGTCGTGGTAGCGGTCCCGGCTTCATCTCCACAGCCGAGCCCCGTCAGCGCAATAAAGGGTATTGAGAAGAGCGTCGTGCAGAGAATCATCGGGCGCGTGAAAATACTATCGTTTCCTCTCAACCATGATTTCATAAAGAATCCCCCATCGATGACATCCTGTGTCACAATCATATCATCGCGAAGACGAAAGGAAGACAGCTGAAGGTTTACCTCAGCCTTCAGGTACAGGCGGAGCTAAGGGAAGATAATGGGTCGTTCCCGCTATATCGACATAGGAAATATATGGCACGGCCCTGAAGGCCGTTATTCCCTGAGGAACCCTGTACGTCGCGCTGTAGCCGGTACTGGCCCCTTGAGGCAGATCACCGATATCAACCGGCAGTCCGGATGCCAGAATGACGCCACTGCCGGCCGTTCCGCCTAAGACCGAGACCCGTCGCGCCGTACCGCCGTTGTTGCTCACCTGGTAGGTCACGTGTAAAAGGCGCTCGCGATAATCAGCATAACTGGTCCACGAAACATTGCCCGACTCGACCGTGAGCGACGGCTGCAGATTCGCGCCACCAGTATACCAGTTGCTCACGACAGCCTCGGCGGGTTTGTTTATTATCGTGTAATTCGTGTCTCCCAAGCCGCCGTTATCCGTCACACTCCAGTCCCACCAGAAGACTCCGGCCAGCCACGGTCTGTTACCGAAAACCCGGAAAACAGTCTCGTAGGCCCGGGCCTGAAGATCACCATCATAATCGCCGGCGGAGGAATAATCCCAAGGCGAGCGCGCGGTATACCTGACACTACGATACCCGAGTTCGGTGAAAATTACAGGTTTGTTCCATCGTGCCTGCCAGCTCTCGAGTGATTCCACCCAATTCGCCCGGCCATGGAACCCGTTATAGCCGGTCCACCCCACCGCAAGCTCATCGATGGAAGGCAGACCTGCGTCGCTCAAAGGAAAATAGATATCGATACCGAGGAAATCGAGACTGCCCCAGAAGCATACACTGTTGTATTCGTTCTGACTGGCCGCGTACGTAAGCGGACCGGAATATAACGAACGCAGTAATCCGATAACCGAGTTCCATTCCCCTGCATATTCCGGGCCGCTCATCGACGCAAGCTCGGTCCCCACCGCTATCATTTCCACTCCATGGGCGTTTGCAAGCCTCGCATACCCGTCCATCATCGTTCTGTAGCTGCTGAACCAGGCGTGAGCATCATCCGGCTGAATCTCGCCTCGCCAGATATCGTTGCTGACATCAACATGGGGCTTCAGCAAAACCTTCAGACCTCTGGCGTGGGCGTCATCGATAGCCCTGGCTAACGCTGCGTCGCTCGCAGTACGTCCATTTATCTCTGGTGCTATTACCACCGATCGCTCGTTCTCCATGTACTGCGTGGGAACAATGGTTATCCAGTTTGCGCCTGTGCCGGCGATTCGATCCAGTGACACTGGTGACTGCGGGGACAAGTATTCATCGTGCCACCAGGATGGATAATTGAAACCCCGCATCGACCATGCAAGATCGTTATTAGCTGGAATTGCCAGGGCGGTTCCGGCGTTCAGACCGGAAATCGAAAATCCGCAGATGGCGAAAAGCAGAAGCAGAATGGAGAAAGAAATTACCGCGGCCAAGTATGCGGCTGCCTGGTTCCGGTGTCTGTTTAAGATACGCAAACATCTGCGCAGAAGCGGAAGCTTCTGCGCGGCGAGCCCGACAGATGTTCGCATAAAAACACTCATCAGCGATCCCATCTTCCGGCCGGGTACACGTCAGACCCTGCTCTTTTGCCAGAAACAACGCTCGCCAGCGTCGGGATCCTCTATTAATAGTATCTGCCTGTATGCGCCTGACCTTGAAGGCAATATCCGTTTAAGTGATTTGCCTCACTTATGCGGGTCTATCGTTGAGTATTTCCGCGTGAGCGTACTATACTGCGAGCTGTTGACATCAGTCAGGCTGGAAATCATGGTAAGCAGGAAGCGCAGGTATCCGAATGAAAAAAGTAGTGAGCCAGGATGTGGATCAGAAGTATTATGAATCCCGCCGGTATCGCCTGCGATGGTGGACCCTGGCGGTGCTCTCGGTCAGCCTGGTAATAATCGGGCTCGACAACACCATCCTGAACGTGGCGCTACCGACGATTCAGACTCAACTGGCGGCCACGTCGTCACAGCTGCAGTGGATGGTTGATGCCTATGTGCTCGTCTTCGCCAGCCTGCTGCTGACCATGGGGGCGCTGGGAGACCGTTTCGGTCGAAAACATACCCTGCAGATCGGCCTGGTTATCTTCGGTATCTCCAGCCTTTTCGCCGCCAACTCAAATTCCAGCACACAGCTCATCATATCGAGGGCCGTGATGGGCATTGGCGGCGCGTTGATAATGCCCTCGACCCTTTCAATCATTACCGACGTCTTCCCGCGCGAAGAACGCGGCAAGGCCATAGGTATCTGGACCGGCATGGCTGCGGTTGGCATCGCCACCGGGCCCGCACTGGGCGGCTGGCTTCTCGAAAACTTTACGTGGGGCTCATATTTCCCCTTTGACATAATAGGAGATGTGTCATCGTGGGGTTCGGTTTTCCTGATAAATGTACCCATCGTTATTTTTGCTTTACTGGCGGGTCTGCTTATCGTTCCTGAAAGCCGGGATCCCGACCCGACCCGGATCGATATTCTGGGTGCGGCGCTTTCCATAACAACGTTGACGACGCTTGTTTACGCGATTATCGAAGCACCCTCGCGAGGCTGGACGGATTCGCTGGTATTGACGGCTTTCGCCGGCTCGATTATTATCGGCGCCGGTTTTCTGGTATGGGAGAAGCATAATCCAAACCCCATGCTGGACCTCTCGTTCTTTCACAACCCACGCTTTTCCGCCGGCGTGGGAGCGATCACCATGGCCTTTTTTGTATTGTTTGGCATGATTTTCATCACCTCCCAGTACCTGCAGTTCGTCCATGGATATTCGGCGCTGCAGGCCGGCATCAGGATCATGCCCTTCGCTCTGGGGATGATGGTGGGAGCCGCCAACAGCTACCGGCTGGTAGCAAGATTCGGTACAAACAGGGTGGCCGCGATGGGACTCACAATTCTCGCCCTGATGTCTGCCAGCCTGTCGTTATGGGGTGCGGACACACCTTACTGGATCATAGGCATCTCGATAGTGATTATGTCCTTTGGCGTTTCCAATACCATGGCCCCGTCAACCGATGCGGTTATGGGCGCCGTTCCGCTGGCCAAGGCAGGTGTAGGATCGGCGATGAACGACACAACCCGCCAGGTAGGAGGTGCTTTTGGCGTGGCAATCCTCGGCTCCATACTCAATACCATCTATACCTCGAATATGGCGGAAAGTGTAAAAGGACTGCCACCCGAGGCCGCCGGTCCTGCCCAGGATTCCGTCGGCGCGGCGGTCAACATCGCCACCCGGATCGGTGGCCCCCAGGGTGAGGCCCTGGCAAACGCGGCACGCGACTCTTTCGTGGGAGGAATGCATACCGCTTTTCTGCTTGCCGCCGGTGTCGCCCTTTTAGCGGCCGTATTGGTTTACAGATTCATGCCCGCCAAACATCTCGGTGGAAAAGATCATGCGGGGGGAGACTAGATTCGGATGGTGCTGCACCGGTCTTTCTACGATTCATTGACCATTTCTCTTATGAGCGCGACCATTCCAGATAGCGCATCGCGACAATCCGCCATGAGAAGTTTTCCCGTGCGATACGATGCAGTTTTTCCCGGAATCCCGGATCGCGGGTCGGATATTTCCCCAGTATGCCCGTCAACGCGGACGCCAGTCCTGTCGTAAGATCCGTTCCGGGAGCCAGCTTCCTGAATAGAGTATCGTCAAGGCCATTGGCGATTACATCGAGCGGCGAACGCAGGCCTGTCTGATAGGTGGCAATCGGCAAGGCGCCGGCAGCCAGGGCTTCGATGCTCACCAGCCCAAAAGCTTCGGAAAAGACTGATGGAACAAGGGAAACATCGGCGGCGGCGAACAGGGGAGCCAATTGCTGATGGCTCAAGTGACCGGTGAAATGGATTCGCCGGGAGAGGTCTCCAAGCGCGGATACCTGATAGATTTTTTCTTCCTCGGCGTCCAGCTCGGGTACGACGGGACCATATTCCGGAGCCGGTTTCAGATCTGTTTCCGTCTCCGTCAAATGACGGGCCTTTTTAAGGTTGCCGCTCTCAAGCAGGGAAATCAATCGTTCCAGCGTTTCGTGCATGGGCCCATCACCTACGACTACCAGCTGGATCCGCGGGCGTTCCTGAAGAATGAGCGGCAACGCGGCCACCATGTATTGCAATCCCTTCGTCCACAGCAACCTGCCGGCAAAAACGGCGATATCATCCAGTTCGGGTTTGATTGTTCCGGAAATCCCGCCGAGAGTTTTTTCCCGGCTTTTCAGCGGGACGAAAAGTCCGGTATCGACACCAGGAGGAAGAATCACGGTTCGTGACGCGATATCAATACCATGCCTTTGGGCAAGCCCTACCACCTCATCGTGGCTGGTTTCGCTAAGCGCGGCGATAGCCGTGGCGCCCCCGAGGCCTTCCTGCATATATTGAACCATGCGCTGGTCTTTTCTCACCGTGAAATTCAGTTCGCTGCCGTGGATGGTGACAACATAAGGGGTCTCGTCACACAGAGCTTTATTGACGAGATATGGCTGCATTACCGCATGGTTTGCCTGCACCAGATCCTGCGGCCAACGTCTGAAAATCTCGGTCATATCCCTGATGTTGGCTTCGACATAGGCGGTTATCATCTCGTTCGTGGCATCCTGAAACGGGACCGCATCGAAGGGGGGGAATTGCCCGGCGACATAGGTCAACAGTCTGTCGCCGATAAAAGGACGCACCATGCGGCAGCGGCCTTCGTACAGCGGATCTCTCTCGAACACCGTGTGCAGCCCGGAGTTAGCCGGGCCGAATTCATGGAGACTGTCAATAAAATCGTAGCGATCGGCGCAACGGTCCTGGCATACGAGTGTGACATCGTGTCCCTGCCGTGTGAACTCACGCGCCAGCTCGCGCGCATAGATGGCGCTGCCGGAATCGCCGAGGAAGTATCCGTGGACGACGGCTAGCCGCAATTTTCTACCAGCCGGACTCCATGGAAAATCTCCGCTTCTTTTAAAACCCCTGTCGGTTTAAAACCGTTTTCAGCGGCAAACTGATGCAGCATTTTGATGGTCGGGCCTTCATCGGAGTAGGGTCCAATGTACATGATCTGCACGGCCTTGCCCTCCGCAAAGCTTTTGAATCTTACTTTTGCCAATGCCGGCGGGTCTTTCTTGTCACGAAGCTCGACCCTGGCCTGCTTTACGTCATCCGCGATGACCAGATCCGGTTGGGCTATCATGGCGCGCCACTTCCAATCCTTTCTCCTGCTGATGTCAAAGTCCCTGGTACCGCCCATCCACCACAGACCTTCCAGCGGCATGACCATGTAATCCGGTCTGCCCTGCTTTCTGAGCATGAACCTGAGCGTATAAGACATGCCATAAAGAGCGTTGCAGGCTTCCTGGAACTGGTTATCATTCGGGTCATCGTCGTCGACCATGAGGAAGTCCATCCCGGGGACATCGATCATTGCCGGCCTGGTCTTCGAGGGCTGTAAAGCCGGCCCAGCTCCTTTATCAGATCTATTTTGGTCACGCCCGCCACGAAATTCCCCCTTCGATAGTTTATTGAGGGCATGGAGATAATTCCCATCAGAACAATAATCTAACAACGGGAGCAATGTGTTACACGCGCGCGCATAATAACAAATTTGCAATTTGAAGATATGCCCTCTTTCAATCGGCTGACCGGGTTAAGTGATATGCTTTTTTTCATGCGAAAGGTCCTGGTTATTCAACATATCGATTGCGAACCACTCGGTTCTTTCCTGCTTGCCGGCGAGCCGGTTACCGGCGCCGGCAAGAGACAGAAATCATCCACGAGGGCCATGTTTGAATATGTCAGGCCATATAAAGGTGACAATGTTCCTGAATCACTCGACAGCTGGGACGCGCTGATCATACTGGGAGGCCCCATGGCTGTCTATGACGCGGACAGCATACCCCGTCTGAAAGAAGAACTTGCCCTGATCGGGAAGGCATTAGCCGCAGATGTACCGACCCTGGGTATCTGTCTCGGCGCGCAGCTGATAGCGGCCGCCGCAGGCGCCCGGGTTTATGCCGGACCTTTAAAAGAGATCGGCTGGAGCACGGTTGCGCTCACGAAAGCAGCCGCCTCTGACAAGCTCTTTTCCGCTCTGCCGGCCACGCTTACAGTTTTCCAGTTGCATGGTGACACCTTCGACCTGCCCAACGGTGCCGTACGGCTGGCCGCAAACGATCTGTATGCCAACCAGGCGTTCAGGCTGGGTAACAACATCTACGGCCTACAGTTCCACGTCGAAGTGACAGGCGGAATGGTAAAAGAATGGTCCGGCTATTACAGCGATCACATATCGGAAGCGAGGATATCGCCAGACAGCCTGCTGGAAGACCTGCCTCAAAGGAGCGAATCCCTGCGTAGGGTCGCATCGCGGATAATCACCCGATTTCTACAGCTGATTTGATCCCCGGTTCAATCGTAAGCGCGTAGCCCTGTCACTCGCTTACCATTTCGTGGATGACCATCAATACCTCGGTAAGCGAATAAGGCTTTTGCATCAGGCGGTAGCGCGCGGTCAATAATCACCTGCTGGTCCATGGCTGCGCTATAACCACTGGCGAGCAGAATTTCCAGCCCTGGTTTCTTTTTTTTCAGCTGGTCGACCAGCCATACGCCGCCTTGCCCCGGGAGGACAACGTCGCTGAAGACCATGTCGATCCTGCCATTCTCCCGCTCGAAGAGCTCCAGAGCGGATTCGGCGCCCGCAGCCTGGAAAACCAGGTAACCATGCTCGCCAGAAACTTTATCGCCATCTTCCTGATATCGTCATCGTCCTCCACCAGCAGTATTCTTTCACCGTGTCCAGCGACCTCGCCATGCGGTATTTCCTTCGACTGCTCCTGGACCGGCGTGACATGTAACGCCGGAAAATAGATCTTGAATGTTGTGCCCTGGCCCGGCGTGCTGTCGACGTCAATCCAGCCGCCGTGCTGGATGATGATGCCGTAAACCACGGAAAGCCCCAGGCCGGTGCCTTTTCCTGCTCCCTTGGTGCTGAAAAAGGGCTCGAAGATATGCGACATGACATCCGCGTCCATCCCCACACCAATGTCCGAGACCGACAGTTCAACGAACTCATGCGGCATTTTTTCCGTTTTCACTCTCACAAATCCCGGCTTGACGATGACATTGCCGGTCCTGATAGTGATGACGCCACCATCGGGCATGGCGTCGCGGGCATTCACGACCAGGTTCATGAGCACCTGCTCCAGATGACTGGTATCAGCATTGACCGTCCTTAGATCATCAGACAACTCGACTTTGATCTCATACTGCTCACCAATGAGACGGCCCAGCATCTTGGGCAGGTCAAAAATCACACGATTCAGATCCACCGGTTTCATATGAATGCTTTCCCGGCGGCTGGAGCAGCAGCTGTCGCGACAGGTTGGCAGCGCGATCACTGGAAGCTCTCGCCTCTATCAGATCATTGCTGGCCGGGCTTCCTTCGGGCAGGTCCATGGCGGCAAGGTCGATATACCCATCTATCGCAGTCAGGAAATTATTGAAATCGTGGGCGATGCCACCTGCCAGCCGCCCGATGCTTTCCATCTTCTGTGCCTGCATCAACTGCTGCTCCAGCTGCCGGTGCGCAGTCAGATCCCGGATGATGCCATTGTAGGAGACAACTTTCCCATACTCATCCTTTGAGGTGCTGACTGTGATCGAAACTACAAGCGGCGCGCCATCCTTTCGCTTCAGATCCATCTCATAGTTCTTAATGAAATCCTGCTGCATCAATGTGCCCATGAATCTGTCACGGTCTTCCTTCTTCTGATAAAGATCGAGCGTGGTACCCAGCTGCCGCATCTCTTCCTCAGACGAGTACCCCAGCATCTCGACACCGGCAGGATTGATATCCTTTATCCTGCCTTCCGGCGAGATGATGATTATGCCCTATTTCTCCTCGCTCCTGATGATTGCCTCTTCCGACCGGACGCCTTGGTACCATTGCACCCTTTACAGTTCGAGAAGCTTCGAGCCTTGAATTACT
>ERZ1739049.50-NODE-50-length-14824-cov-14.914009_pt1 | contig 14824 bp, 13 predicted proteins | sample MGYA00581760_ERZ1739049 | MGnify/ENA primary metagenome ERZ1739049 (study PRJEB42929, sample SAMN08275522) | rhizosphere metagenome | isolation source: Rhizospheric soil replicate 2 | host: Colobanthus quitensis | place: Antarctica: Devils point, Livingston Island...
TTCGCGATCATCACGTCGAGGCCCTGGTGGCCAACCACATCGGCGACGGCATGGTTCGAATGTTCGACACGATGGGCTTGCCGACGTACCTGGGCGCCGCCGGAGACGCCCGCGCAGCTGTACAGGCCGCGAGCCTGGAGCCCTGAGGGCCGCCATACTCCAAAGTTGGGCCGCGGTATTCAGATGTGGGCTTCGCGATCTCGCAGCGTCCTACCCCGCGGGGGGTGGCGCCGTGGTTCCGCGCACAGCGAGCTGCACGGCGAGCAGGGTCTGGGTTGCCCCCGCGTTCTGGGGTCCTCCGGCGATCTCGGCGAGCAGCAGGCGTGCCGACAGCTCGCCTATCTGGTGCAGCGGCAGCCGCACAGTCGTCAGGGGTGGAGTGAGCCGGTCGACCATCGCCATGTTGTTGAATCCGATGACGGAGATCTGGTCGGGGCAGCTGATGCCAGCCTCCGAGAGCACCGACAGGGCGCCCATCGCAATGAGGTCATTGCCACACAGGATCGCGGTCATCTCCTGGCCCGACTCGAGCAGCAGCCGGGTCGCGTCGGCGCCGGCGGCTTCGGTGTATGACGCGCAGACCTGGACCATGCCCTCACTCGTCGGTAGTCCAAGGCTGTCCATGGCCTGCCGGAACGCCGAGGCCCGGTCGCGACCGGTCGAGGTGTCTTGTGGCCCGCCGAGGTGCACCATCCGTCGGTGACCGAGCTCGGCGAGATGCTCCACCGCCAGCGTCATGCCCGTGCGCTCGTCGGCGCCGACGTACGGGAGTCGGTGACTGCCGATGTTGCGGTTGACCAGAACGGCGGGGACCCCGTGGTCGGCGATCTCCTCCAGTAGTGGGTCGTGCCACCGGGCCGTGGCGATGATGAAGCCATCGGTACCGCGGCCGCGAAGCTGCTCCACCTGCCGTCTCTCGGTGTCGGCGTCGTTGTCGGTATCAGTCAGCACCAGGGTGTAGCCGGCCAGGCTGAGCACCTGCTCGGCGGCGCGGACCATCGGGGGAAAGAGAGGGTTGGTGATGTCGGGGACCAGCATCGCCACGACGAACGACTTGGAGGTTCGCAGACCCCTGGCGATGGTGTTCGGAACATAGCCGAGCCTCTCAGCCACCTTCAGGATGCGCCGAGAGGTGTCTGGACTGACCCGGCCGCGGGTGGCCGGGTTCAGCGCCCGGCTCGCCGTTCCCGGGTGCACTCCGGCAGCCAGGGCGACGTCGATCAGCTTGACCCTCTGCACACCAGCCACGATAGGGCTCCTTGGGCGATTGGGGATGCAATCGGTTGTCATCTGGGTTCGCCTGACACCGGAAAAGGGTCGGGAGGAAGAAAGACTAGCCCACATAGGTGACCTCTTGACAGCCCTCTTGGTGCGGGTGGAAAGTTAGGCAATCGTTCGCATCCAAGCAGATCGACTGAGCAGCTCATCCCTGGATTCATCTCACCCCTCTTGATGGAGGATCGGCAATGCAGCAAAGCAATCGTTTGTGGCGAAAGGGTGTTGTGGCGGTCATCGCCGGCGCCGTGGTGCTGACGCTTGGCGCCTGCGCATCGAGCAGCAACGACGCGGGCGCGACGGCCTCCGCGAGCTCAAAGGCTCCCCTGGTGATCGGAGCCTCGATCTCGTTGACCGGCGACTTCGCCGACTCGGGCAAGGCGGTCAAGCGTGGCTACGACCTGTGGGCTGCCGAGGTCAACGCCAAGGGCGGGGTCCTCGGTCGCAAGGTGACGATGAAGCTCGTCGACGATGCCTCCAGCCCAACCCAGGTCGTGTCGAACTACCAGAACCTGATCAACCGCGACAAGGTCGACCTCGTTTTCGGGCCCTTCTCCAGCCTGCTCACCGTCCCGGCGTCACAGGTCGCGAAGCGATACAGCTACGCATTCCTTGAGCCCGCCGGCGGCGGCCCCAAGGTCTTCGCACAAAAGCTCGACAACCTGTTCTTCGTCCAGCCGGCTCCCGTCGTGAAGTCGGGCGACGTGTTCGCCGACTGGATCCTCTCCCTTCCGGCCGACAAGCGACCCAAGACGGCCGCATACACCGAGCTCGACGACCCGTTCGCCCAGCCGATCGCGGAGAACATCCGGACCCGGTTCGAGGCCGCAGGCATCAAGACCGTCTACCAGCAGGTCTACCCAGCTGAGACCCAGGACTTCTCGGCCATCATGGCCAAGGTCGTCGCAGCCAACCCCGACGTGCTCGTCGGCGGGACGCAGAACGAGGACGCCTACGCCCAGGTCAAGACCCTCGTTCAGCTGAAGTTCAGCCCGAAGTTCATGTTCCTGTCCAACGGCGCCAACTCTCCGCTTGAGTTCCCGACCAAGGTCGGGCCCCAGAACACCGCGGGCATCATGTCCGCCGGCGACTGGTTCCCGGGCTCGACCGCGGCCGGCAGCGCCGGCTTCGAGGCTGCCTACATCAAGGCCAACGGCGGCACCGCGGACACAATTGACAACTCGAGCGCCGAGGCCTTTGCCACCGGACAGCTCATCGAGGCCGTTGCTGCCAAGACCGGCAAGATCGACAACGCCACGATCATCACCTCCTTGCACCAGGGCGAATGGCCGACCGTGCTGGGCAACCTGAGCTGGGGAGCGGACGGAGCGCCCTCGGGCAGCTTCAACCTCATCCAGTGGCAGAATGGCAAGCTCGTCCCGGTCTTCCCTGCCGCGACTGCCAAGGCCACGCCGGTCTACCCCAAGCCGAACTGGGGAGGGTGACGGATCAGTGCATGCACTGATCCAAGGCGTCATCCTCGGGATCCTGACCGGAGGCGTCTATGCGCTGATGGCCTCCGGTCAGACCCTGATCTTCGGGATCATGAAGGTGGTCAACCTGGCTCAGGGTGCCATGGTGATCATGGCCGCCTACCTCTCCTACCAGCTGTTCACGACGTTCGGCATGGACCCGTTCCTCGCCATCCCCATCACGACCCTCTTGATGTTCGGTCTGGGAGTGGGTGTCGAGCTGCTCTTCCTTCGTCCGCTACGGCGTGAGGACAAGTCAGAGCTCAGCCTGCTGGTCACGTTCGCCATCGCCCTGCTCATCGAAGGGGTCCTGAGCGTGACGTGGGGAACCACGTACCGCAGCATCAACACCACCTATGCCAACTCGAGCTGGACGCTGTGGGGCTACCAGATCACGGTCGTCCGCTTCTGGGCGTTCGTGCTCTCGCTGGTGGCACTCGGCCTCCTGTTCTGGCTGCTCAACCGCACCCGGTTCGGTCGAGCGGTGCGGGCCACTGTGCAGAATCCCGAGTCGGCGCGACTGCTCGGAGTTGAGGCGCAGTGGGTCTCTGCGCTGGGCTTCGGGCTCGGCGCGGCGACAGCCGCGGCCGCGGGGTCGATATACGGGCTGCTCTACCCGTTCACCCCGGGCAGCCACTACGACCTCATCTCCAGACTGCTCTCCATCGTCGTCCTCGGCGGGCTGGGCAGTGTCGGCGGAGCGGTCATCGCGGCCGTGATCGTGTCGACGTCCTCGGCGATAGTGGCGGCCACGATCTCCCCGGCCTGGTCCGAGATGACCTTCTTCGTCATCCTCATCCTGGTCCTGCTGATCCGTCCCCAAGGTCTGTTCGGCAGCGTCAACCGGGGGGCCATATGAGGCTCCCTTCGGCACTGCGTGGGGGCGTCTTCGTCGCTCTGCTGGTATCGATGCCGATGCTGGGACTTCAGCACTGGTTCCTGAACCTGCTGGTCTTCGTCCTCATGTACGCCACGATGTCGAGCGCCTGGAACCTCGTGGGCGGCTTCGCCGGCTACCCGAGCCTCGGCCACGCGGCCTTCTTCGGGATCGGTGCCTACACGCTGGCACTGTTCTTCAAGGACCAGGTTCTGGCAACGGGCTACGAACCGTTCCTGCTGCTGCCCGTCGTCGGGCTGGTCGGCGCCCTGATCGGTTGGCCGATCGCGCTGATCTCGATGCGGACACGTGCGGATGTCTTCGCCATCGTCACGATCACGTTCCTGTTCGTCGTGCAGACTCTCGCCTTCAACCTGCACGACCTCACCGGCGGGTCACAGGGGGCCGCTCTGCCGATCCCCCCGTTCGCTGCCGGACAGTACGAGCTGCCCTTCTACTACGTGATGGTCGCGCTCCTGCTCTTCACGATGGGCCTGACCTTCGCCACGATGAGAAGCAAGGTGGGGCTGTCCCTGGTGTCCATCCGCGCCGACGAGGACAAGGCGCGCGGCGTCGGTGTGCGCGTCATCGGCGTGAAGGTCCTGGCCTTCTCGGTCAGCGTGGGTATCACCGCGATGGTGGGGGCGGTCTGGGCCTACTACGAGAGCTTCATCTACCCGCAGTTCGCGGTGGATCCGCTGATCACCATCGCGATGGTGCTGATGACGTTCCTGGGTGGGCGAGGGACGCTGTGGGGTCCCGTTCTGGGCGCCGTCATCCTCGAGTCGGGCCAGCAGGTCCTCACCTACCAGCTGGGCGCCGTCCAGCTGTATCTGATCGTGTACGCGCTCCTTTTCCTGGTGATCATCCTGCTCCTGCCCCGCGGGATCCTCCCGACCATCGAGGACCGCCTGAGGCAGCGCCGTCGCAGTCGCCGGACCGAAGCGCCAGCCGCCGTCTGGCCCGAGGACCCGGCCATCCCGAGCAAGGCGGACACCGTGACCACGCGCGGCGGAGGTGCGGCATGACGGACCTGCTGTCGGTGCACGACGTGACCAAGGTGTTCGGCGGGGTGCGGGCCGTCGACGGTGCCTCCCTGAGCGTCGAGGAAGGGACCATCACCGCGCTCATCGGCCCCAACGGCTCCGGCAAGACGACCCTCTTCAACATCATCACCGGCTATCTCAAGGCTGACGCCGGTCGCGTGGAGTTCGCCGGCCGAGACGTCACCGGTTCGGATCCCGGACGGCTGTATCGGGAGGGACTTTCGCGCACCTTCCAGCAGGCGCGCGTCTTCCCACAGCTGACCGTGCAGGAGAACCTCGTGGTCGCGGGCGGGTACGGATGGCGCAAGCTGTTCTCGAGCCGGGTGGGGAACGAGGACCGGGAGCGCGCAGCCTCTCTTCTCGAGGAGTTCCGGCTGGATCGGGTCGCGGACCTGTTCGCCTCGGAGCTGTCATACGGCCAGCGCAAGCTGTTGGAGTTCGCCGCCGTGCTGATGAGTGCGCCAAGGCTGGTCCTGCTCGACGAGCCCACCGCCGGTGTGAACCCTGTCCTGATTGAGACCATGGAGCGGCACGTCCGTGAGCGAAACGCCGCGGGGATCACCTTCCTGATCGTCGAGCACGACATGACGTTTGTGATGAGGCTCTGCGACCCGGTGATCGTTCTGGACGCTGGCAGACCGATCTTCACCGGCGAGCCGTCCGTTGTGCAGAACAACGCGCTGGTTCTCGACGCTTACCTTGGGAGCTGACAGTGCCGCCGATCCTGGTTATCGACTCCGTGGTCGCCGGCTACGGCGCGGGCGACATCCTCAAAGGGGTGAACCTCAGCGTCGAGGCAGGCACCGTGACCTGCCTGATCGGCCCCAACGGCTCCGGCAAGTCGACCGTGCTCAAGACCGTCAGCGGCCTGCTTCGCCCCAAACGGGGCACCGTGACATTCCAGGACCAGGAGATCAACCGGCTCAGCCCCAAAGCCCGACTGCTGCTGGGGATCGTGCACGTGCCCCAGGATCGCAGCCTGTTCCCAGCCATGAACGTCTGGGACAACCTTCTGATGGGCGGCTACCTGCTCAGGGACCAGAAGCTGTTGCAGCAGCGGCTGGAGCACGCGGTCGACGCGTTCCCTATCTGCAGGACCCGGGCCAAGGAGCCCGCCGGCTCGCTCTCGGGTGGGGAGCAGAAGCAGGTCGAGCTGGCACGGACGCTGGTGCTCGACCCGACCCTGATCCTGCTGGACGAGCCGTCAATCGGCTTGGACCCGAGGTCCCGGCAGGTCGTCTTCGCCAGCATCCGGACACTGTCCGAGACCGGCCGGACGGTGCTGCTCGTTGAGCAGAACGCCCGCTCTGGCCTTGCTGCTTCGGACATGGGTGCGGTCCTCGAGTCCGGCGTCGTGAGGCTCGTCGCCAGCGGCGCCAGCCTGCTCGAGGATCCCCAGGTCGCGCGACTGTACCTCGGCGCTGCGCCCCCAACCCAGCCGACCACCACCCCGCGAGCCACCACCCCGCGAGCCACGACGGCGACGTCGTGACCATCGCTCGACCACGAAAGAGGAGCCGTTGATGAGCCACATAGAGCTGCGCGTCGGTTGGATCGGGACCGGGCGGATGGGCTTCGCCCTCGCGCAGCGACTGAGCCGGGCCGGGGTGGATGTGGCCGTGTGGAACCGCACCCGGGCCAAGGCCGAGCCGTTGGCCGAGTTCGGCATCACCGTGGTCGACGACCCGTCGGACCTCGCGGACCGGGACGTGGTCTTCACCATGGTCTCGGCGGCGGCGGACCTCGACCAGGTGCTCGGGCAGCTGCTCGCCGACCCCGACCGGGCCCCTCGAAATGTCGTGGACTGCTCCACGGTCTCCTCGGAGGCTTCGGCATCCGCGCGTCAGCGGCTGGCCGACCGCGGGGTCAGGTTCATCGCCGCCCCCGTGAGCGGCAACGGCAAGGTCGTCAGGGCCGGGATGCTCTCGCTCGTCTGCTCCGGACCGGCCGACTCGTATGCCGAGGTCCTGCCCCTCCTCGAGCTTCTCGGACGACATGTCACCTACGTCGGCGATGGCGAACACGCACGACTGGTCAAGCTCTGCCACAACCTGATGCTGGAGGTGGTGACCCAGAATCTCGCAGAGATCACGGTCCTCGCCGAGAAGGGCGGCGTGCCAAGAGCAGCGTTCCTGGACTTCATCAACAACAGCGTCATGGGATCGGTGTTCACCAGGTACAAGACGCCGGCGTTGGTGAACCTCGACTACACCCCGACGTTCACGCCGATCCTGCTCCGCAAGGACTTCGACCTCGGACTCGCTGCCGCCCGCGAGCTCGACGTGCCCATGCCGGTCGCGGCGATCACCGCACAGCTGGTGCAGGCCAGCGTGAGCAGCGGTCGGGTCACCGAGGACTTCGCCATCCTGCTCGACCTGCAAGCGGCAAGCTCCGGCATGGAGCTCAAGCCCGAAGGCGTCGAGGTGGATGACGGCCTCGGCGGAAGCGACTCTCAGGCGATCCGGCCGAGCCCATGAGCGAAAGTGTGCAACCGTTCGCACCCCGTGCTGGTGACGTGCACGAGCTCTCCTGTCTGCACCCCCGCCCGCCCATCCGCAGTGGTCACGTTCGGTTGCACCACGACGGTCATCCCGGCAGCGAACGGGAGATCGGGGAGCGGCTCGAGCGTCCTGCTGCGTGAGCCGAAGACCGGAGGCAGGTACCCCCCACCGAGTCCATGCACCAGATCGTCGAGGGTGGTGAACCCGGCGTCTTCGATGACGCCGGCTGCCTGGACGATGTCCGCGGGGGTTGTCCCCGGTGCCAGTACGTCCTGGATGCGCTCGAACGCGGCCGACGCTACGTCGTGGAGCTCTTGGTACAGAGGGGTCGCTTGGGCTCCGACCGTGAACGTCCGTAGGAGCTGGCCGGGGTAGTCGACGCCCCAGCTGGTGCTGAGCTCGCACGAGAGCACGTCCCCGACCGCCAGGGTCCGGGAGCTCGGCCATTGTGAGGGGACGCATTGTTGCGGCCGGCCCATGGGGGTGACCGCGAAATAATGGATGTAGTTGCTGCCACCAAGAGGCAAGTAGCTGCCCTCAACCATCGCCGCCAGATCGTGCTCCGTGTGACCCGGGGCCGCGTTGTCACGCAATGCTGCGCATGAGAGGTCGGTGAGCTCTGCTGCTCGGCGCAACCACTCCAGCTCTTCGGATGACTTGATCATGCGGAGCCGGGTGTACGCGGCGTTCAGGTCGAAAACGCTGCCTACCGCCTCCGCGAGCGCCTGAAACGCTTGGTACGGCAGGGCTCCCACCACACCGACCCTCGTATCGGATCCGGCGCCACGAGCGCGCAGCTCCTCGATGACGGTCGTCACCGTCCGCGGTCCTGCCCACCGGACGTCGGCCTCGACGGCCATCCGACGGGCGTTGGGGACGTGGTTGAAGAAGTTCACCAGCAGCGCGTCGACCTCGCCTGGTGTGTGGACGACCGCCGCTTCTCGCGTGACCGGCCAACGGGTCAGCCACTGCACGGCGCTTCCTGCCCGGTTGGCACCGTAGACCACCAGATGCTCGACCTCGGCCTCAGAAAGGGCCGCGGCCACGACCTCGCGCCGACGCAGCATCTCAGCTGACGAGAAGCTCGGGTACGGGAACACCAGGACACCTCCTGAGGTCTCTGGAACGTGGGCGTATGGGCGCGCCCGCGCGAAGGCTCGTCACGCTCGTGGGCCCGTCAGGTCCGAGGGCGCGCGGTCGACTGCCGGACGACCAGAGACAGAGGTAGCAGCAGCGAACGAGGATGGCGGTTCGGCTCATCGATCGTCTCGACCAGCATTCGCGCGGCCTCGGCCCCGATCGCGTAGTGCGGCACCCTCACAGTGGTCAGCGGCGGTCTCAGCTTGTCGAGGAAAGGCATGTCGTTGAAGCCGATCACGCTGACGTCATCCGGGCAGGAGATGTCGCGTTCGGCGAACACGTCATAGCACCCGAGGGCGATCAGGTCGTTGCCCGCGACGATGGCCGTGAACTGCGATCCCCGGTCCAGCAGGGTGCGCAGCGCGCGGGCGCCCTCTGCCTCGTTCCAGTAGTCGCAGTCGACGACGAGCGAGGGATCCGCGTCCAGCCCGCGGTCAAGAATGGCGTGCCGGAAGGCACGTGACCTAATCACACCGGTCGATGTCGTCTGTGGGCCTGCCAGGTGGGCAATCCGCGTGTGTCCGAGGTCGACGAGGTGCTTGACAGCCATGGCGATGCCTGAGGAGTCGTCAGGCGTGACGGACGGGATCGACACATTCTCGATTCGGCGGTTGACCAGGACCATGCTCATGCCCTGCTCGTGCAGCTTCTCCAGCAGTGGATGGTCGAGGCGTGCGGTGGCGATGATCAGCCCCTCGACCTGACGTGAGCGCAGCGACTCGACCTGGGTGCGTTCGCGATCGGGGTCGTTGTCAGTGTTGACGATCCAGGCGTTGTAGCCGGCCGGACCGAGCACATCCTCGATGCCACGGACGATCGGCGGGAAGAGAGGGTTGGTCAGGTCCGGGATGACTAGTCCGATCGTGCTCGACTTGGCTGTCTTCAGGCTGCGGGCGATCGGATTTGGTTGGTATCCAAGCGATTCAGCGGCCCGGACTATCCTGCGGGCTGTTTCGGCGTTGACCAGCCGACGTGTCTTCGGGTTCAACGCTCGAGACGCCGTAGCGGCGTGAACACCGGCTAGCGCTGCCACATCGCGAAGCGTTGGCGTCTGCACGGTCAGGATCCTAACCTTGTCATGCGGTCTCCTTCTGGTCGGCGCCATCGGGCGCGTCCCCATGTAGCGAACAGTCCCAGCGGGATCGTGAGTGCCGCCGCCCAGGTGAAGATCTCGCCATACCGGTTTGCCTCGGCGGGTCCGGCAATCACGAGAGCAGAGACCGCGCTGCCGATGAAGAGCGACCCGGCGAAGAGCGAGACCACGGTCGCCCTGGCCGAGGGCAGCACCTCGGTGGCCCAGGTCTGCAGCGAGGAGTGCATGGCGGCCCAGGCCAGGCCGAGGAGAACAGCGACGATCACAGCCATTGCGGGCGACCGCGACAGCGCTGCCAGCGAACAGGCTGCGAGGGCGGAGCAGGCACCGAGCGCGATCAACCGTGAGGTTTGCAGCCGATGAGAAAGGGCACCGACCACGCGGGCGAAACCGAAGACAGCGACGCCGTAGACGGCGGTGACGGCGCCGGCAAGAGCGGCACCGACGCCGGCTGCCTCGACCGCCGGGGGCAGCAGCGTGAGCATGCCGAGGAGCACCGCACCCTCGACGAAGGCCAGTGCCAGAACAAGTCTTGCCGGCCCGTCCAGCGCCACCTGGACCAACGGGGCGAGCGGATTGCGGTGCATCCGGATCCGTGGAGGCTCGGCAAGAGCACGCAGGGCTGCGACCAGGGCCAGGGCACCCAGTCCGGTCACGACGAATGCGATCCGCCAGCTCAGCAGCTGGGCCAGAACGCCCGCTCCCACGGAGGCGACTGCCGTGCCGAGTGCCACGCCCACCATCAGGTCCGTGACATCGCGCTGCCGTCGATGTGCCGGGACGGTGTCACCGATGTAGATCAGGCTTGCCGGGATGGCGGCGGCGAAACATGCCCCGGCGAGACCTCTGGCGATCCCGAGGGTCAGCGGCGTGTCCATCAAGGCTGAGGTGGTCGTCATGACCGCGGCCAACGCCAACGCGAGCCGCATCGTCCGAACCCGCCCGAGACTGTCCGAGACCATTCCCCACACCGGCTGCATCAGACCGTAGGCCAGGAAGTACACGCCTGCCACCTGAACGACCTGTGTCAGCGGCACATCGAGGTCACGGGCCATGGCGATCAGCATGGGCGGCATGACGAAGCGGTCCAGCGTGCTGACGAACGCCGTGAGCTGCAGCAGCCGCCGTGGGGACAGCCGGGTGGTGGTCTCGTCAGGGCTCATCTGTCGCGCGGCTCCAGGGTCGCGACCAGGCCGGACCCGGGGTCGAGCGCCCCTGCCAGTACATCGATCCCGTCAACGATGCTCGGCAGGTACCTGCGGCGCAGGTCGACCACCGTCGTCAGGGATGCCAGGTCGACGCGGCCGTCGCGAACGAGGCCCTCCAGCGGGTCCTTGAGCCGGGCGACATAACGTTCCGCCAGCTGGCGCGGAAGCCTGAGGGCCACAGCGGCCTCGTCAACCGTCACGTCGTCCAGGCTGCCCGCGCAGATGTCGCCAGCGGTGGCCCGCAATGCCGCAGCCAGGCGCCGGGCCGGCTCGAGACTCTCGCTCCCCACAACGCCGAAAACCGTTCCGAGATACGGAGTGCATACATCGGCCACCCGGGCCAGGGGAACGCACCCCGCGTGTTCGGCGCTCAGCTCGTTCCCGGCGTTGAGCATCGTGGCGTCGCACCGCCCGGCGAGCAAGGCGTCCAGGCGCTTCGGGGTGGAACCGAGCGCAACGAGCTCGTAGTCGTCACGGCGCAGACCGATGGACTCCGCCAGGGCGTACATCGCGAACGCGAACCCTGACGTTGGCACGTCGACAGCCATCGTGGCCCCTCGCAGCTGGTCGGCCGCAGTCATGCCGGGGCCCGAGCTCGCAGTCATGCCGGGGCGCGAGTACAGAGCGAGACCCAGGCCGCGGTCGATCGCCGACACGATCTTGACGTCGGCGGTGACACCCAGGGGGTTGGTCGGGACGAACCGGTAGGCCACGACGTTGTCGGGGCTGGTCAGCACCGCGTCGAGGTCGCCGTCCAGCAAAGAGCGGAACTGCGCAGGCGAAGACTGGACGGGTATCTCCTCGACCGCCAGGTCGTGCTCATCCAGGCGCCCTGTGCGCCTGGCGACCCGAAGCAGGACGGAGGGGCTGAACGCGCCCACTGCCAGTCTCTGGCTCAAGGGATCTCCTTCACGACGATGATGACGCGCGCTGCACGTTCGGCGCATCCTACCCGCAGTCGTTTGCAGTAATGGCCCAAACAGGTACGGAATCCCTTGACAGGCTGAGACGCACCCCGGCATGATCCATGACAGCAATCGATTGCGGTACTCGGGTGCCGGGATCGCCTCAACGAGGAGGACCTCATGACCGCTAGCTCGTCTGCTCGCTCCCTTGCCCTCAGTGGCACGCGATCGAACAACCCACGTCGACACAGCCGGATGTTGAGTCTCACGGCACTGGCCGCCGTGGGTGTCATGGTGCTGGCGGCCTGCGCGGCGAAACCATCCGAGAAGGCAGCCTCCGGCACGAGCAAGCCGCTCGTCGTCGGCATCTCCCTGCCGCTGACAGGTGACTTCTCACAGCCCGGTGGCGAGGCCAAGCGCGGATACGAGGTATGGCAGTCGATGGTCAACGCGAAGGGTGGCGTGCTAGGCAGGAAGGTCGAGCTCAAGATCACCGACGACGCGAGCAACCAGGACACCGTGGTCGCGGACTACTCCAAGCTGATCACCCAGGACAAGGTGGACCTCGTGCTGGGCACGTTCTCCTCGCTGCTGAACTACCCGGCCTCTGCGGTCGCGGAGAAGAATGCGATGGTGTTCGTCGAGCCCGCCGGGGGCGCACCCAAGATGTTCACCCGAGGTTTCAAGAACCTGTTCTTCGCCCAGCCGGCGACGGCCCCGCACCAGGCTGACGTGTTCGTCGACTGGATCAAGTCCCTGCCGGACGCGGAGCGGCCGAAGACCGCGGCGTACCCCAGCCAGGACGACCCGTTCGCGGCTCCGGTGATCGAGTCGATGCAGAAGCAGCTCGAGGCACTCGGGGTGAAGACGGTGTACAGCGCGGTCTACCCGGCCGATACGACGAACTTCCAGACGATCGCCAGTCAGATGGCCAGCAAGAAGCCCGACCTGATTGCGCAGGGCGCGGTGTTCGAGGACGGAGTCGGTCTCATCCGCTCGCTCAAGCAGCTCAACTACTCGCCGAAGATGCTGTTCCAGACCTCGGCACCGAGCAACTCCTCGCAATACAGTGATGCCGTGGGTATGGCGAACACCGAGGGCGTCTTCTACACCGTCAGCTGGAACGAGAAGGCAAAGACGCCGCTGAACCCTGAGTTCGTCGCGGCATATGCGAAGGCGTACGCCGGTGCCAGCCCGGCCGAGGACGCGGCAGACGCGTTCGCTGCTGCCCAGATCCTCCAGGCTGCGACCACAGCGGTGGGCTCGGTCGACCAGAGCAAGATCCGTGACTGGCTGCACGCCAACACACCGGAGACCATCCTGGGGCCGCTCAGCTGGGATGAGACAGGCGCGCCGAAGGGCAAGTTCCTGCTGGCGCAGTGGCAGTCCAGCACGGTTGAGGTCGTGGGTCCTGCCGACGCCGCAACAACCAAGACCGTCGTCAACCCCAAGCCCGGGTGGAAGTAGGCGCATGACCCAGTTGGTTCAGGCCCTTGCCCTGGGCCTGCTGATCGGTGGGGTCTACGCCCTCATGGCCTCGGGGCTCGCCCTGATCTTCGGGGTCATGCGGATCATCAACATCGCACAGGGTGCGTTGCTGATCCTGGTGGCGATGATCACGTGGTGGCTGTGGCGTAAGACCGGGATCGACCCGATCCTCGCCTCAGTCATCACGACCCCGCTGATGTTCGGCTTCGGGTGGGTCCTCTACCGGTTCGTCGTCTCGCGGATCCGTGACCAGTCAGCGTCGATGTCGGTCCTGCTGACCTTCGGCTTCGCGCTGGTGATCGAGGGAGTCCTCAACGTGGTCGCGGGCAACCGGTTCAGATCGGCGACCCCGTCCTACTTCGAGGAGTCCTTCAGGATGGGCGGGGTCTCGCTGCCCAAGACCCAGGTCTACGGCTTCATCGCTGCTCTCGTGGTCCTTGCCGCGCTCTACCTGATCCTCACACGGACATGGACCGGCCGAGCCATTAGGGCCACGTCGCAGAACCCCTCCGGCGCCGCGCTGGTCGGCGTCGGGGCGGCTGGGACGGCAGCGCTGGCCTTCGCACTGGGTACCGCGACGACGGGCGTCGGGGGGTCCATCCTGTCCGTGCTCTACCCGTTCTTCCCCGCTTCGCACTACGACTGGATCTCCCGTCTGCTTGGCATCGTGGTGCTCGGCGGGCTGGGGAGTCTGCCGGGAGCCATGGTCGGTGCACTCATCCTGGGCCTCGCCGAGACGCTGACCGCAACCTATGGGTCGCTGCGCTGGTCGACGCTGGTCTTCTACCTGGTGATCATGGTCGTGCTGCTGTTCCGTCCCCAGGGACTCTACGGAGCCAAGCTCCGTGAGGACGCCGTATGAGTCGTGTTCGAAGCATCCCACGTCAGCACCTGGTCGCGGGTTTGTGCCTTCTGGCTCTGGTGCTGTACCCCGTCATCAACCCCTGGCAGCCGTATCCGCAGGGCGTGATGCTGCTCGGGTTCATGCTCGCGATCCAGGCATGCAGCTGGAACATCATCTCTGGCTACGCGGGCTACATCTCGCTGGGCCACAGCATGTTCCTGGGCCTTGGCTCCTACACGGTCGCGATCCTCGCCATCAAATGGGGCGTGAACCCGCTCTGGCTGATACCCCTCGGTGGCGTGACCGCCGTGGTGATAGCGCTCCTGATCGGCTCCGTGGTGCTGCGTACCCGCGGCCACGCCTTCGTCATCATCACCATCGCGATGCTGTTGGCCGCCCAGATCTTCGCCGTCAACTTCAAGGGCCTCACCCAGGGGTCTGACGGCATCACCCTGGAGCTGCCGTTCTGGGACCGTGACTACCAGAACATCCCCTTCTACTACATCTTCCTCAGCCTGCTGGTGCTGACGGTGCTGTTCACCGCCTGGATTCGCCGCACGAAGTTCGGCACCGGACTGATCGCGATCCGCGAGGACGAGGGCAAGGCCGCGTCGATCGGTGTCAACACCACGCGGTTCAAGATCGTCGGCTATGGCGCCAGCGCCTTCTTCATCGGCGTCGCGGGCGGCGTCTACGCCTACTACCTCACGTTCCTGAACCCCGTCGGCTCGTTTGCCATCCTGGGCAGCGTGGTCATCGTCCTCGCCGCCCTGACCGGTGGCAAGGGCACCCTCTACGGCCCGGTCGTCGGGGCCTTCCTCGTCCAGCTCACGAGCGAGGCCGCGACGGTCTACGGCGGCGGCAGCCAGACGCGGGTGCTGTTGTTCGGGTCGGCTCTTGTCGCCGTCGTGCTGTTCATGCCGGCCGGGCTTCTGCCCACCATCGAGGCGCAGTGGCGCCGGCGGCACCCCGTCA
>ERZ1739049.51-NODE-51-length-14674-cov-9.809905_pt1 | contig 14674 bp, 15 predicted proteins | sample MGYA00581760_ERZ1739049 | MGnify/ENA primary metagenome ERZ1739049 (study PRJEB42929, sample SAMN08275522) | rhizosphere metagenome | isolation source: Rhizospheric soil replicate 2 | host: Colobanthus quitensis | place: Antarctica: Devils point, Livingston Island...
CAGTCGTCTTCCTGGCCGCCGGCTTGCGTGCCGCGGTTTTCTTCGCGGCCGGTTTCCTGGCGGTGGTCTTCTTCACGGTTTTCTTGGCAGCAGTCTTCTTCGCCGCCGGCTTGCGAGTGGCAGTCGTCTTCCTGGCCGCCGGCTTGCGTGCCGCGGTTTTCTTCGCGGCCGGTTTTGCTTTCGGTCTTGCCACTGCTTTCTTCCTGGTTGCTGTTTTCTTTGCCGCCATATGAAGCCTCCTTGGAGAGTTTGCAACGGTTGCGCATTATCGCGCTATGCCTGCTGACATAATCTAATAACCAAAATGATCAAAGGTCAAACGAAAATTATGCAGCCCGATCATCGCACATCCGCCTAGACAAGTTACCAGTTAGTCAAGAATCGTAAAATTCCTGCCGATGGGCGTTAAACGAAACGTGGGCTAATCTTTTTGCAGGCAAAATTCTTTGGCTACTGATTACCAAATAAAGTATTAATACACATCAACCTACATAAAATATATATGTCAAATAATAACGAAAATCAAGTCGCTCTCGGAAACAGGCTGGAATTAAGAGAGCGAACTCTTCAGTCTTAACATTGCATTATCGAAGAGCACGGAAGCGAATTAAAAAGTAAAAAGCGAATAGGTCTTTTAATGGATATTCTCACAATGGACGGTCACGGTGTCGATGTAGCTAAAAACGGACGTCTGGCTTTAAAGAAACTTTCAAATTCGAGCTATGACGATGCGATCACCGACATGAAAATGGCGGAAATGGACGGCAGGGAGTTGCACAGGAGAATTCGCGGGATTGACCTGGGCCTGGCTGGCAATATCGTCTTCATGACAGGAGACACGGTAAGCGTTGATATTAGAGACTATCTTGATAGAACAGGTAACGTATATCTTGTAAAACCGTTTAACCTCCACGAATTAAGGGAAACTCTGAATGGGGTGATGAAAAAAGATGAAAACTGAAAAAGCAAGAGTTCTGATAGTCGATGATGAGGAAACAGTGCGTGAAATCCTGCGAAGGACTTTGCAGCAGGAGGGGTACAGTTGTGTTACTGCGTCTAATACTGACAGCGCTCTCGACCTGATTGACGGGGACTCCATCGACCTTGTGCTTTCCGACATAATGATGCCCGGCAAATCCGGAGTTGAACTTCTTGGGGAAGTAAGGGAAAAGAGTCCCGATACCGCGATGATAATGGTAACAGCGGTGGCCGATACCCAGACCGCTATTAATGCCATGAAGCTGGGCGCGTACGATTACGTTACCAAGCCCTTCAACCTCGTAGAGGTGCTCATAAGCGTCGACAGGGCTCTTGAGAAAAGAAACCTTATTGTTTCAAACCGGGAATACAAGGTTAATCTTGAAAAAAAGGTGGAAGAACAGACAGATGAGATCCGGGAGACCTTCCTTGGGGCGCTTATGGCGCTTGCGGCAGCCCTCGACGCCAAAGATTCCTATACAAACGGACACTCAAAAAGGGTTAGCGAGTTAGCGGTAACCATAGGCTGTGAGTTGGGCCTTGCAAGCGCGGCAATAGATAAGATCCGTTTCGCCGGGCTTGTGCACGATATTGGCAAAATCGGTGTTCCTGAGGAGATTCTGCTTAAACCGGGAAAGCTCACCGATGAGGAGTTTGATCGCATCAAAGAGCATTCCGCGGCTGGCGAAAAGATACTTAAACCGATCATCAGAGACCAGGAGATCCTGGCAATAGTCAGATACCATCATGAAAGGTATTCCGGAGGCGGATATCCGGATGGGATAAAAAAGGAAGACATCCCGCTGGGAGCGCGCATTATGGCTGTTGCTGACGCGTATGACGCAATGACCTCAAACAGGTCTTACAGAGAGGCTCTGTCTCCTGAAAAGGCGAGAAGCCAACTGCTGGCAAACAGGGGCAGCCAGTTTGACCCCGAGCTTGTCGACTTATTTATCAAGGCCGAGGGCAAAATGCCATTTTGCCCTCTTTCCGGAAGTCCCGGTCTGAATAAATAGCCCTTTTCTATGGGCTTTTCTCGGTTTTAACTCGGAAAAGAGATATTTCAAGAGCCTGGTTTGGCAAATTCATAATCGGGGTAGTTCAACAGTAGAAGTAAGGTCATTCCCTTATACCTTTTACCTTAATCACCGTTTAGGCTTTCATTGCTCGCCGGGCACCAGGCAAGGCGGCATTGGAAGTAGGAGGTGGAGACAATGAAAATGTATGACTGTGATATATGTCTTTCCGCAGGTTCAGTCAATCAGTGGGGATTCTGTGAGATTTGTGGTGAGGAATTTGAAAATACGGATTCGCTTGTGCGGTTGCAGCTATCGTCAACTTTCGCGATGCATGGGGAAAATGACGTAATCGGAGCTTCCCGGGAAGCAAAACTTATCTCCATAGGACAGGACGCGGCCTGAATCAAACGGATCGCGTCTGGTCCTGAATAACGGCGATAGCATCATTAATTAAGTCTTCGGGCGGGCAATTGAGCCTGCTTTTTTATTTCCCTTCCTTTGAGAGGTATTGCCTGGATGATATAATCCCAGCCATACATACAGGGGGAGCTGCGATCCAGCGGCTGAGAAAGTGATATTTTTCACTGACCCCATGAACCTGATCCGGGTAATGCCAGCGCAGGGATGACTCTTTATTGCAGGGAAGAGCCGTGCCAGATGCTGGGGCGGTTTTTTTAATGAAACTAATGAAACGAACCAATCTGAAAGGAAGTAAAGATGGCGTTATTTCATCCCGTAGACGAGAAAGATGTGACAAGGGCTATAGTGGGCAGCTTCATGCGTCAGTTCGAGGAGTATGCTGAAAGTGACGTAATCATTGTCGGTGGCGGACCAAGCGGTCTGATGGCGGGTAAAGAGCTTGCCTCAAAGGGCGTAAAGACTCTGATAGTCGAGAGGAACAATTATATTGGTGGCGGCTTCTGGATCGGCGGCTATCTGATGAACAAGTTAACGGTAAGAGCCCCGGCGCAGAAGGTGCTTGATGAACTCGGAGTTCCGTACGAGGAAGCCCAGGAGGGTCTTTTTGTGGCTGATGGCCCCCATGCCTGTTCGAAGCTGATCGCAGCCGCGTGTGACGCTGGAGTGAAGTTCGCGAACATGACCATTTTCGAGGACGTAGTGCTGAGAGAGGGAAATCGTGTTGCCGGCGTCGTCATCAACTGGACACCCGTCACCTCTTTGCCAAGGGAAATCACCTGTGTGGATCCCGTTGCCATCGAATCAAAGATTGTTATCGATTCCACCGGCCACGACGCATGTGTTCTGGCTAAGCTGGAACAGAGAGGCCTGGCAAAAACGGTTGGCTTTGGCGCGATGTGGGTAGAACGTTCCGAGGATCTGCTTGTTGAACACACAGGTGAATTCATGCCCGGACTGATCGTCACCGGCATGGCGGTTTCAACAGCCTATGGACTACCGCGAATGGGTCCGACCTTCGGCGGAATGTTGTTGTCAGGAAAGCGTGGGGCAGAGGTCGCGCTGGAAAAACTCGCGGAAATGAAATAGATAGAGGCTGGTTTCCAGGCAAATAAACGGGAGGCCGCGCTTTCGTGTTTCTTTCTGAGATATATATCTACTCGGAGCCGCGTTGCCGGTCTGTCGATTATCAGGAACTGTCATCTTATGTCAACGGGCTGTTGCCCGGGACCCGCGTGATGCTGGCTGGCCCCATACTGGAAGAATATATCGACGGCTTTGAGGGTTCGATCAGGGATGGTGTCGTCAGGCGGCTTGCGGTATCTCTGGCAAAGGCGAAAGTCAGAGCGCTTGAGGATCCCGTGCCTGATGAGCAGAGTGTGCTTGAGGGAGAGGTAGTTTACGAGCGGCGGCGATTGGAAGACAGGAAAAACACGGTTTTTGGGCTGATTTATGATGCTCATATCCTGTCTGCTATATATGGTTCGCTTCTATCCTCGGAGAAATCCAGAATCGAGCAATTACATATTATATTCACGAACCAATTAATTGGAACCCGGGATACGGCCGACAGACGTTATCATGCCAGGACCGTGCTATGCGGCTCGCCTTCGATTGTGTCGCTCAGCGGAATTACGATAGCCCCGGCCAAGGATACGGGTTTTTACATCGCTCGTCGCAGTGCCGAAGCTTTCGGATTTGCGGAAGAGGAAAAAATGGAAGTGGCAGCTGGTTTCGCAGGCGATTCTCTAAGTCTCGATGATCCAAGACTTACCGAGGTGGCCAAGGGTTATATAGCGCAGGCGCTCGCGTACAGACTGTCTGGCGATGCGTTCTGCAGCGATCCGGACTGCCGTCTATACAATGCCCATCGGCAACGTGAGCTGATCCGGGCGCAGCTGGATAGCGACAGCGAATATTGTGGAATGCATGAGGAACTATTCAATCGTCAAGCAAGGACGAATGGGGGATAATGGACCTCGGACTGTATGTAATAACCAAGTCTGTTCCAGAGCTGGGCCGCGACCACTATGATGTAGCCGTAGCTGCCATCGAGGGGGGAGCTTCGGCAATCCAGCTTCGCATCAAGAAGCGTGCCATGGGTGAAGCTCTAAAGATAGCCAATGTCATCCATGCCGTGACCCGGGAAGCGGGTATACCACTGATAATAAATGATCATGTAGGGATAGCCATGGCATCAAAAGCAGAAGGGCTTCACGTTGGGCCGGACGACATAACCATCCCGGCTGCTCGCAGGATGCTTGGTTCAGAAATCCTCATCGGCAGTTCTTCCGGTAAACCTGCCGAAGCGATAAAGGCTGAGCGGGAAGGCGCGAGCTACATTGGGGTGGGACCCATCCATGCTACCGATACCAAACCCGGGAAACCTGAAATCGGCGTAGCTCGAATCACAAAGGTCAAGGCTGTTGTGGGGATTCCAGTGATAGCTATCGGCGGCATCGACGCTGACAACGTGGCTGCATGCATCGAGGCTGGAGCCGATGGCATAGCGGTGGTATCAGCAATCTGCATGGCTGAAGATATGTATGCTGCGACAGTCGGACTGCGACAGGCGCTCGACAAGGCCAGGAAGAATTTCAGCAAGTCTTCGGCAACTAAAGGAACCTGATGAATAAATCCACTGTTCTAAAAATTTTGAAAACAGGGGTTATTCCGCCCGTGGTTTCGGAGGCGGCGGCTGTTGAAGGCGTCGATGTAGAGATTCTGGCCGAGAATATGCTGAAGGGCACGGTTGTCGTGCCCGCGGGTAACACTGGCAGGAAAGTTATTGGCACCGCTATCGGGACGGGTCTCAAAACCAAGGTAAACGCCAACATCGGCTCGTCGAGCGAATCTGTTTCCATTGATATGGAGCTTGAGAAACTTGGTGCTGCCATTGATGCAAAAACTGACACAGTCATGGATCTTTCATGTGGCGGTGACGTAACAGCTCTCAGACGCAAGCTTATCTCCAGCTGCGAGATCCCCTTCGGAACGGTACCCATCTATGAAGCCACAGTAGAAGCCAGGGACAGGGGTGGCAGCATGGTGGCCATGGACAGGGACGACCTTTTTTCCATGGTAAAGCGTCATGCATCCGAGGGTGTGGATTTCATGACCATCCATGCAGGTCTGACGCGGGCAGTAATAGATGAACTGCAGGCGCAGGGCAGGATAATGGACGTTGTCAGTCGCGGTGGCGCCTTTATGATCGCCTGGATGTTGCACCATGATCGGGAAAACCCATTTTTTGAGAATTTCGACATGCTGCTGGACATCCTGGCGCGTGAGGATGTCACAATCAGCCTGGGTGATGGTCTCAGACCCGGATGTCTGGCGGATGCAAGTGACCGGGCCCAGATAACTGAACTTGTCACCCTTGGCAGGCTTGCCACGGCGGCTAGTGAGGCTGGTGTGCAGGCGATGATTGAGGGACCGGGACATGTACCGCTTCAGGATATTGAGTCAAACGTCAAAATTGCAAAAAAACTTACCGGCGGTGCTCCGCTTTATGTTCTGGGACCGTTGGTTACTGATATAGCTCCCGGTTATGATCATGTAACGGCTGCAATTGGTGGCGCTCTCGCCGGGGCGGCCGGGGCTGACTATTTATGCTATGTCACAGCCGCCGAGCACCTGGGTTTACCGAGCTCCAGTGACGTCAGGCAGGGGGTCATCGTTTCCAGGCTGGCAGCTCATGCCGCGGATATTGCCAAAGGAATCCCTGGCGCAATGGAATGGGATATCAAAATGGCAAAAGCCAGGAAAGCTCTGGACTGGGAAGGTCAGATAAACCTGTCGATCGATCCCGTAACCGCACGGGCTGTATATGAAGGCAGGGAAAGCGGTTCGGTCGAGGGATGCAGCATGTGTGGCGATCTGTGTGCCATGAAACTCGTATCTGATTATCTGGGCGTGAAAGCTGGTGAGATCTCAGGTTGTTAGTCGCCGAACTGGGTGAAGAGGCTCTGCTGGAAAGAATGCGGGATCTCTTCGAGGTTCCGGCATCATCCGTCGCTGTCGGAATAGGTGATGACGCCGCGGTTATCGAGCCGCCCACTTTACAATTGCAGGAAGTCTGGACAACCGATCTGATGGTGGAGGGAGTCCATTTCCAGACTGCCTGGCAAACCGCCAGGGAGTTGGGAAGAAAAAGCCTGGCTGTTAATCTAAGTGATATAGCCTCCATGGGAGCTTCGCCACGTTTTGCCCTTGTTTCACTGGCCTGCCATCCACAAACACGCGTCGATTTTATAAGTGGCATCTGTGAAGGTATCAAGGAACTTGCGATAGAGACCGGAGTGGTCATAATCGGCGGCGATACATCCGCTTCAGGCGAAGGTTTGATAATAAGCATTACCGTGGGAGGCGTTGTGCCGGGAGGCGAAGCAACCTTAAGAAACGGCGCCCGCACAGGTGACAGGATCTGCGTTACCGGCTATATCGGCTGCGCTGCCGCCGGGCTGCGGGTGGTTGAAGCGGGAGCATCTGAGGCCTGGCCGGAGTTGCGCCGGGCTTTTGTCTCCCCGACGGCTCGCATTACCGCCGGGACGGCGGCAAGAGAAGCCGGTGCGACGGCAATGACCGATCTGAGCGACGGATTGGCCAGTGATCTAAGACATATCTGCGATCAGAGCCAGGTGGGGGCGGTGGTCGCCTGCGAAGATCTTTTGATTCACCCTGAACTGCGTCAGGCTTGTGCTGGAAACAACTGGGATCTTGAAGATCTGGTCCTGACTGGTGGTGAAGATTACGAACTCCTGTTCACGCTTCCACCCGGGAGGCATGATGAGTTCTGCCAGGCAATCGAGGAGGCAGCCGGCGTTCCGGTAACAGAAATAGGCGAGATAGTCTCAAGGGCGGCCGGATTGCATATTAAGGGAACGGACGGTTCTTCCCGTCATTTTCCGGCTCATGGTTACGAACACTTCGCTGGCAATGGATAACATACCGCCCCTTTCAGTGCTTGCGATAGGTGGCTCCGACCCTGGCGGAGGCGCTGGTATCCAGGCTGATTTGAGGATGTTCAACTATCTGGCTGTTTATGGATTCAGCGTAATCACCGCAGTTACTTCACAAAACACCCGGGAAGTAAAAGGGGTTCTTGCTCTTTCGAAAACGGATATCGATGGCCAGCTGGCCGCGATTGCGGAAGATGCCGTTCTCGCCGCCACAAAGACGGGGATGTTGGCCACCGCTGGAGCAGTGGAGGCTGTCGCAGAGTTCGTGGAGAATAAAAAAGCGGGCGTTTTCGTGATTGATCCGGTGATAATGAGCACAACGGGCACCTCTCTTTTGGATAAAGAGGGGGTGGAGCTTTTAAAATCGCGCCTTATCCCGTTATGCCGGGTGATCACGCCCAATCTCACGGAAGCGCAGACATTAACCGGCATCAGGATAGAGAAGCCCGAGCATGCCGAAGAGGCCGCGAAAGAGCTGGTGGCAATTGGAGCACGGGCCGCGTGTGTAACTGGCGGGCACTGGCCGGGCAGACCTGTCGATGTCTTGTATGACGGCAGGGAGATAGAGATTTTCGAAGGGACGCGTTCAGGGGAAGGAGCAGGATTTCACGGCACCGGTTGCCTGTTTTCTGCAGCGCTTACGTGCTATCTTGCCCGTGACCGGAAGCTGCCGGCCGCAATCGCGGATGCAAAGCGCCTCGTCCAGGCAGCTATCGCGGGAAGCGTGAGGTCTGGTGGCGGTATGCGGGTTCCCTGGCTTGGGGTCCGGCTTGAACCTGGGCATCCCAACCATTAATCTTAGCTTCTGATACCGCCGGTTTTTTTTATGGCACTGACGGTTTATCGTGAAATCAGGCGCCGGCTTTGCGCGGTGCGACAAAATTTTCAAGGAACTCCACTTGCGTACACTCAAACAAGGAGACAGGGGTAAGGAGGTTCTCGACGTCCAGTCCAGACTCTGCGGGCTTGGATACGGCGTCGGGACGGACGGTGTAGATGGCTATTTTGGCGATGACACTGAAAAGGCTGTCCTAAAATTCCAGCAGGGATGCGGTCTTCTAGTCGATGGGATTGTTTCAGACAACACATGGTGCGAGCTGGTCGAGGCGGGCAACGAGCCGGGGGAGAGGCTTCTTTATCTTCGTATACCACCATTTCGTGGAGCTGACGTCCTTATGCTCCAGCGTTCATTGAACTGTCTCGGTTTCAATGCCGGACCCGAGGATGGAATATTCGGTTCGCTTACCGAAAGGGCGGTGCTGGACTTTCAGCGCAACTCGGGTCTGGTCATGGACGGCATGGTGGACGAATCCGTCCTCAAGGTCATAGATAAGGTGACCAAAGATGGCGAGCCCCATTCAGCTGAGGCCAAGATTCCCGACCGTAACGGTGGCTGCGCCGGAGGCAGATCCCTTTCGGAAACGACGATATCCATCGATCCGGGCCATGGTGGAAGCGATTCCGGGTCCGTTGCGGATACCGGCATCATCGAGAAAGACATAAACCTTTCAGTAGCGTTGGCATTGGGCAGGGCGCTGGAATCCCTGGGCGCAAGGGTCATATTGACGAGGGAAAAGGATGAAGCTGTCCCCCTGTATGAACGCCCCGTGGTGGCGAACGCCGCCGGGGCTGACATATTCATCAGCATCCACCACAATAGCAATTCGAGTCCGCTGGCCCAGGGGGCTGCAGCATATTTCTTCAGCCGCCAGGGGTATTTCTCTGAAGCGGGCAAGATGCTGGCCCAACATATTGTGACCGCACTGGCCGCGAATCTGGACGTGCCCGAACTTCCGGCATTGGGACGAAATTTCGCAGTTCTCAGAGAGACCGTGATGACGGCCGTGCAGGTTGAGCCCGTATTTATCTCAAATCCCGAGCTGGGGAAGATGGACATCGAAGAGCTTTCGCGGCTGGAAGCAGAGGCCATTCTCACCGGCATAAGCAGATATTTTGCCACCTGATAGTGTTTTATAACCATAAAATTATCGCTATTTGCGGGATTTTCATCATTATATCGGGGATTACACCTAGCATAATTTGACTTCCCAAATATGCCCTGTTAGGGTTCACAAGGTTTTAGAGAAGGTTAAAGCCAACTGAACGACGCCAGTAGGACGTCCTAAAGGAGGCGAAGGAAATCAGGGTAAAAATAAATTCATTATCAGGAATTAGCGCATCTCCCCCTAGTAGCTCCTCCCCAAAAAAGAATCACAGAAGATTAATTGCAGTCCTCTTAATCTGTCTCCCATTAATCGGAATCACCGCTCTTACGGTTTTTGCTGGGTTCGCAGGTGCCGATCCGGCGGGTGACATAACATTGAAACAGACACAGGCTGAGTCAGTGCGGTCTGAGTTGACCGTGCTCAACGGACAACTGGAAGCAAAGGTTGAGGGTTACAATGCAGCCAATGCAGAGCTGGGGAACATAGATGTAAGGATAGAAAAAAATGAAGCCCAGCTTGAAGAAACATCGAAAACTCTCGATGTGACCCAGGAGAGGCTCGAGAAGCGGGTTGTCAAGATATATCGCAATGGTTCCGTGGAAGTTATCGATGTGTTGATGGAAACAAATGACCTGAATGAATTCCTCACCAAGTTCGACATGCTGACAAAGGTGAGCGAGCAGGATCGTAACGATTTCGAGCAGGTAAAGATGCTCAAGGCTCAGGTAGAGGAAGCCCAGGTACAGCTGACCAGTGACAAGGGCAGGCAGGAAACGCTGGTTTCACAACTTGAGACTGAGAAAAGCGAGATCGAGTCGGGTCTGGGACAGCGGACGCAAATGCTCTCAGGCATCGAGGGCGAAATAGCCACACTTCAGGCGCAGGAGCAGGCTGCACAGCAGGCAGCTCTTAACGCCCAGGCAAGCTCTTCTGGTGGCGGCGGCGATTCTTACGATGGTGGCGGAAGTTATGGTCCGGCTCCCGTATCGACGGCCGGAGGTGCCGCTGGAATCGCGATGCAATATCTCGGAGTGCCATATGTATGGGGTGGCGCATCACCTTCAGGCATGGATTGTTCAGGACTTGTAGTATTCGTATATGGTCAACTGGGAATCTCTGTACCGCGCACCGCGGCAGCGCAGTACTCCGCGGGAACACCGATAAGCTATAGCGAGCTAGCTCCTGGTGACCTTGTTTTCTTCGGTTACGGCGGAATAAGTCACGTAGGTATCTACATCGGTGGCGGCAGCATGATCCACGCTCCCTTTGAGGGTGAAGTGGTTCAGATCGCTCCTGTGTCCGGTGGAGGTTCATACCGTGGAGCCTGCAGGCTCTAGAATCAAAAACAAATCGAATTCAAAAAGAGCCCGGTTTTTATCGGGCTCTTTTTTATGAGAGAATTTTGTGCTGTGAGTCATGAAATCACTCGAATACCTGCCACGTAATTATGGATACGAAGAGGATGAAATTGAGCGATAAATCAGAAACAGTGCGCGTGCGTTTTGCACCCAGCCCGACAGGTCATCTGCATGTGGGTGGAGCCCGTACGGCTCTTTATAACTGGTTGTATGCGCGTTCGCATCAGGGGAGTTTCGTACTGAGAATCGAAGACACCGATCTTTCAAGATCGACCCAGGAGGCCATCGATCAGATCATCACCAGCCTCAGGTGGCTGGGGCTAGAATGGGACGAAGGATCTGGAGTGAGTGGCGAATATGGACCTTATCGGCAAATGGAGAGAGTTGAGATTTACCAGAAGGCAGTGAGGCGTCTGCTGGAGAGGAAGAAGGCGTACAGATGCTACTGCACTCCCGAAGAGCTTGAGAGAGAGCGTGAGGCCGCCAGGGAGGCAGGCAAACCTTATATATATAGCGGACGCTGCCGCGAACTCTCAGCTGAATCGGAACGGGAGTTGCGCGAAGCCGGGCGTAAGGCGGTAATCAGGCTGAGAACACCCGATGCCGGTGTTACCATTGTTCATGACCTCGTTAAGGGTGACGTGGAGTTTGATAACTCTCTTCAGGGAGATTTCATTCTGGTGCGCTCCAGTGGGGTGCCAACCTACAATTTTGCGGTTGCGGTCGATGATGCCGCTATGTGTATATCCCATGTCATTCGCGGCGATGACCATCTTCCAAATACCCCGAAGCAGTTGCTGGTATTCACGGCGCTTGATGAAGTGCCGCCACTTTACGCGCATCTGCCCCTGATCCTGGGTCCTGACCGGTCACCGCTTTCCAAACGGCATGGTGCCGCGTCTGTCGAGGAGTTCCGTTCGCAAGGGTACCTGCGAGAGGCCATATGCAATTATCTTGCCCTGCTCGGTTGGAGTTTTGATGGTGAAACCACGTTATTCTCGGTAGAAGAACTGGTGGAAAAATTCTCACTCCAACGTACAGGCAGCACTGCAGCCGTCTTTGATAATGAGAAGTTACTCTGGATGAATGGTCACTACATTCGCTCAATGGGAGAATCGGAGCTCGCCTCTCGAATTGATGAATACCTAAAAGACACCAAACTGGCTGGCATCACAGGAATCGAAGGCCGGCCGACGATTGCAGAGATGATTCCTTTGGTTCAGGAGAAAATGAAAACGCTAAGTGATTTTGTTGAGCTGACAGATTTCTTTTTTCTGCCGCTGAAGTTCGAGGAAAAGGCTCTGGGCAAACTGCATAAAGATCAAAATGCCGCGGCCGTGCTCGAGCGTGTTTTGGAAGTTCTGGACAAGCTCGAAACTTTTGATGTCGCATCAATCGAATTGGCGCTTAGAGCCACGGCTGATGACATGGATCTCAAGGTCGGCAAATTCCTGCAGCCGATTCGCATAGCTGTCAGTGGAAAGACGATAACACCGGGCATGTTCGAGACTTTATCCGTGCTTGGGAAGGAAGAATGCCTGTCGAGATTGGGAGCCTCAAGGAATCTGTTGGGGTGATGCCGGATCAGCCGTGCGTCGCAAAATCACCAGGCTGACTTTTGACCACAGATTTTGGTAGCGCATAGGGGATTTGAACCCCTGCTACCGCCGTGAGAGGGCGGCGTCCTAGGCCACTAGACGAATGCGCCACAAAGCATATCCACATTGAATCCGGATGAATTCAACCTGCATATCTTACACAGCGATGTCGCGCCTTTCAAACCGGTAAACCGCAGCGGCCGTACTTGTCAGGATTATCGCCAGCAGGACTATCATGTCACCCCACGCAAAGCTGAGATTGTGAAGGTAGCGGTAAGGATCCCAATAATAAAAGATAGACAGAAAATGAACCTTGCTGATCGTATCGTTTATCTTGGCCAGGATATCCAGGGCGTAGGAGATGATTATGATCCCGAGTGAAACGAAGATCGCAGTCCCGCGATTATTGAAAAGGACCGAGAAGAAGAAAGTGACGGAGCCTATCGCCGTAAAGAAAAGAAAAGAAGGTACGACCAGGGCAAGCAGTCCCAGGTAGTCGATATCGCCGCCTACAAGCGGGGATCCGATGGCTATTGGAACCAGGGTTGCTCCGATCAGAAAGAGTAACCCCAGTTCGAAAAAGAAGTGCCGTGTCAGTAGCAGGGATCTTCGTGACACGGGCTGTGCCAGAAGTAGCTCCATTGTCCCCTTCTCAATCTCCAGGGCGATTGCGCCCGTTGCTATGCTGATCGAAAAGGCGGTCATCACAATGACCCACATCTGGTTGAAGTACTCCACCGAGAGAAAGCCGTCGAAAGTGGCGAAGGTAAAGTTCTCGCCGCCGAACGCCTTTCTGATGCCTTCAGGGTAACTTTCCCATAACTGGTTCAATGTGCTGACGTTTTCCCGGAGAGATGGCCAGATGGCGAGAACCATCACAGCATAAGCGGCGACCCCGATAGCATAAACCAATATGGAGAGGCGCTTGTCCGCGATACTCCTTTTGAGGATGTTAAGGTTCATTATTGTCTTTCGACTGTCCATAGAAGCTCAGGAAAAAGTCTTCAAGGCTCGGCTGGGTGAAGGTCAGATCTACGACCTTGTGCTCAGATATCTTTTTTATCAGCGTATCAATGTCACCCTTGACGGTGATCCGCATATGGCTGTCCAGCCGTTTCGCTGATAATACCTGGGGCAATCTCTCAAACTCAGCGGTTTCGACGTGTTCACTGAAGACTACATCCATATGGCGGATCTTGTTCTGCCTGAAATCCTCGATGGCACGTACGTCAACCAGGCGTCCATCCTTGACTATGCCTATTCGGTCGCAGGAGCGTTCCACTTCCGAAAGAATGTGTGATGACAGAAACACCGTATGACCGCGATCCCTGAATTCTCCCAGAATCGTATAGAACTCCTGTTGCATCAGGGGGTCGAGTCCGAGCGTCGGCTCGTCCAAGATGAGGATCTCCGGATCAAACATCATCGCAAGTATAATGGCTGCCTTCTGCCTGTTACCGCGGGAAAGGGATTTGACCTTCTTGTTTACATCCAGATCCAGTCTCTCGACGAGTTCATTCCGTAATCGATCAGGACCGGGCCTGAAATCGTCAATATAATCAAGCAAGTCGTGAACGTGCATGTTTTCGTAGAGGCGCACGTCTCCGGGGATATGGCCTACATCCATTTTGATACGGGTCGATTCATACCATGCATCCATGCCCAACACGTGGGCAGAGCCCTGTGTGGGTTTCAGCATACCCATCAGCATGCGGATGGTAGTCGTCTTGCCGGCGCCATTCGGGCCCAGGAAACCAAAGATCTCGGCGTGTCCCACCTCGAGGTTGAGGCCTTCAATACCACGGGTGGATCCGTAATACTTGGTCAGGTTATTGCAGATTATGTTTGGGGCATCATCAGACATGGCGGGTAGTTATCCATTTATGCATAGAGTCCTTTGTCGTTGCGGGTTCAATAGGCGAATGTTCCGAAACATACCCGCATTACCGGAGCTATAATCCACGCGTGGCGGTATCGTAAGCTTCAGGAAAATAAACAGGGAATGAAATTGGAACGTGAGAGTTTTTGGCTGAGGCGGGAGGATTCGAACCTCCACCGGCGGTTCCAGAGACCGCTGTCCTACCATTAGACGACGCCTCAATCTAAGCGACAAACAGCTTAACACAGGACGTTTCGAGCTTCCAATACCTTAAGAATGCGCCTGGATTTCCGAATAACCATATAGAAGATAGGGCAATCCCTCGTTGGTCGTATTTCGACATGGAGGCTATCCAATGAAGAACATTGATGAACTATTACAGATTGTAGTGCAGCGCGGCGCTTCCGATCTGCACTTGAAAGCCGGTAGTCCACCCGCTATTCGCGTGGATGGCGAGCTTTACCTTCTTGACGAACAGGCGATCACGCCTGAAGAGATGAAAGATTACGCGGCTACGG
>ERZ1739049.52-NODE-52-length-14605-cov-15.560344_pt1 | contig 14605 bp, 13 predicted proteins | sample MGYA00581760_ERZ1739049 | MGnify/ENA primary metagenome ERZ1739049 (study PRJEB42929, sample SAMN08275522) | rhizosphere metagenome | isolation source: Rhizospheric soil replicate 2 | host: Colobanthus quitensis | place: Antarctica: Devils point, Livingston Island...
GGGTGCGTGTACGGGGTGGTCGGTGTCGCGGGGCCGCCGCGGCGTGGGGGGGGCGGGTGGCCCTGGGAGGGGGGTTCGTGGTTGTGATGGTGGGGGCATGGGAGTCCCGGTTGCGGGCAGCGCTGGAGAATCCGCGGGCGCCGGCGGGCGCCGCCCCCGCCACGCGCAATACAGGGCTCGGGTGGTTCGGCCGGCTGCCTCCGACCCCCACCGGCGCCGTGGCCGCTCGCTCGATCGTCTCCTGGCGGCGGGACCCGCGATACGTGGCTTCGGTCGTGCTGGTCCTCGTGCTTCCGTTGGGTCTGTTGCTGCCCGCGCTCACTGGTGGTGACAGCGCCTGGACCCTGGCCATGGCACCGGTCGCGGGATTCATGCTGGGCTGGAGCACGCACAACGACATCGCGTATGACGGGACGGCGTTCTGGGGGCATGTCGCCACCGGAGTGTCCGGCCGCGCAGACCGCATCGGCCGTCTGGCACCGACCGCGTTCGCGGGTTCACTCCTGCTGCCGGGTTATGCAGCAGTGTCCTGTGTGCTGATCGGCCGATGGAGCCTTTGGCCGGCGTTGTTCGGCATAGGGCTGGGATTCCTGCTCACCGGATTCGGCGTGGCCAGTGTGATGAGCGCACTCAGGCCCTACCCCGTCCCGGGTCCGGGTGAGAACCCGTTCGGTGCTCCACCCGGTTCGTCGGCCCTCACGGTGCTCGTGCAGGCGGTGGCCGGCACTGCCGTCTTCGTCCTGAACCTGCCCCTGCTCGGGGTCGGGATCGGAGCCCTCATGGGGAACGTCTGGATGGGTTGGTTGTGCCTCGGGTTGGCCGTGGTCCTGGGGTCCGGTGCGCTGGCCCTCGGGACGTGGTGGGGCGCCCGTCTCTACGAACGTCGCGCACCCGAGCTGCTGGCCGACCTGTCCCGTATTCGATAGCCAAGCTGAGCTGCGTGGCCCGCTTGGGGTTCGGGGGTGTGACGTCAGTTATTCGAAGCCAGCCAGGCCGCCCCGATGATGCCTGCCGAGTTGGCGAGCTGGGCGGCCACGATCGGCGCCCGCAGATGCAGGAGCGGCAAGAACTTCTCGGCTTTCCTCGACACCCCGCCACCGACGACGATCAGGTCTGGCCAGAGCAGGTTCTCGACGTGGGAGTAGTAGCGCTGTAGACGCTCAGCCCACTCCGGCCACGACAGGTTCTGGTCGTCTCGGATGCTCGCGGCCGCCTGGCTCTCGGCGTCGTGTCCGTCGATCTCAAGATGCCCGAGCTCGGAGTTGGGGACCAGCACGCCGTTGTACAGCAGCGCGGACCCGATGCCCGTTCCCAGGGTCGTCAACAGCACGAGTCCGTCGGCATTGCGTGCGGCGCCGAAGTGGAGCTCGCCGACCCCTGCTGCGTCGGCGTCGTTGACCACCGTGACGGGACGACCGAGCCTGTCGCTCAACAGCTTCCGCGCGTCGGTGCCGATCCAGGCAGGGTCAATGTTCGCGGCGCTTCGCACCACACCGTTGGTGACGACGGCGGGCAAGGTCACGCCGATGGGGGAGTCGCCGGTATCGTCCGCGAAGTGCTTGGCGATCTGCGCGACGAGGTCGGCCACCGCGTCCGGCGAGGACACCTTGGGGGTGTCAAGGCGCAGCCGCTCCCTGGCGAAGACACCCTCGGTCAGATCCACCGGCGCACCCTTGATGCCGCTGCCACCGATGTCGATGCCGAGCGGATGATGCGTGGTGGCCATGGTTTGCCTTCCGGTTGAGACGACGTCGGGGTGTCGGCGGAGCGGGTGTTCGGCTGTAGCGGCTGTCGCGATCAGGGGAGGGTGAGGATCTCGGCGCCTGTCTCGGTGATCAGGATCGTGTGCTCGAACTGCGCAGAGCGCTTGCGGTCCTTGGTCACCACGGTCCAGCCGTCGTCCCACATGTCCCACTGGTCGGTGCCAAGGTTGAGCATCGGCTCGATGGTGAAGGTCATGCCCGGCTCGATCACGGTTTTGTACTCCGGGGCGGCGTCGTAGTGCGGGATCACCAGCCCTGAGTGGAACGCCGTGCCGATGCCGTGGCCGGTGAAGTCCCGGACGACGCCATAGCCAAAGCGTTTGGCATAGCTCTCGATCACCCGGCCGATGATGTTGATCTCGCGGCCGGGCACGGCAGCCTTGATGCCGCGCATCGTGGCCTCAAGGGTGCGTTCGACGAGCAGCCGGGACTCCTCGTCCACCTCACCGCAGAGGTATGTCGCGTCGGTGTCTCCATGGACGCCGCCGATGAACGCGGTGATGTCGATATTGACGATGTCGCCGTCCTCGAGGGGGCGGTCGTCGGGGATGCCGTGGCAGATCACCTCGTTGACGCTGGTGCACACCGACTTCGGGAAGTGGCGATAGCCCAACGTCGAGGGGTAGGCGCCGTGGTCGAGCATGAACTCGTGGGCGATCCGGTCGAGCTCGTCGGTCGTGACGCCGGGAGCGATCGCTTCGGCGGCACTCGCCATCGCCTGCGCCGCGATGCGTCCGGCGATCCGCATCTTCTCGACGGTCTCTGCGTCCTTGACCTCCGGACCGGTGTACTTCGCGGGAGCCGGGCGATCGACATACTCTGGCCGGGCAATGGGGGAGGGCACGGCACGACGTCCGCTGATGGCGCCTGGCGCGACGCTTGCATAGGTGATCGGCATACGGTGGAGTCTAGGCAGGACAGCACAGTCGCCTGGCACGGACAAGTGACCCACGCAGTTGACCCCAAGAGAGGTTGCCATGGCGTTCTGGTTCAACGTGAGCACCGGCAAGGTCGAGGACGACGAGAGCAAGAGTCCACAGGACCGGCTGATGGGGCCGTTCGACACCCACGGTGAGGCGGAGCAGGCGCTGTCCCACGCAAAGGAGAACACCGAGCGCTGGGACGCCGAGGACAAGGCGTGGGACGACTCCGGGCTCGAGGACTGAGCGCCCTGGCTCACCTGAGCCGTTAGCGCGGTGGCCAGCGGTGCACGCTCACGGCATAGCCGCCGTCGTCCGCAAACGCTGACCCTTGCCAGGTTCCGTGCCGTGCCAGCAGCTCCAGCCCCGCCAGAACGCAGGCGCTGTCGTATGCCGCCAGCGTGGTGACCGGGCAGTTGCCGGGCAGGTGCGCGGAGTCCAGACCAAAGCCGGTCACCAGGAGCCCACCGGGGCGCAGGGTCGCGGTCAAGGCAGTCACCGTGCGATCAAGAGTGCCCTCTGCAAGGAGCGGGATGACGTTTCCGGCGGCGACGCAGAGGTCGAACCCGCCCGGTATGCCGTGCTGGTCCAGGTCGAGGGTGGACAGGTCCGCCAGCACCCAGCCCGCACGGGAGCCGGTGACCTCATGTGCCGTTGCCACGGCTGTTGCCACGGCCAGCATGGACTCATCGGCGTCGACCCCCACGCAGTCGTAACCGAGGTCCTGCAACCGAATTGCCACCCGTCCGGTGCCGCACCCGGCATCCAGCACCCGGGCCGGCGGAAGCCCAAGGGCCGCGCAGAACGAGGCCTCGCCGTGCATGTCCTGACCGGTTGCCGCCAGGGCCTCGAACCGGGCCGCATACTCGGACCCGCTGGCCCCTCCGGTCAGCTCGGCCCATCGGGTCCGCGGTGCCTGCTCGCTCACGTGGTCAGCGTAGGCGAGCGCAGAGCTCAGGTGGTGGCCCCGCCGATCTGGCCCAGGGCGTCCTCCCACCGCTGCTGGAGGCTTTGGCTGAGTGCGACGTCCGGGACGTGCTCGTGTCGCAGGTCCAGGCGGGTGCCCTCGCCCTCGGACGTGAGCTGAAGGTCGACCGTTGTCGCTGGGGCCTGGTCATCGGCGTGCCAGGAGAGGCGGACCTGCTGCATCGGGTGGTAGCTGCGCACCACCCCGTGGCTGCCGTCCGCGCTGTGCCACGGCTGCCCCTTGGTGCCGATCTGGGCACCGCTGCCGAGGAGGGCTTCTGCGCCGGCAGGCGTGGTCAGAACCTGCCAGACCTTGTCTATGGAATGGGGCACCACCCGACTCACCTCGATCACGGGGGCACCCAGCGTGCTATCTGTTGGAACCTCGGGCTCTGCTGCTGCTGTCATCGCGACCTCGATTCGCTCCGTCCGGATCGACCGGACGGCTGGGGGAATGTCCAGACAGCCAGCACACCAAGATCGCGGCGATTGCACAATGCCCCGGCGCCGGTTCTTTGGGGGCGAAGGGCGGGTCAGGCCGTATGCCGGGTGCGTTTTCCGCGTTTGGCCGGAAGATGACCCCGGTCAGGCCGTATGCCGGGTGCGTTTTCCGCGTTTGGCCGGAAGATGACCCCGGTCAGCCGGACTGTTGGGCGCGGATCTTGCGCTCGCGGACGGCGTGCTCGTCGGTGCGGTCGTCATACGCCCAGAAGCCGTGCAGCCAGGAGGCGGTCAGAGCCACCCCCAGTACGCACAGGATGCCGCCGCTGGTGATGGACGCGCGGACGCTCCACCGGTCGGCCACGAGCCCGGCCCGGGCTTGGCCACCGAGCGGGCCCAGGGAGTATGACAGCATCTCGATCCCGGCCAGCCGGCCCCGCATCGAGTCCGGGATCGTCTGGTTCCAGATCACTGAGCGGAAGAGGCCGCTGACCATATCCGCAGCGCCTGCGGCGATGAGGCAGACCAGGACCAGCCACAGGGAGGGCATCAGCCCGGCGAGCGCGATCGAGCCACCCCAGGCCGATGCCGCGATCACGATCGCGCGCCCGTGATGGTGGACCCGTGAGGTCCACCCAGAGGTGGCCGTGGCGATGAGCGCGCCGACACCTTCGGCCGAGTACAGCAGGCCGAGCATCGCCGGCGCATGGAAGATCTGGGTGGCAAGCGCCGGGAACAGCACGATCGGCATGGCCATGACCATCGCCACGATGTCGATGACGTAGGTGCCGAGCAGGTCCTTGCGCCCCATGGCGTAGCGCAACCCCTCGGCGATGCCGGCAAGGCTCGGCGGGTTCGAGCGGTCGGTCGCGGGGTACGGCTTCAGGGCCAGGAACAGCGCGGTCGCCGCAGTCAGGCCGATGACGTCGATCGCGTAGCACCAGCCGACGCCGACCCACTGCAGCAGCACGCCACCGACTGCCGGTCCGACGAGCATGCTGACCTCGCGGCCGAGCGACGAGACCGCGACGGCCGCCGGTATCTGGTTGTGGCGGACAACGCGTGGCAGCAGCGCCTCCCGCGATGGACGCTGCAGCGAGCCGGCCGCTGCGAGCAGGGCACCGAGGACGTAGATGGCCCAGATGCGTGGGGCGTCAAGAAAGGCGTTGGCCATCAACACTGCAGTGAGCAGCACTTGCGCGGCACCGGTGACGACGAGCATCAGGCGACGGTCGACGTGGTCGGCGAGGGCGCCGCCATACAGCCCGAAAACCACGAGCGGGATGAGCTCGACGATGCCGAGGGCGCCGACCGCGAAGTTGGACCGGGTCAGCTGGTAGAGCTGGAAGGGGAGTGCGACGTAGCTGACCATGCCGCCGAGGTAGAACACGGTTCCGGCCCAGAACAGGAGGCGGAAGTCGCGGGACTCACGCAGCGGGGTGACGTCGACGCGCAGGCGCATCAGGCGTTCCCGCAGGTTTCTCACCTCGCGATGGTGGCAGAACGCGGGTGAGTGGCGCTAACGGATTGAAGACTCAGCAGGCCTCAGAAGGTGATGTGACGTGCGGCGAACCGGGCACGCACGAGGTTGGCGGCGTTGAGGCCATCGCGCGCAAGGGCCTTCGTGTACGTCGCTTTGGCTGCCGCGGAGAACGAGGTGTCGGGCGCGTAGTCGAACTGGCTGTCGACCAGCGTCGTGTCCCAGGCCTTCGTCCCGAGCCCCTGCACCTCATAGCCCTTGCGGATCTCCCAGAGCGCCTGGCTCCAGATCTGGCCGTCGAAGTGCACCTCGCCCTGCCGCTGCTCGACGGTGAGGTCGAGGTCGAAGCGCCGGATGCAGTGGGGTGCGCTCGTGTAGGACGTGGAGCCCCAGTCCATCGGGCAGGCTTCCTCGGCCTTGACCGGCCAGCCGTACTGTGTGGCGGCAGCCAGCCCGACGGTCACCGCGAAGTAGTCGCCGAAGGCCTCGCCGATCGAACCGGAGTCCAGGTTGGTGCCGAAGCCGCGCACCTGGGACTCGTGGACCGCATGGCCGTACTCGTGGACGATGACCTCGGCGTCCTCAGCGTCGTCCACGCCACCCTTGCCGAGGCGGATGAAGTCCTGCTTGGCTACCTGGAAGCTGTTGTCGATGCCGAGCTGGTCGATCCTCAGGTCCTGGCTGTGCATGTTGACCGGCCGCAGGTTCCAGCCGAAGCCGAGCGACTGGAGGTACTCCTGGGCCTGGTTGACCCAGAAATAGCCCATGACCTGCTCAAAGCGGTCGTCGTTACGGCCGAAGATGAACGCGTTGGAAGTGCTGTATGCCGCGGGGCCGGTGTTGCTGTGACGGGGGAGTCCGGACTGATTCTGCTTGCGAATCTTTCCGGCTGCGGTTCCGTTGCCTAGAGCCTGAGCACGTGCTGCCGGGTGTCAGCGATAGTATTGCAATGAGTCTTTCGAAAGAGTACTTTCGACCGCATGGCCTACTCGGAACGGAAGCTGAGCGACCCGCGAACCCTTAGGGCCGTGGCCCATCCGGTGCGTCTTGGGATCATGGAACACCTTGCGGTGCACGGCCCGATGACGGCCACCGAGCTGGCCGCCCGTCTCGACGAGAAGCCCTCGAACTGCTCGTGGCACCTGCGCAAGCTGGCCGAGCACGGTTTCGTCGAGGAGGCCGAGGGTGGCGCCGGGCGCAAGCGACCTTGGCAGGTGGTCAGTCAGGGCATGCGGTGGGGCGAGGTCGACGAGTCGCCCGAGCTGGCGCTCGCCGGCGAGGCGCTGAGCCAGATGATGATCGAACGCGAGGTGGCCAGATTCGCCAGTTCCCGGGACAGAAGTCGGGGGGACACGGCGCCTTGGCAGGAGGCGAGCACCTCGAGTCAGTCGATGTTGTGGCTGACAGCCGACGAGCTCAACGAGATCAACCTCGCAGTGCGCGACCTGCTCCTGAGCAGGATCGACCGCTTCGAGCACCCGGAGCGTCGACCCGAGGGGGCCCGGATATGCGCGTTCGTGGCGTGGGGAGTTCCGGCATACGACGTCGAGAAAGCACCAGCCGAAAGAGGCGAGAACGATGCGTAAGGCGTTCCAGCAGAAGGGTTTCACCCGGCTCTTCGCCGGAACGACGACGAGCATGCTCGGTGACTCGGTGATGCTGCTGGTGCTGAGCATGTGGGTCAAAACGCTGACCGGCTCCAACGGGGCGGCCGGTCTGACCTTCTTCTGGATGGTCGTGCCTGCGCTGTTCGCGCCGCTCTACGGGATGTACATCGACCGGATCAGGCGCAAGCCGCTGCTGGTGTGGGGCAATGTGATCTCGGCCCTGATGGTAATCCCGCTTCTGCTGGTGCAAGACGCCGGCGACGTCTGGATCGTCTACGTCGTCGCGTTCCTGTACGGCATCTCGTTCGTCATCCTCCCGGCTGGCCTGAACGGGCTGCTCAAGGAGATGATTCCGGACGACCTGCTCGTGGAGGCCAACTCCTCGCTGCAGACGACCAAAGAAGGCTTCCGCCTGATCGGTCCGCTCATCGGTGCGGCACTGTTCAGCCTGTTCGGCGGTGGTGCGGTTGCCGTTGTCGACTCGCTATCCTTCCTCGTGGCTGCGCTGATCATCGCTTCAATTCCGTTGCGGGAGAATGCTCCTGAGCCCATCGAGCAGCACTGGTGGCATGAGATGACCGGCGGCATCAAGCATCTGGCGCACGAACCAGTACTGCGACACACCCTGGTCGCCTTCGCGCTGATGCTCATCGTGATCGGCTTCACCGAGGCCTCGATCTACGCAGTGCTGGACTTCTTCGGGAAGCCGCCAACCTTTGCCGGTGTCGTAGTCACCGTGCAGGGCGTCGGGGCCATCGCAGGAGGTCTCACCACCTCGCGGTGGGTCCGTCGACTCGGTGAGGCCGGGACCGTGACCATCGGCATGGCACTGCTCGCAGCCGGCCTTGCGGTGGTGGCGCTCAGCTCCACCTTGTGGATCACCCTTGCGGCCGTGGTGGTTCTCGGCTATTCGCTGCCGTTGACCTTCATTGCCTTCAACACGATGCTCCAACGCCGCACCCCGCACGCGTTGATGGGGCGCGCCTCTGCGGCGGTTGAGACCGTCTTGGGCACCCCACAGGCCATCTCCCTGGCCGTCGGCGCCCTGCTCGTGACGTTGCTCGACTACCACGTCATCTTTGCGATCATGGCGGCGTTCACCGGCGCGGCAGTCGTCTACCTGCTGATCACATTGCGCGCCAGCCTTTTTCGACCTGATATGCCATTGGACGCACCGGCCCCGGCCCGGTCGAGCGCCATCTGAGGTGTGCGTGTCGGCGGGGAGCTGATCAGGTTGCGCGCCAGCCGGCGATAGCCTTGGGCGATGAGGTGTTTCTCCAGCAGCGAACGGGCCACCTCTCTGGGAGTTTGTTGATGCCCACCCCCATGAACGGGACCCGCGCTCGTCGCCGGGTCAGTCGTCGGGTGATCAGACGGCGACGCGAGGTGGTTGGCGGTGTGCTGGTGCTGTTCGTCGCCCTTCTCGTAGTGTCCGGTTTTCGCCTGGCCGCTGCCCTCACCGGCGACAGTGTCGCGACTCTGACGAAAATGTCGACCGCCCCGATCGCCACGCGGAAGTCACCGTCGGCGAGCAGGTTGGCGGGGCCTATCGTTCGGGGGACCGGCGAGTACGCCCGCGCCCGGGGTGGCACCGACCGCAAAGGCTCGGGAACGCTGATGACCTACCGCGTCGAGGTCGAAACCGGCAGTGCGCAGAGTGCGCAAGCCTTCGCCGCCGCGGTGGATGCCACCCTGGCCGACCCGGCAGGCTGGACGGGCCAAGGGCGCTGGTCGGTCCAGCGGGTTACCGATGATGATGTCGACTTCGTCATCCGCCTGGCCACACCTGCCACGGTCGACGAAGTGTGCGCAACGGCAGGTCTGGACACCCGTGGGTACGTCTCGTGCCATGCAGGGAAGTTCGTCATGATCAACCTCGACCGCTGGCTGAACGCGGTCCCGGCGTACAGGGGCGACGTCGCCTTGTACCGGCAGTACGTCATCAACCACGAGGTGGGACATGGGCTCGGGTTCGGCCACCAGGCCTGTCCGGGGCCGGGCCGCCCGGCGCCGGTGATGCAGCAACAGACCCTAAGCCTGGACGGCTGCCTGCCCAACGGATCGCCATACGTCGCCGGGGTGTTGGTCACCGGCCCGGCCAAGACCTGACCAGGCCAGTTCGGCAGGTCTGTCGAACCCGAACGTGAAGCCCTACTCCTCGAACGAGTGCTCCGCCGCGGGGAACGTCCCGCCCGCCACATCAGCAGCGTATGCGCGGGCCGCGTCGCCCAACGTGGTGCGCAGGTCGGCATAGCGCTTGACGAAGCGTGGTGCCTTGCCGCCCCGCAGCCCCGCCATGTCCTGCCAGACGAGCACCTGGGCGTCGCAGTCCGGGCCGGCGCCGATCCCGATCGTGGGGATGTGAAGGGCTTTGGTGACCCGGGCCGCGGCCGGTGCAGGAACCATCTCCATGACAACCGAGAAGGCTCCGGCCCGCTCCAGGGCCAGGGCGTCCTCGAGCAGTGCGTCGCCGGCGTCCCCGCGCCCCTGGATGCGATAGCCACCAAGCACGTGCTCGCTCTGGGGGGTGAAGCCGATGTGTCCCATGACGGGGATGCCGGCGCGCACGAGCAGCTCGATCTCGGGGACCATCGGGCGTCCGCCTTCGAGCTTGACCGCGTGCGCCAGGCCCTCTTTCATGAACCGGGTCGCGGTGGCCAGGGCCTGCGTCGGGCTTGCCTGGTAGGACCCGAAGGGCAGGTCTGCCACGACCAGGGAGTGCTTGGCGGAGCGGGTGACGGCGCGGACCAACGGCACCAGGTCGTCAACCGTGACAGGCACCGTCGTCTCGTATCCGTAGACGTTGTTGCCGGCCGAATCGCCAATCAGGAGAACGGGAATGCCGGCCTCGTCGAAGATCTCGGCGGAGTACTGGTCGTATGCCGTGAGCATCGCCCAGCGCTCGCCGCGCTCCTTCATCGCCTGCAGGTGCGGGATCCGGATGCGCTTGAGAGTGGAGGCGGGCGGGGATCCGGGCGTGGTGCCGGCACCGCTGCCGTAGGGGGCGGGCTGTTCGCTCATCTGTACTCCTTCTGGAACCAAAGGGATCTTAAGAGTCCTGCTCGCGCCAGCGACTGGTGATCGGCACCCTGCGGTCGCGTCCGAAAGCCAACGGGGAGATCTTGGGACCCGGCGCGAACTGACGGCGCTTCCACTCGGCACGGTCAACGAGTGTGATGACCTGGTCCACCACCGCAGGGTCGAACCCGGCCTCGATCAGATCGGCCCGGCCCTGGGTACCTTCGACATAGCGGTCGAGGATCGTGTCGAGCAGCTCGTACGGTGGCAACGAGTCCTGATCGACCTGGCCGGGGCTGAGCTCGGCTGAGGGCGCCTTGCTGATGGATGCCAAGGGTATTGGTGGTTTCTCGCCACGACGCTCGGCCTCGGTGTTGCGCCACCTGGCCAGCTCCCACACCATCGTCTTGGGCACGTCCTTGAGCGGTGCGTAGCCACCGATGCTGTCGCCGTAGAGGGTCGAGTAGCCGACCGAGACCTCGCTCTTGTTGCTGTTGGTCAGGACCAGATGCCCCTCCTGGTTGCCGAGCCCCATCCAGATCACCGCGCGCACACGGGCCTGCAGGTTCTCCTCGGCAACACCGGTCAGCTTGACGTTGTCCAGGAAGGCGCTGACCATCGGCTCGATGGGGATGACGCGGTAGTCCAGACCCAGGTTCTGCGCCAGCTCGGCGGCGTCGTCCCTTGATCCCTGGCTGGAGTACTTGCTGGGGTTGCTGATCGCCACGACGTTCTCCCCGCCCAGGGCATCGGCGGCGATTGTGGCCACGAGGGTCGAGTCGATGCCGCCGGAGACTCCCAACAACACCGACCTGAAACCGTTCTTACGGACATAGTCACGCAACCCCAGCTGCACAGCGCGGTAGACCTCGCCGACAGGGTCGAGGCGGGGGGCCATCACGGCGGGTTGCGCGGCATATGGGGCAATGGGTGTGTCGCTGATGGTGACGTGCAGGAGCCCCTCTCCGGAGCTGTCGGATGCCTCCACTGTGCTCGGCTCGAGGTCCAGGTCAACGATGAGCAGGTCCTCCTCGAACTGCGGACCCCGGGCCAGAACCTGCCCGGCAGCGTCGACGACCAGTGAGTCTCCGTCGAAGACGAGCTCGTCCTGACCACCGACCATGTTGAGGTACGCCAACGTGCACCCGGCTTCGGCGGCCCGTCGCGCAACCAGCTCGTAACGGACGTCGTCCTTGTCCTCCTCGTATGGCGACCCGTTGATGACCAGGAGCAGCTCGGCCCCGGCTTCACGCGTCTGGGCGACGGGGCCGCCGTCCTTCCAGAGGTCCTCACAGATCGCGATGGCCACGTCGATGTCGCCGATCCGCACCACGGTGAGGTCCTGGCCCGGAGCGAAGATCCGGAACTCGTCAAACACGCCGTAGTTGGGCAGGTGGTGTTTGGCATAGCGAGCCTTGACCTGGCCCTGGTGCAGCACCGCCGCGCAGTTCTGGGGTAGTGGTCGGGTCACCTCACCGGTCGCCTTGGTCGATACGTATGGCCCGTGGTCCAGGTAGCCGAGAACGACGGGGAGCTCGCCCAGTCCGTCCGCCACGAGGTCGGCTGCAAGCTGTACCAGCGCAGCACGCGAGGCTTCGACGAACGACGCTCGCAACGCGAGGTCTTCGACCGGGTATCCGGTCAGCATCATCTCCGGGAACGCCACCAGATGGGCGCCACGCTCGGCCGCCTTGGCAGTCCACTCGCGAACGGCCTGCGCGTTGCCAGTCAGGTCCCCGACGGTCGGGTTGACCTGGGCCAGGGCCAGTCGCATCTGCGCCATGTTGGAAGCATATCGACCCATGTAGTGCCGGACGTAATACTAAAAAATGGGGCAAAAAGGGTTCACAAACGGGGTGACTTCTGTGAAGGCCACCGCGGGGCGCCGTCGGCGTGATCCAGAACACACGGGAGAAATTTGTGAAACGACGCACCTTGCGCGTCCTGACGGGCGTAGCTGTTACCGCACTCGCCGTCTCGATCGTGCAGATTCCAGCCCAAGCCGCCAACGCACCGACCGACAAAGACCCGGCGGCAGCACAGGCAGAGAAGTCGGACGACCTCAAGAGCCCGCTGGGGGAGAAGCAGCGGGCGCTTCGCGAGAAGGCCCTCCAACAAGTCGTCAAGGGCACGGCCAAGATCGAGACCGTCGCGGGCAAGCGTGTCATCAACCTCGGCAAGGACAAGGGCGGCAAGACGAAGTACGTGCAGTACGCCGTCGAGCGCGAGGAGTCGATCTTCACGATCCTCTCCGACTTCGGCACCACGGTGAAGGCAACGAAAACCGGGGGAACGGCCGGCCCGCTGAACAACAAGATCGCGGCGCCGGACCGCATCTGGGACGGCAACGCCACGGACGACAACTCGACCAACTGGACCGCGAACTTCGACAAGGCCCACTACCAGGACATGATGTTCGGCGCGGGTGAGTCCTTCAAGGACTTCTACCTCAAGCAGTCCAACGGCAGGTTCCTGGCCAAGGGTGACGTCAGCGACTGGGTCACGGTGCCCTACAACGAGGCCAGCTACGGCAGCAACGCGATCTCCGATTCAGCGGCATATTGGCCGTTCGTCCAGGACACCGCCACCGCCTGGTATGACGCGCAGGTCGCGGCCGGCAAGACCTCGGCTGAGATCAAGCCCTATCTCGCGCAGTTCGACAAGGTCGATCGCTACGACTACAACAACAACGGAAACTTCAACGAGCCCGACGGCTACATCGACCACTTCCAGGCGATCCACGCCGGTGAGGGCGAAGAGGCCGGCGGCGGAGCCCAGGGTACGGACGCCATCTGGTCGCACCGCTGGTACGCCTATTCCAACCGGGCTGGTGTCACTGGCCCGGCGAACAACCTCGCCGGCGGTGTCCAGCTCGGCGACACCGGGATGTGGATCGGTGACTACACCACCGAACCCGAGAACGGCGGCCTGGGCGTGTTCAGCCACGAGTTCGGCCATGACCTGGGTCTGCCGGACCTCTACGACACCGCTGGTGGCGACAACGGCACCGGCTTCTGGACCCTGATGAGCGGCGGCTCGTGGTTGAACCACGGCACCGACGCGATCGGTACCACGCCCGGCTACATGGGCCCGTGGGAGAAGCTCCAGCTGGGCTGGCTGGACTATGTGCAGGTCAACCAGGGCTCGAACGTGCAGGTCAATCTCGGCCCGGCCGACCGCACCGGCACCTCCGCGCAGGCGATCCTGGTCAACCTGCCCGACAAGACGGTCAAGACCGACTACAACACCCCGCACGGCGGTGCGACCGAGTGGTGGGGTGGCTCGGCGGACAACCTCAGCAACACGCTGACCCGCACGGTCGACCTGACCAAGGCCACGACGTCGGCGACGCTGTCCGCCTGGGCCAAGTACGACATCGAGGCGGGCTACGACTTCCTCGCGGCTGAGGTCTCCGCTGACGGTGGCACCACCTGGACTCAGGTCGGCACGCCGGTCGACGGCGTCTCGGGCGACGATCCGGTCGACCCCGAAAACCCGGACTACGGCAGCTCGGTCTGGACGCCGATCAGCTACGACCTGTCCACCTACAAGGGCCAGACCGTGCAGTTCCGCTTCCGGTATGCCACGGATGGTGGTCTGCACTTCGACGGTCCGTTCCTTGATGATCTGGCAGTGACGGTCGACGGGGCTTCAGTTCTTGCCGACGACGTTGAGTTCGGTGACAACGGCTGGACCGCCAAGGGCTTCACCCGGATGGGTGGCTCGACAAGCAAGGACGTCCCGCGCTTCTACCTGGCTGAGAACCGCGTCTACGCGGGCTACGACGCCACGCTGAAGACCGGTCCGTACAACTTCGGCTTCGCCAACACCAAGGCTGACTGGGTGGAGCGCTTCCCGTACCAGAACGGCCTGCTGGTCTGGTACTCCGACGGTGCCTGCACGGACAACAACACCATCTCCCACCCAGGTTGTGGCCAGACTCTCCCGGTCGATGCGCGTCCCGCACCGGTCACGTTCGCTGATGGTGTCAAGCTCGGCAACCGTCGTCAGTCCTTCGATGCCACGTTCGGGCTCGAGGCGACCGATGCCGTGACCTTCCACCGCAACGGCGTGGCGACCAAGGTGAAGTCGCAGAAGGCGATCCCGACCTTCGATGACACTGACCCGAACCGCTACTGGTCGAGTCTCAACCCGATGGCTTCCACCAAGGTCGCCGGCTGGGGCACGCAGATCAGCGTCCTGGACACCAGCAGGAACGGTGACCAGATGACCGTCAAGGTGAGTGTCAAGAAGTAGTTCCAGTCTCATGAAGGAAGCCCCCGGGAGCGTTGCTCCTGGGGGTCTCCCTTGTCCACGGGCTCCACCTGGCGTTTCTTAACGCGCCCGAAACACGGTTAGGGCAGGATCGCGCTATGGATCGTCAACAGGAGTTCGTCCTACGCACCATCG
>ERZ1739049.53-NODE-53-length-14572-cov-8.693256_pt1 | contig 14572 bp, 14 predicted proteins | sample MGYA00581760_ERZ1739049 | MGnify/ENA primary metagenome ERZ1739049 (study PRJEB42929, sample SAMN08275522) | rhizosphere metagenome | isolation source: Rhizospheric soil replicate 2 | host: Colobanthus quitensis | place: Antarctica: Devils point, Livingston Island...
CCCACTCCACCCGAACAGCAAAGCACACTGGCGAAAGCACGTAAACAAACGGGCAGACGGCCAGCTCTTCAAAACAGAAAAGGGAGTTACGAAAGGAATGTCGGGTATGGAAGGCGAAGATGTCGTTGGCAAGCAGACCCCGCACTATCGCCTGGCGAATTGGAAGCGGCAGCACACACAACGAATCCGACTGCGGCCAGGGGAAATGGATAAACTGGTGCAGGAATGCTTGCGGATATCGTTTCCTCACCTGGCTGGGACAGGTATAAAGATGGTAGTCGTGGAACATGACCACGGGCCTGGTCTCTTCACGCTGCGCGAGTTCATCGCAGACAGCGTCGGCGAACTGCTGGTTTACGACCAGATAACCCTGCTCCCACGCCTCGGTCTCGTTACTGCGAATATCGGGCGCAACGGAAAGGTCCCAGAGATAGTGCTGGATGAACCAGATCATCGGATTGGCGATGACATTGTAAAACATGTCGTAGGCGGCGGGTTCCGATATCACGAAACGTAGTCCCAGCTTGTGATCGCCGTGACTGACTATTGCCGCCTGGCCGCCCATGCGCAGGCTGACCTCGGAGTCCTCCTTGGTCATGGCGCTGGCGATCCAGGTGATATCACATGAGGCGGCCACGCCCAGAAGAGCCGTCACCAGACCGCCGCCGCCGCGGACGGTGGTCAGCTCACCGTCGCTGTCGCGGGTGTAAGACATCGGCCCCCGGTTCGAAACCAGGATGAGCTCGTTGTCAAATAAGTTCTGCACCAGGAAACCGTCTATCCTTTGAGTTCAGTGAACAGCTTCAGGTAGTCCCTGAGCAGGCGAGGCGTCAGGAAGTTGGCCCGCACGTGCTCCTTGCCGGCCCGGCCCATCGCCTTGGCCTTGCCGGGATTGTCGAGCATATACATGCAGCGCTGGGCACACTGTTCCACCGAGTCGACCAGAAAACCCGATTCACCGTCTTCGATCTGGGTGGGGATGCCGCCGACATTGCCCCCGATGGTGGGCTTGGCTTTCCAGAGACCTTCACTTATCGTAAGCCCGAATCCTTCACGTATTGATTTCTGGATAATCACGTCCGCCCTCGACTGGAATGCGTTCACTTCCAGATTTCCGACATTGTTAAGATTGGAAAGGATGAGGATGTCGCTGTCGTCACCGGCATGCTCGACCGTCTGGGTAAAGAATGTCCATCCCTCGGGATCATCCGTGGCCATGGAGCCGACCAGCGCCAGACGAACCGCGGCGAATTCTTTTTTCACCATGCGGTAGGCGTCGATGACTCCCAGCGGGTCTTTCCAGGGATCGAACCGTGAAATCTGCAGAAGCAGGGGCCGGTCGCTTTCCACGCCGAACTGGCTGACGACGTAATCGGCGTCTTCGGGTGAGAGCGCCATATTTTTGGTGGACAGGGGATCGATGGCCGGCGCGATCACCTTTATGGGAATCTTGAGCCCTTTGAAAATATAATCTTCCATCGTGAACAGAGCCGTGTCGTACATCTGCATATAAGGCAGAAGATAATCGCCCACATCCTGGTTGGGTGTAGAAGTGTCGATGTGGCAGCGCCAGATCCATTTGGCCCCCAGGTCACCGGTAAAATGCCTGAGCAGCAGCGGCTGGGGGTCGTGGACGACGATGAAGTCGAAACCGTGACCGAGCGACTCGCTGGCGATACGGTTGTTCTCCTCGTAAATCTCCTTCTGTGACTCACTGAGCCCCAGCGGGTTTCCCTGCAGGGCGTTATGGGTGATCTTGGTGCCTTCATAGAATTCCTGGGCCGCCATGATAACGCGCCAGTCGGCGTCGAGACCGACATCCCGCATCAGCGGCACCAGGGTATAAAGTATTTCGGCAACACCGCCTCCGAAAGAGGTGGCGTTGATATGCAACACGCGGGCGCCCTTCAGGCCTTCGGCCAGCTCGCGTATTTCCTCGATAAGCGGACGCACGACCACGCTTTGATAATCCGCCAGTGATTTGTGACCTACATGGACTTCCTGCAGCAAGTGAGGGAACCTCCTCCCAATGGAAACGGGGCAAGCCGGATGTAAGAAAGGGCGTATTGCCACAGCGCCCCGGACATCAGACTAAACCCCAAATTCATAACCGCCGGCAATTTATCGGCCGGGCTCAAATAATTGTTAAGCAGACCGGAGCAACCTCCCGGACCAACTTAACTCCCACCAGACCCGATGGACTGCACGATATTTAAATCTTCGCCGCAAAAGGCACAGTACCCTGCCTCGACCTTCATATCCCGGATCAGGTAGCCATCCCGGCGTATGACCACCCTCCTGCATTGCGGACATACGGTATTTTCACCTTCATGCCCGGGGACATTGCCGATATAGACGAACTTCAGTCCCTCCGCATGACCTATCGCCATGGCTCGCTCCAGCGTCTCTATGGGAGTGGCCGGCAAATGCGACAACTCCATGTAAGGAAAAAACCTGGTCACATGCCAGGGGGTTTTATCTCCAAGCTCCCGCGCTACCCAGGACGCTATTGAACGCAGGGTATCCTCATCGTCATTAACCGTCGGTATTATATTAGTCACTATCTCCACATGGCAGCCATGCTGTTTCTTTGCCGTCACCGCCGCTTCAAAGATGGGCGTTACGTCGTTGACCTTGGCCAGGAACTTATATGTCTCCGGACGCCAGCCCTTGATATCAACCCGGTAGGCGTCGAGATGAGGTCCGATGATATCCAGGGCTTCGCGGGTGATATAACCGTTGGTGATAAAAGCAGTGTATAAATCATTCTCATGGCAGGCGAGCGCGCCTTCGAGCGCATACTCCAGCCAGATGGTAGGCTCGTTGTATGTCCAGGCGACGCCGGCGCAATCGTTCTTCCTGGCTATCTGCGGCAACTTCTGTGCCGGCAGGACCCGCATCTGGTCGCCGTCCTCCTGCGCATCCGCGTGCGCGATCTGCCAGTTCTGGCAGTGGATGCACCGCATGTTACAGCCCAGACCGCCCAGCGACAGCACCGTGGTGCCAGGATGAAAATGGAACAGGGGCTTCTTCTCGATCGGGTCGGCGGCGACGGAAATCGTCTTGCCGTAAGTGAGCGTATAGCACTTGCCGCCCACGTTCTTTCTTGTCCTGCAGATGCCGAGCTTCCCCTCCCCGATAACGCACAGCCGCGGACAGACCCGGCAGCGGACTTTCCCGCCGGGACGTGACTCATAGAGAAGACCTTCATGCAAAGTGTCTGTCATACCCAGAAAAATACCTCGCCGTACCAAGGATGGTATGGCAGTTGCTGCCCGTTAGCTTCCTTTTCCAAACTTGGACTTCAGCTGATCGATACCCGCATCCATGGCTTCGATGATGCGGGCGTGCATCTCGGGGTTAGCGGCCGCCACGCATGACATCTGAAAAGAATGGTCGGATCCCAGCAGCAGCCGGTTCTCCAGGGACTTGCCCCAGCCGTCTCCGAAAATAGCCCCGGCTTCCGAACAAATGAGGCCGGCGGCCGCGAGGTCGTGGGGCGAGTTGTTCAGGACGGCACCCTTGCCCACTTCCTCAAAAAGGCTTTTGACTTCAGGTACCTCGTCTATCATACGGGGGCCGATATCGATATAGGCGTCCAGCTGACCCGTGAGAATGCGAGTGATCGAGTAGGTTGCGCTGCCCAGGTCGAAGACCGCTCCATCAACCGAGGAGATATCAACCAGGTCTCCCATGGCCTCGATGAGCACGCGTGCCGGACGCCCCCTGAAGCCAATCGTCCAGAACAGTTTCGAGAGATCCGTATTCTCGGAGAGAACCACCGGCACGGGTTCGCCGTCAGCCGTCGTGATTGTTACTCCTCCGCCTCGCCTGGCGGTAAACAGGGTGCCGCTCTTTATCTCCATAAGACAGCCGAAGATAACGTCACCCATGGTCGGTTGATCGCTGTATTCGGCCACAGCTACCGATACCATTGCGCCCTCCAGCCCGGCAGCAGCCGGCCTGGTGCCATCGACAGGATCGACTATAAGAACGAATTCGGGCTCACCGAAATTGAGCAGGCCGCGGTCCTCGGAATACATGGCGACATTGGCGCCGCTTTCCTTCAGATAACCGACAAGAAAGTCCTCCGCTACCTCGTCGATACCGAAGGTGACGTCGCCACCCACGGCGGTGCCGGCATGGGTCCGCGCGGCCGCGCTGCCGATCTGGGGCAATATGAGTTCCCGAATCCCTTTCGAGAGATCGGCGGCAAGCTCAAGCATGTCAGTTTTAGCGTTGGCCATAGGCGGTTAGTATAGCAAAAAGGCGGTTCCCGGTGCCCGGTTGTCCTCGTAACATTTAATCGCCTGGAGCAATCGAGGCCACGAGCGGCAATATGGTTCGTTTGATCTCCTCTATACCCTTGCGGGCACTCTGTGCCGCGGCCGCATGCGCTGCCGGCTTGATTTTGGGAGGGTGCTCGCAGGTCAGGTATAGCGGCACATCGTTGTCGGCGAACCGGGCGCAGAGGGCGCGCCATTCTGCCGGAAGCTCTTCCGGCAGGCTTGCGCCGCCCATCTCGGCCATGAGCGAGGTCCAGACACGGGGCACTACGGTATATGCCTGATATCCGCCGCCGCCGGAGCCCAGCCAGCGTCCACCGGCAACTTCATGGACCAGCCGGTGCAGCCTCGCCGCTAGCGCCTGAAAGCCCGACAGCGTCAGCGACAGGTGTGTGAGCGGATCGCTGAAGTGAGCGTCACAGCCGTTCTGGGTGATGATGATATCCGGTTTGAAAGCACGCGCCATCACCGGCACCAGCTCGTCGAATGCATTGAGGAAAATGTCATCGGTTGTGTGGGGGGCCAGCGGCAGATTGACCGCGTAGCCCCGGCCGGCGCCATCACCAGCCTCATCCGAATAACCGGTGCCGGGAAACAGGTAGCGTCCGGACTCGTGAAAAGACACGGTCATGACGGCGGGATCATTGTAAAAGAATCCCTGTACGCCATCGCCGTGATGGGCGTCGAAGTCCAGGTAGAGGACACGGGCCTGGTATTTTTTCCTCAGCCAGGCCGCCGCCAAAGCCACATCGTTATACACACAGAAACCTGATGCTCTCGCCCGCTGCGCGTGATGGAGGCCGCCGCCGACATGAAAGGCATGGTCCAGCTCGCCCTCCATAACCTTGCCCGCCGCAACCAGTGCGCCGCCGGCGATGGTGCCAGCCGCCTCGTGCATCCTGGGAAAAACCGGGTTGTCCCCGGTACCAAGACCCCACCTGCCGGCGCCGATCTCACTTACTCCGGGCTCGCTGAGTTCCCTGACTTTTTCTATATAGGCAGGGTCATGAACCAGAGCCAGTTCTTCGTCACTGGCAAGACGAGGCTCGACAGTTCCGATGTTGTCCCTTTCAAACAGGCCGAAAGACCGCATCAGCTCCGCGCTCAGCATCAACCGCTCGGGCTTCATCGGATGCCACGGGCTGAAGCTGTAATCCTGGTAGCTTTCGCTGTATATGAGGGCGCATGCCTCTGACATAACGGAGCAATAGTACCACGGTGAAGGAAAACGAATCCAAAAAAGGACCGTCCCGGTCCTTTCCTCTAAAACAGCATCCTGCTGGAGCATTTACATGATTGCCGGTAAAACCATCCCGCACACAGGATCACGGGCAGGTGTGATACTCCGCTCCCTTACAGCCGCTCTGGTCTCTTGCCAAGCTCGACTTCCACTTCACTCTTATCGCTCCCCCGTACATAAGTAACCCTGACCTTGTCCCCGGGGCGGTGCACCACCAGTATGCTGGTCACGTTCTCCATGGAAGCTACTTCCTGGTCGTCGATTTTCACAATGACGTCGCTGGACTTGAGCCCCGCCTTTTCAGATGGGCCTCCCGCCTGCACCTCAGAGACAAAGGCGCCCTTGTCAACGGTAAGATTAAGGCGCTTTGCTGCTTCCTGATCGACGCTTTGTCCTACGACGCCCATCCATGAATATTCTACTCCGCCGTTGGCAATGATCTGTTCCATGACCTTTTTGGCGGTATTGATCGGAACCGCGAAACCTACACCCTCCGAGCCACCGCTCACGGTTGCTATCTGCTCATTGAGCCCCACAACCTCGGAGCGGGAGTTGAAAAGGGGTCCGCCGCTGTTGCCACGGTTGATGGCGGCGTCGGTCTGGATCGCGTTCTGAATGGTGAAACCGGCCTCGGGTGACTCTACTGTGCGCTTGGTGGCGCTGACGATGCCGGCCGTCATCGTGCTGGCGTAAACCCCGAATGGGCTGCCGATGGCAAAAACCGATTCGCCGACCTTGACCGCATCTGAATCTCCCAGCATGACCGGGACCAGGTCCAGACCCTGAGGATCGATCTTGATAACAGCCACATCGCTGCTGGTTAAATCATAGCCGACAATGCTGGCCTTGGCCGTCTTTCCGTTCTTGAATTTGACTTCGATATCAGACGCCTTCACCGCCTGCTGCGTTGTATCGCTGGTAACAACATGGGCGTTGGTGAGGATATATCCGTCGGGAGAAGCCACGAAGCCCGAGCCGATTCCCTGCGCGCTCTGACTGGAATGATAAAGACCGGAACTCTGCCCTTCGAACGTAGAGACGATCTGCACGACGGAATCCGCGTATTTGGCATAGACCTGCTCGGGACCGGCGAAACCTCCGGTTGATACGGGAATCGAGCTTACTTCGGGAGTGGCGGCGGGAATTGTAACCGTGCCGGCCTGCTGCCCCAAACCACCCCAGTGAAGACTGAGGGCTACAATAAAGAACAGTATCGCCCCCACGAGACCGGTCGCCAGGTTAATCACGATTTCAACAAGCCTCTTCACAATATATTCCTCTCTTCCGAACAAAAATCGGGTGGCGACCAGACCACCCGACTTAAATCTTTCGCGGTTTCCCGCTGACCCAGGCCGAGCCTTTTCTAACTCAAACCTGCATTCATTATACCCGCTTAAGGGAAAATGCCAACAAAGAACGCGTTAAGCCAAGTTAAGTAGTATTAACCGTACCGCCCTGGATACGGCGAACGGTTTCCCCGCTGCCTGTCAGCCAGCCTGCCCGCTCGGCAGGGTGACGGTGAAAACCGTACCCTGGCCCGATGAATCGACTTCGATGGCGCCGTTCATGAGCCTGACCAGTTCCCTGGCGATGGAAAGCCCGAGGCCGGTGCCCCGCACACGGCCGGCGCTCTTGCCCCGATAAAAGCGTTCGAAGACACGCGTCAGCTCATCCCTGGGGATTCCCTGCCCGCTGTCGGACACGGTAAAGCTTACCAACCCGCCGTTGCTGCTGCCGGCAACTTCAACGGTTGCACCGGCCGGCGAATATTTCAGAGCGTTGTCGAGCAGGATGCGCACCAGCTGAGCCGTGCGCTCCTGGTCGCAGCGCGCGACCAGGTCGACAGGCAAGGCGTCGGTGACGATTCTTGAATCCTGGCTGACCGATTGAGCCGCGAACTCGCGGGCCACCGAATCGATAACGGTCTTGAGTCCGACGCTGGTAGTCTGCAGGCTGACGGCGCCTGAATCCATCTGCGAAAGGTTCAGCAGGTTGCGTGCCAGCTCGGCCAGGCGGTCCACCTGCTCACGCATGGTGGCGACGAACTCCTTCTTGGTGCTTTCATCCACTTCCTCGTCCTGAAGAATCTCGAGAAAGCCTGACAGTGAAAAAAGCGGCGTCTTCAGCTCATGGGAAGCGTTGGCGATAAAGTCGCGGCGCGACCGCTCCATCTTGACTTCCTGGCTCACGTCACGCAGCACGATGAGCGAGGAAAGCTCCGCCTGGTCTGACAGGTAGGAACTGTGGACGGAGAGCGCCTGCTCATCCTCGAGCATGAACGTATCCTCGCGGTGGGGATGCTCCGGGCTCATCGAGCGCCAGAGGTCGAAGATCTCCTCCGGTACACAGTTCGTGAGAGGACATGGCGTTTTGATCGAATGTCCCAGGAGCAGTTCGGCGGCCGGATTGGCGACAATGATGTTGCCTTCGATATCGATGCCCACGACACCCTCGCTCAAATCATCGAGCAACAGCTTGGCGCGGCGCTTTTCTATGTCTATCTGCTGGAAAGCCGAGCCCAGCCGTTCGCCCATCTCGTTAAATGTGTTCGCCAGCTGGCCCAGCTCGTCCTGGGATGTGACCGGCAGGTCTGTCGCAAAGTCGCTCTCGGAGATGCGCTTGGCGCCCCTCTCGATTCTCTGGATGCGCCGGGCGAGGATATGCGATACCGCGTAGATAGCCACAAGAGCCAGAACCAGTGCGGCAGAGGCCGCGATCCCCATCAGGAGCCAGACAAGCTTGACGGCCGACTCCACGTCGGATGTCGAGGAGGAAACCACCACAACCCGCGATACCTGGCTGCTTACGCCGGACTGCATTGTCGACATGGCAAACAACGGTACCGCCGCCATGGCGTAATTCTTTTCGCCGATTCTGACAACATCCGTAGCCGGGTTACGTGACTGGATGGCGCGGCCTGACACCTCATAGTCCGCCGCATCATATGCCTGACCCTTCAGCGAATCGGCCAGCAGGTTGCCGGAGCTGTCGATAAGCAGGATCCGCGCATCCGCGCGTTCGGCGTACTGCTGTGCGAGCAGATCAAGATAGACCGGGGAAGCGCCCTGGTTGTAGGCGGCAAGATAGCTCTCGGAGTAAAGCTGCGCGTACCTCTCCAGCTCGGCTTTCTTCTGCTCGTTGAGGCGGTTTTCCAGCTGGGGCACTACAACCACGAAGATCAGGCCCACGGCCAGGATAAAAACCGAGAAAAAAACGAGGCTCAGCTTGTTGGCGATGCTGAAGCGGATTTTATTTCGAAGCGATGACATAAATTTTTTTTGCCCGCCGGCGTGCGGGCAATATATTACATATCCCTGAATTTGTAGCCCGCGCCCCGGACGGTAAAAATATACTCGGGGTCGTGCGGGTCGGGTTCGATCTTTTCCCTTAAATGCCGTATGTGCACATCGACCGTCCTGGGATCACGGAAGTCAGCGTCGCCCCAGACCAGCTGAAGCAGCGAATCGCGTCCAAAAACACGGCCGGGATGGCTGACCAGGGTTTTCAGCAACTCGAACTCCTTGTAGGTAAGATCCACCTTCTGGTCGGAGATATAAACGTTGCGCTTGAGGAAATCTATGCGCAGCTTTTCAATTTCGAGCACTTCGAGTTTCGAGTCGTCCGGCTTGGCTACCATCTGCATGCGGCGCAACTGGGCTTTGACCCGGCTGCGGAACTCGCGGATGCTGAACGGCTTCGTGATGTAGTCGTCAGCTCCTATCTCCAGGCCGAGAACCTTGTCGAACTCGTCCGACTTGGCTGTAAGCATAATGATCGGCACCGTGCTTTCGGCGCGGATGATACGACAGACGTCCGTGCCGTCGATTCCCGGCAGCATGATATCCAGCACCACCAGATCGAATGACTGTTCGCGAAACTTCTCCAGGGCGATCTCCCCGTCCATGGCCTGCACGATGTCGTAACCCTCTTTTTCCATGGGATATGTAAGCAGCTTCTGGATGGCTTCTTCATCGTCGACCAGCAATATGCGCGGCGCCCTGTTTTCGTTCAAGCCTTTACCTCCTCCGACTCCGGCGTGATCAGCCGCCGGATACGGAATTGTGCTCCAATTTTTCCCGCGATGCTTCTGCAGGCTTCGATATCCACCTCTGGAAGGTCAACCACGCTCATGGTTACCTTTATCCCCTCACGGAGACAATCCTCCGCGAATTTCAGCACCGCCCTGAACGCCTTGCTGAATATGGGCCTGCTTATTTGATTGTAGACTTCCGAATTGTGGGCCACAAGGCTGATGGACACAGAACCCAGTCCGGCGCGGGCAAGTTCCCTGGCGACATCGTGCCCGGGATTCAGCAGCTGACCGTGGCCGTTGGTGTCGAGCCTGGATGGGATTCTCCTCAGCTTGAGCCATTCCACGATCCTCAGTAACTCCTCGAAGCGCATCGCCGGCTCTCCAAGACCGCAAAAGACCACTTCTTCCGCGGGTCCTTCGAGGAATTCGAGCTCCAGGTCGCGCAGAATATCTTCCAGTTCAGGCTCGACCTCAAGCTTTAAATCATAGCCGAAAACACGATCGGTGAATTTCGCTAAACAGAAAGTACAGTCCGAGGAACAGCGGTTGGTTATATTGAGGTATATATTGCCCCTGGCCCTGTATATATAGTTCATGGCTGTCATGCCAGTCCGCGTTCACGCAACCACATCAGGCCCTCCAGGGCCTTGTGCCGCGGCATCTCAAAAGTGATCGTAACTTCCTGGGAAAGAAGCGCCAGCGCTTCCATGATCGGCTTGAAATCGATCCTGCCCTCTCCCAGGGGAAGATGCAGGTCTTCGTAATAAGTGTCGCCGCCGACGTTGTCATGGATATGGACATGAGCAATCCGGTCCGGCCAGGTCTTGATAAAACCCAGGGATTTGTTCTCTTCGCCGAGCAGCTCGCCGTGGCCGATGTCCAGCGTCAGCACGATCCCGGGGTCAGCCGCAAGGACATCGGCCATGTCATCCGCGACTTCGGCTGTATTCTCACAGGCTATCTTCGCACCGAATTGCGCGGCAAGACCCGCGAGCTTTGCGATCTCCCTGATTTTGAGCCTGATTTTTTCAGGAGTGTTCGAAGGCGATGCGAGGATCGGATGTATCGTTATGGTCCTCGGCCTGAAACGGGCGGAATACCTGACGGCTTCCTCTATCCTGGCCAATCCCTCCGGGTCGTCTACCCGAAGATCAGGAGCGTGGGCGACAAAAAAAATCCCGCCGCGCGCTGCGGCCTCCAGCATATCTGACTCCTCCCGACGGATCTTGCCCAGTTCGTTCAGGTTAAGATCCGCGAAGTCAAAACCGTGGCCGGCGAGGAAGTTTATTCCTTCAAGGCTGGCGGACTGACCGCCAAATCTGAAGTTACTCTGATGTGTTTTATTATCCTGCAAAACCAAGGATATTGTACCTGTATTCCTGTCTCAGGGCCAAAAGACGGGGGCTGGTTTGTTCCCGGAGGTTTTTGCCGGGTTCTTATATTTTGTCCGCAGGCTCCGATATCAATTAATGAGAGGCGATAACGGTTGGAAATTACCCACACACTTGTTACTTGAAGTCGCTTTGGATAAGTGAACCAAATGCCCCTTATTGACGTAAAAGAAATTGCTCCGCAGAACCGGTCTGAGCGCAAGCGCAAGCTTCAGCGCATCAAAAGGTCGCTCGAGCGAAACAAATATGAAGTGAACTCCGGTCAGGTAGCCAGCGACATCCTGCGTGAAGCCTGGGATGAAGTGGCGTCACACTATCTTACCGACGATTGATCCCGGGGTTTCCTGGGGGACGACGCCGGGGCCTTACGGCAACATCGCCGAACGTAACATCTTTTCGACCAGCTCCGTATAACTGATGCCAGCCGCTTTTGCCTGCGCTGGAAAATCGGAGGTATCGGTCATACCGGGCAACGTATTGATCTCTGTAAGCTGCGGGGTGCCACTGCTGTCGATTATGAAATCGACGCGGCTGAAACCACGGCATCCTATGATAGTGTGCACCTTCATCGCCAGCTCCTGCACCCGTACGGCCGTCTCGTCGGGAATTAGCGCCGGCACAACAAACTCCGTCATGCCGTGACTATATTTGGCCTCGAAGTCATAAAAATCCGTTTTGGGCTTAAGCTGCAGTACCGGTAGAGCCGTCAGGCTGCGGCGCGTTTCGAGCAACCCGACCGTGACCTCGTCGCCCTCGATAAACTCCTCGGCCATGACTTCTCCAAAATCGCGGCTTGCCTTCGCGATGGCGGCATCAAAATCATCGGGGTTATCAACCTTGGAAACCCCGAGGCTCGAACCCTCCTCGCAGGGTTTGATCATGACGGGAAACTTAAGCCTCTTCTTGGCCTCAAGAACAATCTCGCCCATGTCCTGCTTGACGCTGAAGCTCTCAAAGGGTGCAGTGGGAATTCCCTGAAAGGATGCGATCTGTTTGGTCCTGACCTTGTTCATGCCTATAGCGCTCGCCAGGAGACGCGAACCCGTATACGGGATCTGCATCATTTCCAGCAAACCCTGGATCGAGCCATCCTCACCGTACTTGCCATGCAGGGCCAGAAACGCGAAACTGATTTTTTCGCGCCGGAGCGTCTCGGTGACCGAGCGGTCTACGTCGATACCGACAGCGTCATGGCCGAGTTCCTGTATCGCCTGAAGGCAGTTCTGCCCCGAGCGAAGGGATATTTCCCGCTCGCGGGAGAACCCTCCCATAAGAACGCCAACGCGGGTTTTTTTTATTTTATCTTCAGACATTGTCCATACCTCTATTCGCCCCATCCAGTCTTAGGGGTTTTTCCTGACCGGATTAGTATATACTTTGCGGCGTCGGCAACAAGCCTACCTGTTTATTCCCCGGGAGGAAAAGTCACTCCTAAATCAAAAAAAGCGCTGCGTCTGGCGATCCAGGTCATCCTAGTCGGCATCGTCTTTTTCTTCCTGGGCCGGAAGATCATGTCGGATTGGGACGAAATAAGATCTCATGACTGGCAATTCGATTTCATCTGGCTCGTTCTCTCTTTCTTTCTTTTCTGTGGCTTGTATTTCGGACATGCGACCGGCTGGCTCATCATCCTCTGGCGATTTCATCATCCGGTGCCATTCCTGCCCGGGGTCTATATCTGGTTTAAATCGTTGCTGGCCAGGTATGTGCCTGGCAATGTGCTCATGGTCGTGGGCAGGGTCATGATGGCCGAACCCTACGGCGTGCCGAAACGCGTCACGCTTACCAGCGTCGCCTATGAACAGGCCCTGCTGGCGGCATCAGCGACGACCGTCCTGGCAATCGCGCTTCCCCTGTGGCCCAAGCTGCAAAGCTTCTCTGAACTGATCTGGCTTGTACTGATCATCCCTCCGCTGGCCATTATCGGACTGCATCCGGCCGTCCTGGGTCGCATAGGTAACTTTGTTTTCAGAAAGCTGGGCAGGGAAACGATCGAGATGTTCCTGCCTTTTCGAGAAATAATATGGGTCTTTTTCTATTACTGCCTTTTCTGGATCGTATCGGGCCTGGCTCTTTTCGCGAGCGTGCGGGCCGTGACTGGGATCGCCTGGGGCGATCTGCCCATAGTCATCGCCAGCACCTCTCTCGCATGGCTCACTTCGGTCCTTTTCTTTATCTCTCCCAGCGGGCTGGGTGTGCGTGAGGGGGTCTATGCCTTTACTCTCGACTTTGTTTTTCTTGGCAGCAAAGGGGAGCCGTCGGTGGCAATCGCTACGGCTTTCGCCATCCTGGTCAGATTCTGGCAGACGCTCATCGAAGTCGGACTTGCCGCGGTACTGATGGCGATAGTCAAGACCATGCACTTTAAAAGCAGGTCCGGATTTGGGCCCGGAAAGACATCTCCGATAAAGAAACCGCCGGCCGGATAGACGGCGCCACTGTGATATAATTTATCTGTATCTGCTTTGACCACTCCCGCAGGCTGAAGTCATCCAGGAGGAACCAGTATGATTCCATCATCTCCTATTTTCTTTACCAGTATGTTGCTGCTTGTGCCGGCGATAATACTTAGCGTGTACGCGCAGTTCAAGGTGAAAAGCACCTTTAAGAAATATTCGCAGGTCAAGGCTGCCAGCGGCATGACCGGTTCCCAGGCAAGCCGTCGCCTGCTTGACCAGGCAGGACTGAGCGACGTTGCCATTGAGGTTATCCCGGGCAACCTGTCGGACCATTATGACCCACGCAAACGCGTCCTGAGGCTCAGCGAGGCCGTTGCCGGCAAGGATTCACTGGCGTCGCTCGGGGTTGCCGCTCATGAGACCGGGCACGCGATCCAGCATGCGAGGGGTTACGTGCCGATGAAGATACGTTCCGCGGTCGTACCGGCCGCCTCTTTCGGTTCGAACCTGGGACCGATGATTTTTCTGGCGGGCATTTTCCTCAGCACATTTCGTCCACTGATGACCGTGGGTATCGTACTTTTCACGGCGGCGGTAATTTTTCAGATCGTGACCCTGCCGGTGGAATTCGATGCCTCCAGCCGCGCCATGAAGCTATTGCAGAACAACGGCATTGTCGTCGGGGATGAAGCAAAAAGCGCCCAGAAGGTTCTCTCCGCGGCGGCGTTGACTTACGTTGCTGCGGCATTGATGTCCATCCTGACCCTGGTACGAATGATTCTGATCAGCAGGGAATAGCTGCCGGGCGAAATATCTGACCTCGTTCGCAAAGAGGCGCCCTGGACTTACAGGTATTTCCAGAACCAGTACTTCTCGAAGCCGACCTTGCCCCAATGCAGCATTCTGGAGGGTTTGCGGGCGTGTACTTCGGGGTCCGGCTCCGCATAGAAATTGCCCTTGGCGAAACCTGCCGATCCGTCGCCGATCTCAACGAAACAATATCCTTCTCCGTCGTATGGTTTCGGCTGCGGCTTGCCTTTGATGCTCGCGGCTATCCCGTGCGCCACGGTTTCAGCATGCTTGTGGGCAAAAACGCCTGCCTTGGGAAGCATCTTGCCGTTGGAGAGCTTGATCATGGTGGCGTCGCCGATCACAAAAATGTTTTCGTGCTGCGTGTCCAGGGTCCCGGGATATACCGCCAACCGTGCCTGTCAGCCGGTCTG
>ERZ1739049.54-NODE-54-length-14487-cov-17.369595_pt1 | contig 14487 bp, 13 predicted proteins | sample MGYA00581760_ERZ1739049 | MGnify/ENA primary metagenome ERZ1739049 (study PRJEB42929, sample SAMN08275522) | rhizosphere metagenome | isolation source: Rhizospheric soil replicate 2 | host: Colobanthus quitensis | place: Antarctica: Devils point, Livingston Island...
CATCGCCGCCTACGGTCTTTACAGTTTTACTCGCGCCAGGCATGCACGCGTCTGAGACCGTCAAAACTCATCTCGGGCCAGGCGCATCTCAGAAGGCGCGGCGCATCCTCACCTTGACCGGCCGCCCGTCGGGGTCGTAGAGGAGACGGTAGAGCGGCATGGTCCAAGCCCGCGTGAACCAGGTCAGTGTCCCGTCGTCCACTGGTCGAAGCCGGCCGGGCGGTCGGGCACCCTGGCAGCCGCCGTCATACCACCGCTGCAGCTCGGTGGCGCAGTCCGCGAAGATGGAGAACGTCTCCGCCAGATCGTGCAGGTCGTCCACGGGCCCGGGACGGTCGAGGTGCTCGGCGGCGAGGTCGAGCCGCAATGCCCGCGCGTACTCGGGGTCGCAGACCGCTGCGGATAGTTCGGAGTCGTGGGTCCAGGACCTTCGGTTGAAGTTGTCGGACCCCACCGACGCCCACTGGTCGTCGATGACACAGACCTTGGCGTGCACGTAGACCGGAACGCCTTCTGGGCTCTCCAGTCCGTAGAACGCCACCCTTCCCGGTCCCGCCTTGCGTAGCGCGGTCATCGCGCGATCGCGCGCGACCAGATTCGGCGGTTTGGAGATGCGACCATCCTGGTCGGGGAACAGCGGAAGGACGGCTATCAGCCGAAGTTCGGGGTTGCTCCGCAGCGCCGTCGCGAACATTGCTGCGACTTCGGGCGACCAGAGGTACTGGTCCTCGATGTAGATCAGATGGCGTGCCTGGCCGACGGCCTTTCTGTATCCGCGCGCCACGCTGCGTTCTCCAGCAGGTGCGAACGGGTAGCCACCGGCCCTGCGTGGATAGGTGCGCAGCAGCTGGACGGGATGCGGTCCGGCTGGGTCGGGGTCAGCGCCTTGTGGCGGCAGGGGCCTGATCATGGGGTTGTCCTGCCGGACCCGGTCCGAAAGCCAGTTCAGCGGGTTGCGGCTGAGCCTCTGGGGGTTCTCCCAACGTTCACGGAACACCGTCTCCACGTCACCGACGGCCGGTCCGCTGATGGCGAGCTGCAGGTCATGCCATGGTGGTTGTCGCCCGTAAACCGCCGCCATCGGCTGGGTCTGCGGGTCGCCCCGGTGCGATGCGTCGTCGCGGCGGCCGTGGCACAGGTCGATGCCACCGAGGAAGGCGACGTCGAGCTCGGGCCGCTCACGGTGGCGCAGGACGACGAACTTCTGGTGGTGCGACCCCCCTGTCCGGACCCGCATGTCGAGCAGGCACTGGCCGCCGGCGGCATTGATCTCCTCACCCAGGTGCCTGTTCTCCGCGGCGGAGAATGCCAGGCGGTCCCAGTGGGAGCGCCAAAGGAGACCACGAACATCGACGCCGCGTCGGGCCGCGTCCGCGAACACCCTTCCGACTGCGGTATCCGGGGTGCCTGCGAGGCGTTCGTCGGGGTCCCCGCGCCAGTCGACGAACATCAGCAGGTCACCATCGCGCATCTGCGATACCCGGTCGTGCAACTCCGCGAAATACGTCGCGCCATGAATGAGCGGACGCACCAGGTTGGCCTCGGTCCACGCCGCGCCACCGCGATGACGCGTGTCCAGTTGGGTCGAGGGGTTTCCGCGCGCGCGAGAACTCAGGAACCACTGGCCAGTAGGCACACTCGATCCTTCCCACGATGCCAACTCTGCAGTCCGTGCGACTGGCAGCGGAGATGGTGACGCAAGTGGTCGGTCCGACCTCAGTCCTTCTTGAATGCGTCCTTGACCTTCTCGCCGGCCTGCTTGAGGTTGCTCTTGGTCTGGTCGGTCTTGCCTTCGCGCTCCATCTGCTCGTCATCGGTCGCCTTGCCAAGCTGCTCCTTGGCTGCGCCTCCCGTTTCGTCCTTCTTGTTCTTCAGCTTGTCTTTCCAGCCCATCACAGGGCTCCCTTCTCGTCGGGCCTATCAATGGCGGGTGGGGGCAAGTTGGACGATCGTCCACGCCCGCCGTAGGGGGCATCCGTCAGCATGGTGAGATCCCCGTCAGTAGTAGTGCTTGCGACCGCCGACGGCGCGACCCATGGAGCCCAGGACCCACAGGATCGCTCCAATCACCAACAGGATGACGCCAATGGTCTCCAGGATGGGTATGCCTGCGACTAATCCCACGACCACGAGCACAATCCCGAGAATGATCATCTGAGGTTCCTTTCCGCTTTGCGTGAACGGGTCCGTGTGAGCCTGGAAACACCTTGGACAAACAAACCTAACCGATCGACTGGTCGGAGCGCTACACATCCTCGGCCGGTCCCGCACGGGAGAGACGCGTATGGCTGGCGGCCCGGGTAATCGGCTTCTTGAAATGTCCACGAACCCCATCAAGGAGAACGGCTGATGAGAATCGGTTCCAGCCTGGTATTGATCGCGATCGGAGCGATCCTGAAGTTCGCGGAAACGACATCGGTCAGCGGGATCAGCCTGTCCACGGTGGGCGTCGTCCCTATGGTGGGGGGAGGGGAGGGGGGTTCGCCGGCCTGGTCATCTCGCTTGTTTTGGCCAGCACCGTCCGGCGCACGGACGTTGTGCCTCACACGACAAGCGGGGACTACGTGGATCCGGCGCCGGGTGACGACCCACGCGCCTGACGGGGTCGGGCTGTCCAACCTGCGACAAGGGGGTATGCAATGGTGGTTGGGTCGCCCTGGGACAACCTGTGGGTCAGCGATCCGGTCTTGCGTTGCAGCGACTGGACCGGCTTGTCCGCGATGAACGTAAATAGACGTACCACTTGTCCATTCCTCGTTAGCGCTTCCAGATGATGCAGAAGCCGAGGAAGTCGAACCCATCCTGCATGTACACGATCTGGGTCTTTGCCTGGGAGGCGCACCCCCATTGGTTCGAGCACGGCGGCGGCTCTTCTCGCACGGTCTCGACGTTCCCGCCGGTGTGGGTGTCCTCAACCTGGCCGGGCTCAGTCATGATCCCTGCCTTGAGGAACGCCTTCACCAAGGCCGGCACACGCTTGTTTGGCCGCGCTTCGGCCGGAGTCGCCTCCGGAGGAGTCTTTGCCTCTTGACCTCGAGGAGCTGTCGGTGTTTCTCGAGGGAGACACGGGCCGGCAACGACCGGGTTGATGCTCGGTGGGGACGCTGCGGCGATCATTTCGTCGACCCATGAGGACGTATTCAGCGATGGTCGCCGGTCGCCGGTTCACCGAGGTACTAGTTCCAGGTCCTACGACCTAAGTCGCGTAGACGACCCTCCGTCGCCCGCGCGAATCTTTACTTGCTCGCTCTTACTCAGAGATGCACGGCAAGTGCTCCCTCACATGCGCGGGTCTTCTCAACGCATCCTGCGCCGAGAAGTCACGGAACCGGATTCACGCCGCGAAGGAGGAACCGTCATGAGATCTCAAGAGTGGACGCCACCAGCGTCGCAAGGCAGTCCCATGGCGGCCTTGCGCATTGTGTGCTTGTCGACCTTGGTGGCATCTTGCCGGGCGACAGCGGGGAGCTCGATCCAGCACTACTGCCACACCGCGCGGAAGCAGGGTCTTGACTCCTTGATGACCATTTCTGGCCCAAGGCTTTCCCAAGGTCGGCCGAGCAAGGTTGCCCCGTGGATCTCCTCACCCGTGACCAAGCCACTCCGTCCATATTCGTCGCCGTGGCCATCCGCGCGGTTCTGTTCTATCCAGTGAAGCTGACCGCACAAGACAAGGGAGTTTCATCATGACCGCAATGGTGCAGCCAGGACAGCCCGAGGAGCCTCTCGGTGAGATGTCCGAGGTGACGTCCGAGGTGACGTCCGAGGAATCGTCAGAAGCAGGCGGGGTATCCCGACGCATGGTCTTGAGGTTGGGGGCCGTTGGGGGGGCCGGTGCCGCGTTGGTGACCGCGCAAGGGCTGGGCGGTCCGTTTCTGACTCAGAGGGGCCTGCTCTCGGGCGATGGCGCGTTCGCCGCCACCTCGACAGTTCTCGGTGACAGCTTGTTCTACATCGAGGCCTTCCCCACGAGCCCCCTGATCCTCTCCCCGTTCAGCGACTCGCTGACGGTCCCGAAGGCGCTCGCTCCGGAGCCGATGTCGGAGTACAGCGCCTGGGCGGAACCGCCCGGACCCGGACAGGGCCAGCAGAACTCGCTGCGCAACCAGCAGCACCAGATCTGGCCGAACCAGATCGGCTGCCCGGACCCCATCTGCTACAAGATCGACCATCTGGTGGCGACCCACGCCTTCACGACGTCCCCGGTGCTGGCGATCGACTCAAAGGGGAAGCCGACGGCCTCGTTCGACGCGTCGGGCAACACGTTCGCCGCGGGTACGAAGCGGACGTTGCCGCTGAGCACGATCTATGGCTTCAACGGGACCTTCCCCGGGCCGATGATCAACGCCGAGTACGGCAAGCCGGCGATGGTCCGCTTCACGAACCGGCTGGATGAGAACCCGTTGAACCTGGACCGTCAGGACTTCGGAGCCCCGGACTGGTCGGCCCTGATCCACCTGCACAACGGTCACACCGCGCCCGAGAGCGACGGCAACCCGCACTACACGATGAGGTACGGGCCGCAGGCTCATGGCTTCCGGCCAGGGCAGTGGGTCGACCAGATGTACCTGAACTGGCCGGCCGGTAATGACGACCGGGAGAAGCAGAGCTTCTTCTGGTTCCACGACCACCGGATGGACCACACCGGGGCGAACGTGTACAAGGGCCTGGTCGGCCTGTTCCCCATCTATGACCCGAAGGACGGAACGTCCGTCGGACGTCCGGGCGGTCTGGACATGGGAGACGAACGGCAGGGCTACCGGCTGCCCGGGGTCCGCACGGACAACCCCGACGGGTCCTTCGACGTCAAGTACGACATCCCGCTGGCCTTCTTCGACGCCCGCCTTGACGACGGCGTCACGATGCACAAGGACATGCACGACACCATGGGCGAGTTCCCGGCCGCCGGGAACCCGGCCACGCACCCCGAGTGGTGGGGCAAGACGTTCTTCAAGCACTTCCCCAACCACGGCTTTGTCGGCGACATCTTCACGGTGAACGGCACGGCCTACCCGGTGCTGCAGGTAGATCGGCGCAAGTACCGGTTCCGGTTCCTTGACTGCTCGGTCTCCAGGATCTACGACTTCAAGCTGATGAGCTCCACGCAGGGCCCGAAGTCGGCGGTGTCGCTGGGCTACAGCGGTACCGAGCTCGAGGGACAGTACCGCATCCCCGACGCCCAGCAGTGCATGAAGTTCACCCAGATCGCCAATGACGGTGGGCTCCTGCCGTTCCCGATCCCCCGAGACAACTTCGAGCTGTGGCCGGCCAAGCGGCGCGAGGTCATCATCGACTTCACCCGGTACCAGGACGGCACGCCGACCAAAAAGGGCGACGTCATCTACCTGACCAACGTGATGAAGATGCCCGACGGGCGGATGTGGTCCAACTCCTCACGATTCTCCCCCGACCCGGCCTACAAGGTGCCGGTGCTGAAGTTCGTCATCGGCGACGACGCCACGGACAACAGCGAGATCCCCACGAAGATGCGTGAGCTCCCGCCGCTTCCGAACAACTGGCAGAGCCTGCTGGACAACCGCCTGATCTTCGAGGTGCAGCGCGGCAGCGGCGGTGGCGAGATCGAGTGGCTGATCAACGGCAAGCCCTTCGACCCGTCCACGGTCGCGACGAGCCTGAAGAACAAGGCCGGCCTGACGCCGCTGGCCCAGCAGAAGAAGAACAGCTTCAACCTCTGGGAGATCCGCAACGGCGGCGGCGGCTGGGTGCACCCCTTCCACCTGCACATGGAGGAGCACCGCACCGTCATGCGCAACAACAAGGACGTGACCAAGGGCGATCCCGCGCATCCCGACGACGTCGGGCGTGAGGACCTGGTGGCGTTGGACCCCAGCGAGTCGGTGATCGTGTACCGCGGATTCCGGGACTTCACCGGGCCCTATGTGGCGCACTGTCACAACCTGGCGCACGAGGACCACGCCATGATGTTCGGCTGGGAGATCACGTAGTCGGTATGTGTCGCCCGTCGTGAGCCCACCGGCTCGCCTACGACGGAGAAATGGCTCGGGTGCCTGCCCACGCGTGACGCGTGGGCAGGCACCGGCCCTGACCAGAGAGCAACGAGGTGACCATGTCCATCAACTCCACCACAGTGCGCCCCCCCAAGGAGCGCCGCACCAACCAGAGCCGCACCAACGAGAGCCCTAGCGCGCTCCAGGGGGGACGGCTCGGCGTCCCCTGGTCCACGGTCCTGCCCCTGGCCGTGGTGTTGGCCTTCGCCGACGGGTTCTGGATGGTGACGCTGAGGGGGACCGTCGGTGCCATCGAGCGCACCGAGGAGCCCTTCGCGAACTGGTTGCGAGAGTCCACCCTCCTTCTCCCGGTCTTCGTCTTCGCTGTGCTCGGGGCCCTCACACTCGCGCAGCGCCGGTTCGGGCCGGTGCTGCGCGGTTCGAGGACTGTCCTGGCCACGGCGTTGCTGGTCGTTGCGACTGGCACCGTTGCCGGCATCGCTGAGATGGCGGCCAGCTCGGCATACGACTACCACCTGCAGTCCAGTCAGCTGCGGCTGATGCACTCGGTGAGCCACACCACCGCGGGCAGCGACCAGCTACAGCAGGCGACGTTTGCGCTACAGGTGCACGCCGTGGGCTATGGCAGCGCGATACTCCTGGTCACCAACCTCATCCTCGTCGGATGGGTCGTGGCGATGCGTGGCGGCCGACTGAAGGTCAGCACGAGCCGGCAGCGAATGGCTCGTGCGCTGCGGCAACCTCGTTCCCCAGGTCAGCGACACAGCAGCCGGGCCGACGACCTACGCCTGCTTCTGGCTGCCGGGCTTTTCGGCAGCGCTGCGATCCACGCCGCCGTCGTACCCGAGCACCTGGCCGGTTGGGCCACCCTGGTGGACCCTACGTCCGCCGGTGTGTTCTTCATTGTCCTCGCGGCCGCACAGCTTGCCGTCTCCGTGCTCCTGCTCGCCCGCCCACAAACCAACGCCCTCCGCGCCGCTGCGGTAGTCTCCATCGGCCCGCTCGCACTGTGGTTGTACGCCCAGACCGCGGGCATCCAGTTCGGACCTGGAGCCGGCGGACCCGGACAGGTCGGTCTGTCCGACTGGGCGGCCAGTGCACTCGAAGCCGGCACGCTGCTCCTCGCCGTCGTCCTTCTCCGCGGCACCGGCTGGCTACGATCACGTCCACCCGCGTCAGCGCACGTCCGCTGGCTCACTCTTGTAGCGGTGATCGCCGTCACCGCCATCGGACTGGCCGGAAGCGGCGTCCCCGGGCTTGACGACTTCGGAAGCGGGAGCGGGCTGCAAGGTGCCGGCGTGAATCAGACGGGGACCCATCAGGGCCATCCCGCGGGGTGACTGGGTCGAGGTCCGTCAAGGTCGGGTCGTGGCGCAATCGCGCTGCGGCCCTTGATCTTGGCCGTTGTCAGGGGCATTGGACGCCCCCTTCGCCATTCCGGCCTCCCGGGGCGGGTCAGGCAGGTATGCCGGAGCGCGAGTGATCAGCGCGCACTTCGGCGCCCGAGTGTCCAAGGACGCCATCAGGCGGTTCCAGACCGGGTCATCCGGGAGATGCCAGGCGTTGTTCTCCCGCCGGAGGCGGTCCAACAGTGATCCTCTCGACGCAACCCGATATGGCCAAGATCTGCGACAACAGGGCAGCAACCGGCTGGCACTACGCCGCGTGATCGGTGCCGACCTGGACGGGGAAACAGACATCCCGCTCTTAACCTCTCGATTCAGCCGCTCCAACGGATTTGTACTCCACCCTTTGCGCCAATGGGCTTCGGGGAAGTCGGCGAACGCGGTGATCTCCTCACGGGCTTGGCGCAGCATGTCCGCCACGACGGGCAGCATCGGTTCGAGCATGGTCGCGACGATCTCGACCTGGGCCCGGACCAGGGCCCGGTGGGCAGGGCGAAGATCGTGCGGATCGCGGCAGCGACCCTCTCGGTGTTGCCCTTGGGGACCTTGGCCAACACGTTCCTCATGAAATGCACTTTATGCCGACGTCGGCATAAAGTGCATTATGCCGACCTCCGGATTATGCCGATGTGGATGAGGAATCCGTTGCAGGACAGTGGTTTGGTGCTGGTGAGGTCGGCATAATCAGAGGGCTTCGAGCCAGGCGAGGATCTGTTCGGGTGGCCGGTATCGGCCTGGCGGGCTGGTCGGTGGTCTGGTCCTGGCCAGTGCTTGTTCTTTGAGGCTGAGGTCGGCGTGGAGGTAGATCTGGGTTGTTTCGACGCTGACGTGGCCGAGCCAGAGCGCGATTACGCTGGTGTCGACCCCAGCCAGTAAGAGCCGCATCGCGCAGGTGTGCCGTAGAACGTGTGCTGTGATCGTCTTGCTCCCCAGCGACGGACAGCTGTTCGCGGCGATACCGGTGTAGTGGGCGATGCGGTGCTCGATGGCGTCGCGACTGAGCGGGTGGCCGGTCCTGGTTGGGAACAGTGGCATGTCGGGTTGACTCGCGCGTTCGATAGACCAGCCGCGAAGGACAGCGACGGTGGTCGTGGTCAGCGGGGTGATCCGGTCTTTGCGGCCTTTTCCGTGGCAGGCGACGTGAGCACCTGCACCGGCACTTAGATGTACGTCACGACAGGTGAGGCCGATCAGCTCGGAGATCCGCAGCCCAGTTTGGACGGCGAGTAGCAGTAGGGCGTGATCACGCCGACCGGTCCACGTTGACTGGTCGCATGCGGTGAGCAGGGCGCCGACCTCCTCGTCGGTCAGGTACGTGATCAGTGCATGGTCGGTGCGTTTCGATGGGATCGCGAGCACCCGGGAGATGCTGGCGGCGTGTTCGGGATGCTGTAGGGCTGCGAACCGGAATAGGGAGTGGATCGCAGCTAGCCGGACGTTGCGGGTCCGGACGCTGTTACCGCGATCGGTTTCGAGGTGGTCGAGGAATCCTGCGATGACCGGTGCGTCGAGGTCAGCGAGGTCCAGACGTGAAGCAGTGACGCCGGTTCGCGCTGCGGCGTATGTCAGGAGCAGCCGCAGAGTGTCACGGTAGGAGGCGATGGTGTGCGCGCTGACCTGGCGCTGGCGGATGAGCCGCTCGGTGAAGAACGCCTGCAGGGTAGGGGCCAGTGCGCTCATGGCCGGCCTGCCAAATGCGCTTCCAGCTTTTGTCCGGCAACGGCCATCAACTCCGGGGACGCTGACAGGTACCAGTAGGTGCTGGCCGGACTGACGTGGCCGAGGTAGGTCGACAGCAGCGTCAACCTGGCCTGTCCGTCCTGCCCGGCGGTGTAAGCATCGAGCATGGAGCGAACCGCGAAGCTGTGCCGCAGGTCGTGGATGCGAGGCCGGCACGGGGCCGGACGTGGTGTGAGGCCGGCGAGGCGGACCAGACGATGGAAGGTCCAGTGAACATTGCAGTAGATCAGCCGAGTCCCTGCCGTGGAGACGAACACCGCCGGCGTCGCCTTGGCCGAAGGCAGTCGGTCGAGCAGTCGCAGATAGTGCCGCAGCGCGTCGATGGCGGAGGGGTGTAGGACCAGTTCCCGTGTCTTACCGAACTTGGTGTCACGTACGAGCAGATGTTCGGCGTTGAGATCGAGGTCGCCCCGGTCAAGTGCGATCCCTTCGCTGACTCGCATGCCGGTCACGCTCAGCAACCCGATCAGCGTGGCGAACGTGGCTCGTCGAAGCGGGGTCCGCAACGACGCTGTGGCCGCGATCAACGCGGTGATGTCGTCGTCGGAATAAAGGTAGGGAGTGGCGCGGTGTGGCCGGTGTGGCAGCAGATCCGCGGCTGGGACCTCGGTCGCCGGGTCGAGGGCGTGCAGGTAGGTAGCGAAACCGCGCACCACCGATAGGCGGTGCGCCCACCAGTTTGTGTCGCCGCCAGCGGGCAGACGCGCCCAGTCCAACGCAGCCTTGACGGTCACGGTGTTCACGCCGACGTCCTGCAGATAGGTGAGGAACTGGTTGAGCAGTTTCTCCGGCCGGACCAGTTGGTAACCCAATGCGCGACGCAACGCGAGGTAGTCGGCCAACTCCTGATCCAGCGGTGTCATGACGCGCCGCCCGTAGTGCTGCCCGGCCATGCTCGGGCCAGCATCTTGAGCGCCTCGCGGTCGACTTTCGCGTAGATAGCCGTCGACATCGCGGATCGATGCCGAAGTACCTGGCCGACATCGGCCAGCGGCGTTCCGGCGCGCAGCATCTGTGTCGCTGCGGTGTGCCGCAGCCGGTGCGCGTGGATCTTGCCCAGGCCAGCACGCCGGCCGCCGTCAAAGACAACCATCGTCACGCCACCGGTCGTCAACGCCCGGTGTGGCGCTTTGACCCGCACGAACACGCTGCGTCCCTGCGCCGTGACGGGTCGCCCGCGGCGCAGGTAACCGGCGACCGCGGCACCCACGTCGGCGGGTAACGGAAGTCGCTCGACGCGGTTGCCCTTGCCCCGCACCGCGAACTGCCCGCCATGCCAGTCGATGTCGTCCAAGCCCAACGCGGCGACCTCGCCGGCACGTAACCCGAGCCGGGACAGCATCAGCATGATCGCGTAGTCGCGGCGCCCGGTCGCCCGACGTCGGTCACAGCTGGCCAGAAGAGCGCGCAGCTCATCGGGCCTGAGCCCTTTGGGTAGCCCCGACAGCGTCCAGCCCGCGACCGAGGGGACCGCGCTGGTCAGCGACTCGGCCATCTCTTCGCTTAGATGCAGGAAGTTCAGCAGCGAACGCAGCGCGGTGACGATCAGTTTTGCTGATCCTGTGGCCCGGTGCTGGCACGCGTCCAGCACGAACCTGTTGACATCGCTGGCCGTCACGCCCGCCAGGTCGAGTCCGTCCTGACGGGCTCGGCCAGCCACGAACGGGCGCACCGAGGAGAGATAGCCACAAGCCGTGGCGGCGGTCAACCCGCGTTCGATGATCAAGTACCCGCGGTAGCGCTCCAGCAAAGCATCTGCCGGCCCGAGTGCTACCGGTGCCAGTTGTGGCAGCACGCCCAGCGGCTCGAGATACTCCAACAGTGGCCGCATCGCTCTCACTGTCCGGTAGTTCACGTAACCGGCGCTACGACGAGCAGCGAGGTACTCATCGACAACTTCAGGTGTGAGCGCCGAAACATCCCGCTCCCCTACGAGCATCCACCGGCTCAGATGTCCGATGAAACACAGGTGCTGCGATGCGCCGCTGACCGTGTAACCCTGCCGCGACAACCCAGCCGCGAACCCCGGCGCATACGACTCCAGCGGGCCCACGACACGGCTCCCAAGAACATCAACCATGACCGATCTCCTCTCCTAATTGGAGAGACAATCGTCGATCAACGCACCGGATTATGCCGACCTCACCAGCACCAAACCACTGTCCTGCAACGGATTCCTCATCCACATCGGCATAATCCGGAGGTCGGCATAATGCACTCGACACCTCTGCCATGACGCGCCGACCATGGTTGCCCCGATCGCGTTCATCAGGCCCCGGTGGTGGTCGGAGATCACCAGCTGCACCCCGTGCAGTCCCCGCTCGCGCAGTCCGCGCAGGAACTCGGTCCAGAAGTCCTGGGTCTCGGAGTCCCCGACCGCCGAGCCGAGGACTTCCCGGCGCCCGTCGGCACTGACCCCGGTGGCGATCACCACGGCTTGGGAGACCACCCGCCCACCGACGCGGGCCTTGCAGTACGTGGCATCCACAAAGACGTAGGGAAACGCCTGCTCGGTCAGCTCGCGGCCCTGGAAGGCGGCCACGTCGATGTCCAGGTCGGCGCAGATCCGGGACGCCTCCGACTTGGAGATCCCCGCATCCACGCCCAAAGCGGCGACCAGGTCGTCGACCTTGCGGGTCGAGACGCCGTGGACGTAGGCCTCCATCACCACCGCGTACAGCGCCACGTCGATGCGCCGGCGCGGCGCCAGCAACGAGGGGAAGAACGACCCGGCGCGCAGCTTGGGGATCTTCACCATCAAGTCCCCGGCCGTGGTCGAGACGGTCTTCTCCCGGGTGCCGTTGCGTTGGGTCGTCCGTGTTGGTGTGTGCTCGTAGGGGTTGGCGCCGATGTGAGCGGTTGCTTCGGCATCGACCAGGGCTTGCAGCATCGCCGAGAGCATGAGACGCATCACCTGGCCGCCGTCGGCGGTGCGCAGTACGTCGGTGAGCTCGAGCAAGGCAGACTGGTTCAGGGTCATCGTGTGAGTCCTTATCGTGAGTTCCATGGCTGGTTCTCACAAAGCCTCACGCGGTGGCCCGCACATCTTGGTGACCGACACCTGTCTCCAAGATCACGCGCCAGAGTTACACCACTCCAGGGGACGCAATCTCCCGCTTATGTTTGCCAGGCCAGGAGGACGCGGCGACGAAGTTCTGGGATGGGCGGTCCTGACCGCGCTGAAAGAACCGCGGCGTCGGGCCGCGGAGGGTATGCGAGCCCGCTGACCGGCGCCGGGTCGCAGCTATCCATCTGGGGTAGGAAGCTCGATTTGCATCGCCGGCACTTCGCCGACCGTGTGATGAGCAGTGTCCCCAACCGGGGAGCGCGGACGGATGCGGTTCCGTGAACGTCAGCGACCGCCACCCCCATTCAAGGAGGTGACGATCGCTCAGCACGAGGGGACGACCACTTAGCTCATGGAACGACCGTGACCTCCATTGACGACTCGGCCGTTCCCATGGCGTGGTTGCTGTAGTTGAACTGGACCGTGTACGTGCCGGGCGTGCGGAACGTGTGCGTCACCGTCGCAGGAGGAGTGGTGCCGTAGCCGCCGTCCAACCAGTCGCCGTACACGCTCCAGCTCTGGGTCGCCGTGCCCGGGGGGGTGGACGAGGCCAACGTGAAGGTGACCGGCGAACCAGCGTGAACCGACGTTGGGTTGCCCTCGATCGTGATCGCCGCGGTTGGGACCGGGGAGACGGTGACCGTGACCACCTTGGTGACGGTGACGTTGGCGGAGTCGGTGACGGTCAGGGTCACCGGGTACTTGCCCGGACTGGAGTAGCTGTGGGCTTCAAACCAGTAAGCTTGGTTTCCATTGAAAACCGTCAGCGCAGAGTTGTCGCCGTAGTCCAAGACCACCGATGCGAGCGTCACACCCGGGCCTGCATAGGTATCGCTCGCAACGCACAAGAGCGTCCCGCCCACGGTGATGGTGGTTGTGTCGACCCCAGATGAGCCGATCGACAGCACCGGGGTGGTTGTCGCTCCAGCGACGTCGATCATCATTGAATCCATGGCCGACAACCCACCGGCGTCGTTGGAGACGCTGAACTGAACCTCGTAGGTGCCCGGGCTCGTGAAGATGAGGTCCTTCGTCGCCAGCGGCGAACCGTTGCCACCATAGCTTTTCGTTCCGTCAGCACCGATGACGTTCAGGTCATAGGAGGTGATGTCGGTGCCGGCGGGGGTGGACGAAGTCAAGTCGAAGCTGACCGGCGCGCCGACCTGAGTTGGACCGTGGGATACGAGCTTCGCCGTTGGCGCGTCGAAGACGGTGACCGTGAGCACGTCGGATACGGTGACCCCCGCGGAGTCGGTGACGGTCAAGGTCACAGTCCGCGGGCCGGTCGTGCTGTACGAGTGGCTGCGGACCCAGTTCCACGAATCGCCGGTGAACGTTTCCGGAGGGGTGCTGTCCCCGTAGTCAAGGGTTGCCGTCGAGAAAGTCTTACCCGGGCCCGCGTAGGAATGGCTCGCATCGAAGTCGAACCGCGCGCCCACGGTGAGCTTCGTCGTCGCGACCCCGGAGGGGCGGCTGATCGACAGCACGGCGGCCGTTGGGCCCGGCGGCGTCGCGGTGGTCCAGCCGGTCACGTTGACGGCGGCGGCATAGTTGGCGGCGTTGTCATGCGCGAAGAGCGCGTAGGAGTACAGGGTGAGGGCGGTGAGGCCTGTGTCGGTGAAGGATGTCGCGGTCGCCGATGCGGGGAAAGTGACCGCGGTCCCGTCGGTAGCTGTCACGGGCGCGACGTCGCCCACCAGACGGCGGATCGTCACCCCGGTGAAGTCGCGGTCGGTCGGGTTTGCCCAGTTCAGCGTGATCGAGCTGTCAGTGGCCACGGTGGCGATCAGGGCGGTGACCGGCCCGGGCGCGGTGGTGTCCGGCGGGATAGGGGTGCTTGGCGGGGTGATGATGCCGGGGGAGGGGCGTGCGGTGACCGTGCGGGGCGACGAGACGGCCGTTCGGGCGGTGGCGCTGGCCCTCACCATGAGCCGGTACTGCCACACTCCGGGCGCCGGGCGGTAGATCGCCATGAAACTGCCAGCAGCGGAGGACGCACCGGACGTTGACGTCTTCACCCAGGTCGCGGTCCCGGCCCTTCGAGCCTGGACCTCCACCGTGCGTCTCGCCCTCGGCGAGATGCTGACGGCGTCCCTGACTATGGCACCGACCGTGATGGTCGTCGGGGTTGACGCGAAACCCATGATCTTGGTGGTAGTTGCGCTGCCTGATGCCTTCACGGTTCGCAACGGCGAGACCAGAGCCTTTGCCTGCCTCGTAGCCACCACGACGAGGCGGAACTGCCAAGGTCCTGCTGCGGGAGGCATCAGGTAGGCCGTCAACG
>ERZ1739049.55-NODE-55-length-14368-cov-13.281772_pt1 | contig 14368 bp, 15 predicted proteins | sample MGYA00581760_ERZ1739049 | MGnify/ENA primary metagenome ERZ1739049 (study PRJEB42929, sample SAMN08275522) | rhizosphere metagenome | isolation source: Rhizospheric soil replicate 2 | host: Colobanthus quitensis | place: Antarctica: Devils point, Livingston Island...
GGGCACTCCTGGGCGGCGCCCGGGGGCGGGCGGGAGCGACCACCACCCCCACGAAGCGGGCGGCGCCGCCCACGGCGACCGTCGGGCCAAGCACCGCTGCGGCGGTCACTCCCCAGCCCTTCACGGCCACGGGGATACCCGCGGCGCTCGCGGCGGTCATCAAGCCTCTGTACTTCGGGGGGGCCCTGCCTGCGTCGCCCTCTGCCGCCAAAGTGCTGCACAAGCGCAAGCCGGTTAATGCGGTGGGTCCGGTCGTGGTCACGGGCGCTGTCTCGTCGTGGAAAGGCATACCGATCGCGGTGGTCACCTCCGGCAAGGATGTGACACTCGCTGTGGCTGCACCCAAGTGGAAGGTTGTCGGCGGCTGGTGGCCTTCGATCGGCCTGCCGGCGCCCTCAATCGGGGGTGGCGCCCGTCGGATTCTCATGGTCGGTTCAGATGCCCGCCCCGGTCAGCCGGTCAACGGCAGCCGTGGCGACAGTCTGCACATTGTCGGTCTCGACGGCCATGGTCGCGGAGGGATTCTGGGGATCCCGCGTGACTCGTACGTGCCGCTGGCCACCGGGGGGAAGGGCAAGATCAACTCCGCGTTGACCTTCGGTGGTCCGTCAGGGCTACAGCGGACCGTCGCCTCCTTGACGGGTGTTCGGCTTGAGGGCTACATGATCACCGGGTTCGGTGGGTTCAAGGCGCTCATCAATGGGCTGGGCAGGCTCCCAGTCAGCTCCCCGGTGGGGGTCAAGGACAAGATGTCGGGTGCGAACGTCAGGCGTGGCGGGAACAAGCTCAACGGCGCCCAGGCCCTGGCCTTCGGCCGGGCCCGTCACGGGGTGGCCGGAGGTGACTTCGGTCGGTCCGCCAACCAGGGCCGGATGATCATGGCCGCGGCCGGCTTTGCCAAGCTGCTCGGCCCGGCAGCGCTGCCCGGCATCCTGAGCAAGGCGGCCCCCAGCATTGCGACCAACCTGAGCGCCGAACAGGTGTTGACGTTCGCGGCCGGCGCCTTGGTCACCAATCCGAAAAAGGTCCCCAACAAGGTCGCGATCGGCGGATTCGGATGGACGCCGGACCGCCAGTCGATCGTCCTGCTCGACGCCAACGCGAGGCGTATGTTCGCCGACATCAGGGATGGCAACCTTTCGTGATCGTCGCGCGATGACGTTCGGTCCCAGGATCGAGGTGCGCAACGCCCGCGTCGGTGACGTACGTTCCATCCGTGACCTCGTGCGTCCACTTGCGGGCAACACGCTCACGCCCAAGGACGCGGTTGCGTACTACGAGGCACTGCAGCAGTTTCTGGTTGCCGAGGACCCCGATGTGCCTGGACGCATCATTGGCTGCGGAGCCCTGCATGTGATGTGGGATGAGCTTGCCGAGGTTCGCACCCTGGCAGTCCACCCGGACTTCGCCCGGCGCGGCTTGGGTGGACTGCTTCTGGAGGCGTTGTTGGATGATGCCCGCGCATTGGGACTGCGCCGCATCTTTTGTCTCACCTTTGAGGTGGACTTCTTCACGCACCACGGCTTCTCGATCATCGAGGGTCAGGCCGCCGAGCCCGAGGTCTATGTCGAGCTGCTCCGTTCCTATGACGAGGGTGTCGCAGAGTTCCTCGATCTCGAGCGCGTCAAACCCAACACCTTGGGCAACACCCGGATGCTCCGCACACTCTGATCAGCGCGTCGACTGGTAGATCCGGCGGACAACGTCCTCGATGTCCGGTTCTTCGATCGACAGGTCTCGCACCTCGCACCGCTTGGACACCTCGGCCAAAAGCGTTGCGGCAGTGGTCGTCTCGGCGTCGAACGCCAGCCGTTGACGCATCCCTGAACCTTCGCTGCCAAGGTGTTCCGAGTCTGGAAGGTCGCTGAGATCGGCGGCTGGCGCGGCGAGGTCCACCACGAGCACCCGCCGGGCACCCACCGTGGCGGCGAGTCCCGGCAGGGAACCGTCATAGGCGAGCCGACCGTGGTCCACGACGAGCACCCGGTCGCAGAGTCGTTCGATGTCGCCCATGTCGTGAGTGGTCAGCAGCAGGGTGGTGCCACGCTCGGTGCGCTCATGGATGAGGAACTCGCGCAGCCGTTGCTTGCTCAGCACGTCGAGGCCGATGGTGGGTTCGTCAAGGATGACCAGATCGGGGGAATGCAGCAGGGCCGCGGCGATCTCGGCGCGCATACGCTGGCCGAGCGAGAGCTGACGGACGGGGGTGTCGAGCGCTTGGCCCATCTCGAGCTGTTCGACGAGGTCGGTGGTGCGCGACCTGGCCCGGGCGGTGTCGAGCCGGTGGATGGCTGCCAGGATCGAGAACGACTCGCGCAGCGGCAGGTCCCACCACAGCTGTGAGCGCTGGCCGAAGACGACACCGATACGGCGGGCCAGCTCGCGACGCTGGCGGACGGGCTCGAGCCCGCAGGTTCGCGCCGAGCCCGACGTGGGGACGAGGATGCCCGTGAGCATCTTGATCGTGGTGGACTTGCCGGCCCCGTTGGCTCCGATGTAGCCCACGGACTCACCGGGCGCGATGACGAACGACAGCCGGTCCACTGCGGTCAGCGTGGATCGATCACGGCGCAAGCGGCCGGCGCCCTTGCGGTGCACCGTGAACTCGCGACTGAGGTCTGCGAGCTCGATGATGGCTGGTTCTTGGTGGGTCATCCGCCGCCTCCTTGGTAGTGCCGGGTGCCCCATCGCCACAGCCTCAAAGCCACGAACCAGACCCACAGTGCAGCAAAGGGCGTCAGCCACGCCAACCACGAGGGCAGACCGGACGGGCCGGGCAGCCGCAGGATCACCAGCGTGGGCAGGTACGCCGTGAAGACGACGGGGACGAGGTAGCCGAAGATCATCTTCAGTGGGGTGGGGAAGATCGAGGCGGGCTGCGAGGCGGCATACGAGCCCCCGTAGGTGAAGCTGTTGGTCAGCTCCGAGCCGTTGATGAGGAAGAACTGCAGGCTCGCGGCGCAGACGAACAGGCCGGCGAAGATGGCTGTGCCGAAGACGAGGGCGAGCACCAGCATGGCCACGACCTGCGGACCCCAGGCGATGTGGTTCTGGGTGAGACCGGCGCTCAGGGCCACGAGTGCGACGCCGATCCGGGCCAGCCGGCGCAAGGAGAGCTCGCTGGTCACCAGCTGGGCGAGCACGGGCTGCGGGCGAAGGTAGAAGGCGTCGATGGTTCCCATCCGCACGTAGGTCGGCAGGTTGTCGACGTGTCCGACGAGCAGGTCGGCCATCGAGAACGCAAGGTTGGACAGGCCGAAGAGCAGCAGGATGGCATTGAAGTCGAGCCCGCCGAGCACCCTGACGTTGTGGAAGATGACCCAGACCTCGGCGAACTCGGCGAGCCCGATGAGCAACGAACCGAACAGGTCCAGGGCGAAGGAGGCCCGATAGGAACGCTGGGCCCGGATCCGTGAGCCGATGACCGCCCTGTATGGCGTGCTCCAGTCACCGGCCGCTCGTGGTTGCGCCCTAGCCACCCTGCACCTCGAGCTTGCGCAGCCCGTCGCGGGTCAGTGCCCGACCGATCAGACACGTCAGCACCACCCAGAGACACTGCACCGCAACGGTTTTGACGGCCTCCGTGCCGACGACATGACCAGAGATGATGTCGATGGGCACCTGCAGGATCGAGGGGAACGGCGTTGCGTGAGCCAACGTGGAGAGCCAGCCGGGGAACAGACCCACCGGCACGAACAGTCCGGCCAGGAACGAGCTCGTCACCATGTACAACGACCGGAGGCCTCGGGTCTCGACGAGCCAGAAACCGAGAATGCTGACGGCATACCCGCACAGGAAGGAGATGCTGACGGCGAGCACGACACTGACCAGGCCGAGCAGATAGGGCCACGGCCGGGACGGCAAGGCTAGGCCAACTGTGAGTGCCCCGACCAACACCGTGGGCAGGCCACGCGGCAGGAGCGTGAACGCAGCGCGCCCCAGGTCGGTGGCCAGATAGGAGCCCTGCACGTCCACCGGTCTGGTGAAGTCCACGGCGATGTCGCCGTTGCGGATGCGGTCGGAAAGCTCCGTCGAGCCGCTCCCACCGATATTGACGGCACCGATAAGGGCTTGCGACAGCCAGACGTAGGTGCTGATCGTGTCTCGCGTGTAGCCGGCCAGGGTGCCGCCTGCGCTCTGGACGGCAGCAAAGAGGATGGCCGCGCGGATGAAGCCGAAGACGATGTTGGTGACCACCCCGGCGACCATCGCCAGTCGATAGCTGGACTGACGGCGGAACCCGGCGCGCGCCAGCTGCCCGTAGGTCCTCATCTGTGCGCGCACAAACGCAAGAACATAGCCTTCTGGGTAGGGCGGTCGCAACTGTGCCGATCGGTTGCTCTCGGCGTGAATGACTTCCATGAACGACGTCAGCCCCGCCGTAGCGGTGGCCACGTGCTGAGGCTCGGCGGGATCGTCTAGCGCCCGGGCAGCCGGAATCTCTTGTCGGACAAGGGTTCCACCAGCCCGTCCGCAACCAGGCTGGCGAGACAACGGTCGCGCTGCGGGCCGTCGGTAGACCAGGCGGCGACCACCGTGCTCGCCGTGACGGGTCCCTTGCTCTCCCGCAGCACGGCAAGGATGGCGCCGCGGCACTGCCGGTCCGTGCCCTTCCATGACTGGCCTCGGCGTGCTGGACCCTCGTATGCCGGTTGGCCCGCGCGCTGCCATACGCAGAGGTCGCGCACCGGGCATTCAGCACACCGGGGCGAGCGCGCCGAGCACACGAGGGCGCCGACCTCCATGACCGCGAAGCTCCACGTCCGGGCCACGTCCGCCTTTTCGGGGAGCAGCGCCGTGGCCAGGTCCAGCTCGGCCCGGGTCACTGACGGCGCGGCCTGTCCTGCACCACCGACGATTCTGGCGAACACCCGGCGTACGTTCGTGTCGACCACCGCGGTGCGCAGGCCGAAGGCAAAGGCTGACACCGCGGCGGCCGTGTAGGTGCCAACCCCGGGGAGCGCGAGCAGCTCCGCATGGGTGTCTGGCACTGTGCCGCCGTGATGTTGGACCATTGCCACGGCCGCACCATGCAGCCGCAGCGCCCGGCGCGGGTAACCGAGCCGCCCCCATGCGTGGACCGCATCGCCGGGCGGGGAGGCGGCCAGTGCGGCGGGTGAGGGCCATCTGGATATCCACTGCCGCCACACCGGCTCGACACGTGCGACTGGCGTCTGCTGCAACATGACCTCCGAGACGAAGACCCCCCAGGGCGACACGCCTTGCTGGCGCCACGGGAGATCTCTGGCCTCATGGGCATACCAGGTCAGGATCCGTTGGTGCAGAAGGGGAGTGGGCACCTTCGACGAGATGCGGCGAGTCATGGAGCTGTCCCACTCATGTGGCGGTCAGTGCTGAGACAGTCATTGATGAAGCGGGCGGCAGGGTCTCAGACGTAGCGCTCGAGAATGCTCGACTCGGCCAACCGCGACAGCCCCTCGCGAACCGCTCGCGCACGACCCTCACCGACGCCCTCGACGGCCATCAGGTCCTCAAGGTTTGCGGAGAGGAGCTTCTGGAGGTTCTCGAAATGGTCGACCAGCCTCTCGACGATGGCTCCAGGCAGCCGCGGCACCTTGGTCAGGAGTCGATATCCGCGCGGGCTGACCGCTGCGTCCAGGGCATCGCCGACGACACTGAAACCCACGGCCTTGGCGCCGGCGGCGAGGTCGAGCAGCTCGATCGAGGTGAGCTCCATGAGGTCGGCCAGAACCTGCTCGACGGTGGCGCTGTTGTGGGCGGCTTCGAGGTAGTCGCGGATCACCAGCTCGCGGTCATTGCCCAGTCCGCCGGTCAGCTCCTCGAGCTGAAGGGTCAGCAGCCGGCCGTCGGTGCCGAGCTCGACGACGTAGCTGGCGATCTCTTCGCTGATCCTCCGGACCATCTCGAGGCGCCGGAGCACCGACGCGACGTCGCGGACGGTCACCAGGTCCTCGATCTCGAGGGCCGACAACGTTCCTGTGACCTCGTCCAGTCGCGACTTGTAGCGCTCGAGAGTTTGCAGGGCCTGGTTGGCGCGGGAAAGGATCGCGCTCGACTCTTCCAGGACGTGGCGTCGGCCGTCGACGTAGAGCGCGACGATCTGCATGGACTGGCTCACGGAGACCACCGGGAAGCCGGTCTGCTTGGCGACCCGCTCGGCGGTGCGATGCCGGGTGCCGGACTCGTTGGTCTCGATCGAGGGGTCGGGCAACAGCTGGGCGGCGGCGCGAACGATGCGTGAGCCATCGCGGTCGAGAACGATTGCGCCGTCCATCTTCGCGAGCTCGCGCAGCCGCGTGCTGGAGAACTCGATGTCGAGAGGGAAGCCGCCGGTCGACATTGCTTCGACGACCTTGTCGTTGCCGAGCACGATGAGCGCGCCGGTGCGCCCACGCAGGATCCGCTCCAGCCCGTCCCTCAGCTCGGTCCCCGGGGCCACTGCCGCCAAGGTGGCGCGGAGCAACTCGTCGTCGCTTCGTTCCACGGTGATCGGTGTCCCCTCGGGCGGCAGTTGGTCGGATCCGTCAGGTTGGATCCCAACGGGTCGGGCACGCCAGTGTCGGGCGTATGTCCGGCTGGGCCGCAGTCTAACGGCCAGACCGTCCCTGGCGCCGGTTGTGACCCACACGTGACCTGGTCAGGACACGGGCCGGGTCATTCCCCGCAAGCGGGGGGACCCATCAGGTTGACCGCCCGGAGGATGTCGGAGACCTCGATGACCAACATTCCCTCGGGGGTGGGGCCGATGCCGACTGAGCCGTTGGGCACGACTGCCCTGCGGAACCCCAGCCGGGCGGCCTCGGCGAGCCGGCGGGGGATGCCGGTGACGGCCCGGATCTCGCCGGCCAGGCCGACCTCGCCCATGGCCACCGTGCCGTGTGGGAGAGCCCGGTCGGACACCGAGCTGGCCATCGCCAACGCGATCGCGAGGTCTGAGGACGGCTCGGACACCTTGACGCCGCCGACCGTCGACACATAGCAGTCGGTCTGGCGGACCGGGACGCCTGCGCGCTTGTCGAGGACGGCAAGGATCATCGCGACACGGGAACTGTCCAGCCCGCTGGTCGTACGCCGCGGTGATGGGGCTGTAGTGCCCGAAAGCAGTGCCTGCACCTCGGTGACCAGTGGGCGTCTCCCCTCGAGGGTGACAGTGACACAGGTGCCTGGGACGACCAGGTCGCGACTGGAGAGGAAGAGGCCGCTGGGGTCGGGGAGTCCGACGATGCCCACGTCGGACAGGTCGAAGCAGCCCACCTCGTCGGTTGGGCCGTACCGGTTCTTGACCGCGCGCACGAGGCGCAACCGGGAATGTCGGTCACCCTCGAACTGGATCACCACATCGACAAGATGCTCGAGCACCCTTGGCCCGGCGATCGAGCCGTCCTTGGTGACGTGGCCGACCAGCAGGATCGAGATCCCTCGTGCCTTGGCCAGCTGGATCAGCGAGGCCGCGACCTCGCGGACCTGTGAGACGTTGCCGGCCGACCCCTCGACCTCTCCGCTCGCGATGGTCTGGACGGAGTCGATGATGACGAGGTCGGGCCTGATCTGGCCGATCTGGCCCAGAACGCTGGCCAGGTCGGTCTCGGCCGCGAGGAAGAGGTTCTTGGCCATGGCCTCGATGCGCTCGGCCCGCATCCGAACCTGCGCCGCCGACTCCTCACCACTGACGTAGAGGACCGTCTGGCCGGTGCGGGCGGCTCTGGCGGCGACGTCGAGAAGCAGGGTCGACTTGCCGATGCCCGGCTCGCCGGCGACCAGCACCACGGCACCGCGAACAAGACCACCCCCGAGCACACGGTCGAACTCGCTCACGCCGGTTGTGCGCGCCTCGGCACGGCGCGCATCCACATCGCCGATCCGGATCGCGGGACGGTCGATGACCACTGCGGCGGTCGTCCTGACCTTGACCGCGCCGACCTCGCTGATCGTGCCCCAGGCCTGGCACTCACCACAGCGACCGACCCACTTGATCGCCGACCAGCCGCATTCGGAGCAGCGGTAGCCGGAGGATCGGGTGGTTGCCTTGGTTGCCATGAGCGAGACCCTACGAGACGCCTCCGACAGTCTTCAGGCAAGCCGGCGGGCAGTCACGTCCTCATGGCCGCGCAGCGGCGCTCAGTGATCGCGCGTAGTCCACCCGGGCAAAGACGTCGGCGACCGATCCCGGGTAGATCGCCGGCACATGTGTCGTGTGTACGAACTCGGGACCCTGAACCGTCACCTGCAACCACCCCGTCGTGCGGTCCTCCTTGATCAGGAGGAACAGCAGACCCAAGAGGCAGGTCAGCACCGAGAAGACCACCGCCAGGACGATGGCGTAGGTCGGGATCACCTGATCCCTTCGGGTCATGTCGTGCACCGTCCACGTCACCCGCCCCGTGGGGATCGACCCCGACGGCGTCACGACCCAGCGCTGGTCAACGCTGATGTCCCCGATCTGCACCAGCGGCTGCCACGGCGTCACAGACGCAGAGTCTTCGACGGTCATGGGCGCACCCTAGAGGTAAGTAACCTCACGTGCATATGGTTGACCGGCCAGGCCGAGGCAGTTCTCAGCAATAGGTCCGCCACCACAGGTTGACGGCGTAGTCGACGCCCGAACCCTCGTGCTCGGCCAGGATGCCGTCGGCCATCGTCTCGGTGAACTCGATCCGCACCACTGACTCGAAGTCTGCGCGCGACCCGAAGGACCATCGGATGTCGATCCGCTCGCGCGACCAGCCCTGCCGTGCCCAGAAGCGTTCCGTCGCCAGGTGGTCGTACGCCGGCATGGCCCTGCGGAACCACCCTCCGAACGTGGACCGCGAGGCGTCGTTGTCGATCACGAATGCCGTCCCGCCGGGTCGCATCACCCGAGCCACCTCGGCCAGGCCGGGCTCGCACCCAGGTCCGAAGAAATAGGCCCATCGGGCATGGAGCACCTTGACGCTGTCATCGGCCACGTGCAGCTCTTGGGCTGTTCCATCGAGCACTGACACGTTGGTCAGACACAGCTCCGAGATCCGTTGCCGCGCAAGGGTAGCCAGCGGCTCGTGTGGTTCTATGCCCACCACCGTTGCCGCGGTCTGCGCGAACCGCGGCAGATGGAAGCCGCTGCCACAGCCCACGTCAAGCACCCGTTGCCCCGCCCAGTCATGTATGCCGGCTATGGCCGCCTCGATCAGCCCGTCGGGGTCAACCCCGCGGTTCTCGATCTCATAGACGTCGGGGTCGTTCCAGATGTTGGGGCTGGGGATGATCACGTTCTGGCGATCACTGCTTCGTGTGTCGCTGCTTCGTGTGTAGCTGCTTCGTGTGTCACGGGTTTGTGGGTCACTGCGGTTGGGGTACTGCGCCCTGGGGATCCTTGCGCCGGGAGGCGTCAAGAAGTGCGGCCCTCAGCGCGCGCGGCCAGCGTGGCCGGGTGCACAAGCAGGGGCAGCAGCTTGCGCGACCCCTTGGCCTGGGCGGCCCTGGCCGCGACCAGGTGAGCCTCGCAACGAACGACCAGCTCGTCATAGCTAGCTGACCCCATGAGCTCGCGCAGCTCACTGCCGCTGCTGCGAAAGACCGGCTCCTTGCCCACGTGTGCGGCCGAGTTGCCTGAGCAGTACCAGTCCAGGTCATGACCGCCCGGGCCCCATGCCCGGCGGTCGTACTCGGTGATGGTGACTTCGAGGTAGGAGCTCTCGTCGGGCATCTCCACCGTGCGGTAGGTGCGTCGAATCGGCAGCTGCCAGCACACATCGGGCTTGACGGTGAGTGGCTCTACGCCGTTCAACCTGGCGTGTTGGTGCAGCGCGCATCCGGCGCCCGCGGGGAAGCCTGGACGATTCAGGAAGATGCAGGCGCCGTCGACGACGCGGGTCTTGAGCTGCCCCTCTTCCCTGAGCTTCCACCGCCCGCCCTGGCCAGCTGGGTGGAACTGCCACTCGTCCTCGCCGAGCTCGGCAACGGCAGCCTTCACCCGGGATACGTCGTCCTTGTCGGTGAAGTGCGCGCCCAGGGTGCAGCAGCCGTCGTCGGGGCGATCCTGGTAGACGCCGGCGCAGCCGCTGCCGAAGATGCAGGACCACGACGAGGTGAGCCAGGTCAGGTCGCACCGGAACCGCTGGTTGGTGTCGGCGGGGTCGACAAACTCCACCCACATGCGCGGGATGTCGAGGGGGGTTTCTGGCACCCGGCAAGACTATGGGACACAGCCCTGTTCGGTGTGACGCGTCAGTATCGGCAGCAACGGCCGATAGATTCACCGCATGCGACTCGGTGTGATCGACGTGGGCTCCAACACGGTCCACCTGCTTGTCGTTGACGCGCACATCGGCGCCCATCCGCTGCCGGCCTCATCGCACAAGATCGAGCTGCGGCTCGCGGAGCACGTCGACAAGGATGGCTCGATCGGCCAGTCCGGCGCCGACTCTCTGGTGGCGTTTACTCGCGAGTGCCTCACGTTTGCTGAGGATCAGGGCGTCGAAGACCTGCTTGCTTTTGCTACCAGCGCAATTCGACATGCGCCAAATGGGGAGGCGGTTCTTGCTCGGGTGCTCGAGGAGACGGGGGTCGAGCTCCAGGTGCTATCCGGCGAGGACGAGTCAAGGCTGACGTTCCTGGCGGTCCGTCGCTGGTTCGGCTGGTCCAGCGGTCGGTTGCTGGTGCTCGACATCGGTGGCGGCTCGCTCGAGCTCGCAGCCGGCATCGACGAGGTGCCCGACGTCGCCCTCAGCCTGCCCTTGGGCGCCGGCCGTCTCACGAGGTCTGCCCTGGCGGATGACCCGCCCACGTCGGGGCAGGTCAAAGCGCTGCGCAAACAGGTCCGAGCTGACATCGTTCGAGTGCTGCGCGAGGTGAACAAGGCGGGGGTGCCCGACCGGTACGTCGGAACGAGCAAGACCTTGCGGTCCCTTGCCCGGATCGCGGGAGCGGCCCGCAGCGCGGACGGACCGTATGCCGTCCGCACCCTTGCGCGATCCCACGTCAGGGCCCTGGTGTGGCGGCTCGCCGAGATGACCATTGCCGAGCGGTCGAAGCTGTCCGGAGTCTCTGCGGAGCGTGCCCCCCAGCTGCTGGCGGGCGCGATCGTCGCCGACGCGGCCATGGATCTGCTCGGCATCGAACAGCTGGACATCTGCCCCTGGGCCCTGCGCGAAGGCGTGATCCTGCGGCGCCTTGACTGGATTTCCGCGGGTTGAGGCACACCGTCAGGCCCGTGGTTAGGCTCGACGCCATGACCGCAGTTCTGGTGCCCGGCGCGCGCGTGGCGCTGTCCACCTCGTCGGTCTATCCGCAAAACTGCGCGACGGCGTTCGACGTTGCCGAGCGACTCGGCTACGACGGTGTTGAGGTCATGGTGTGGACCGACCCCGTCTCCCAGGAGGCAGGCGCGCTGAAGGCTTTGTCGGATCTTCACGGCATGCCGGTCGTGTCCGTCCACGCGCCGACCCTGCTTCTCACGCAGCGGGTCTGGGGTCCGGAACCCTGGCCCAAGGTGGACAACTCCATCGAGCTGGCCAAGGCCCTTGGCGCGGACACCGTGGTGCTGCACCCGCCCTTTCGCTGGCAGAAGGAGTACGCACGGACGTTCGCTGACGGGGTCGCCTTCCGCGAACATGACTCGGGCATCAGGCTTGCCGTCGAGAACATGTTTCCCTGGCGGGCGCGCAATCGCTCGGTCGAGGCCTACCTGCCGCACTGGGACCCGGTCGACCAGCCGTTCGACCACGTCACGCTCGACCTGTCGCACACCGCCACCGCCGGATCGGACGCGATGGCGATGGCCGCGGCACTCGGGCCTCGTCTGACACACATCCACCTTGCCGACGGCTCCGGCTCTGCCATGGATGAGCATCTGGTGCCGGGCCGGGGCGGCCAGCCGTGCGCCGAGTTGCTCGAAACCCTTGCGGTGCAACAGTTCTCGGGATCCGTGGTCGTCGAGGTCAGCACTCGCCGGGTGTCCGACGAACAGCGAGAGGTGGACCTGGCAGAGGCGTTGGCGTTCGCTCGGCTGTACCTGGCAGCGGCGGTTGTGCTGTGACCCCCCCGTCCTCCGGAGGGGAGCCGAGCATCGTCCGGCGCGGACGACGACCGGCGGGTGAGGACACCCGTGCCGTGATCCTCGACGCGGCTCGCACCGAGTTCTCGGCCAAGGGCTACGACGCCAGCTCGTTGCGTGCCATCGCACGTCTTGCCGAGGTGGACCCCGCCCTGGTTCATCACTACTTCGATGGCAAGGCCGCGTTGTTCGTCGAGTCGATGGCTTTGCCGGTCAACCCCTCGTTCCTGATCGACACGATTCTCGCCGGCCCCCGTGAGCAGGTGGGTCAGGGTCTGGCGCGCACCTTCTTCGACATCTGGGACTCGCCGTTGGGCCGTGAGCGACTCGTCGCGCTGATCCGGTCGGCGCTCAGCCAGGAGGACGCGGCACGGATGCTGCGCGAGTTTCTCGTTCGCGAGGTGTTCGGCAAGGTGGCGTTGTCGATGGGAGTTCCGGAGCCGCAGCTCCGGGCCGGGATGGCGGCCGCCCAGATGATCGGGGTGGCGATGATGCGATACGTCATCGGCTTCGAGCCGATGGTGAGCGCATCGACCGACGAGATCGTCGGGCTCGTCGGTCCCACCCTGCAGCGCTACCTCGCCGACAGCACGTAGTCACCTCCCAGGCTTTGCCCCACTGGCTCTGCGTCCCTGAGCCCATGTTGAGGCTTCCGGCGACTCATCCATCTGAGGCTTGCGGTCGGGTCGACAGCCGAGGTAGATTTCAGCGCATGATGAATTACGAGTCTCCGGCCGTCGTCGTGGACGACCTGCACGTCTTCCGGGGCTCTCATGAGGTGCTCCCGGGCATCTCGCTGTCCGTGCCGCGCGGGCAGGTCGTTGGCCTGCTCGGGCCCAGCGGCGGCGGCAAGACGACGCTGCTGCGCTCGATAGTCGGGGTGCAGATCCTCGCGGGTGGAACCGTCAGTGTTCTGGGGGAGCCCGCGGGATCGCCCGGGCTGCGGTCGCGCGTTGGCTATGTCACGCAGGATCCCAGCGTGTACTCCGACCTGACCGTCCGCCAGAACATCGCCTACTTCGCCGTTCTCGTCGGTGCGCCGCGTGATGCGGTCGAGCGCACGATCGAGGCGGTCGACCTGACGAGCGATGCCGACTCGCGCGTCGACAGACTCTCCGGCGGCCAGCGTTCGCGCGTGTCCCTCGGAGCGGCACTGGTGGGTGCCCCCGAGCTCCTGGTCCTCGACGAGCCCACGGTAGGACTCGACCCGGTGCTGCGGCGCGACCTCTGGGCGTTGTTCCACCGCCTCGCCGACGACGGCACGACGCTGCTGGTGTCGAGCCACGTCATGGACGAGGCGACCCGTTGCGACCGGCTGCTGCTCCTGCGCGAAGGTCACCTGCTCGCGGACGACACCCCCGACGGTCTGCTCGCACGCACCGGGGCCCCGGACGCCGAGCGTGCCTTCCTCGCCCTGATCGAGAACGAGGTCGCGGCATGAGAGCCCGGCTTACTCTGGCGACCGCGCGGCGAGTGTTGCTCCAGGTTCGCGCCGACCCACGCACCCTGGGCCTTCTGATCGTGGTGCCGTGTGTGCTGATGGGCCTACTGGCCTGGATCTTCAACGGCACCCATGTGTTTGACAGAATTGGCGCGCCATTGCTGGGTGTCTTTCCGTTCGTCGTGATGTTCCTCGTCACGAGCGTCACGACGCTGCGGGAGAGGTCGTCGGGAACCCTCGAGCGGCTGCTCTCGACACCCCTTTGCAAGGGCGATTTTCTCGCTGGCTATGCCTTGGCCTTCGGCGCGCTCGCGGTTGTGCAGGCGTTGGTGGCAACGGGATTCGCGATCTGGATCTGCGGGCTCAATGTCGCGGGTCCCCTCTGGCTGCTCGTCCTTGTGGCTGTGGTCGACGCGGTCCTCGGCACCGCGCTCGGGTTGTTCGTGAGCGCCTTTGCCCGGACAGAGTTCCAGGCCGTCCAGTTCATGCCGGCCTTCGTGCTGCCGCAGTTCCTGCTGTGCGGGCTGCTCGTGCCGCGCCAGCTGCTGCCCCGGCCCCTGGAGCTGGTCTCCGACGTCCTGCCGCTGTCGTACGCCGTCGATGCCATGCGCACGCTCACGACGGAGGTCGACGCAGCGGGCGACGTCGGTCGCGACGTGGCGATCGTGGCAGCCTTCGCAGTGGCCGCGATCGCTCTCGGCTCGCTCACGCTCCGACGTCGCACCCCCTGACCCGCACGCGGGGGGAAGCGCCGTTCGGTCGACCTTGCGCCGGGATTAGCCTTGTGCCGACACTCGTTGGGTACGGCATACGGAGGAAAGCGTGTTGGATGCAAGCGGCGTACTGCGCCAGGGTCTGTTGCAGCTGGCCAAGAGTGAGCGGATGCGTGATCTGATCGAGCGGGCACCGCTGAG
>ERZ1739049.56-NODE-56-length-14293-cov-15.930959_pt1 | contig 14293 bp, 14 predicted proteins | sample MGYA00581760_ERZ1739049 | MGnify/ENA primary metagenome ERZ1739049 (study PRJEB42929, sample SAMN08275522) | rhizosphere metagenome | isolation source: Rhizospheric soil replicate 2 | host: Colobanthus quitensis | place: Antarctica: Devils point, Livingston Island...
GAGCCCGGGTCGGGCCGGGGGTCTGACGGGCTGGGGGAAAGGTGGTGAACGAGCGGGAGATGCTCAGATCCCCCTGGTAGGAGCCGGCGCTGACATCGGCTGAGGTGACGGAGTAGTCACCGGTCAGGAGCGACACGGTGCCCGGGCCGGCCGGGCTGGTCGCGTAGGACGCGCCGAAGGCGTGGACGGCGACCTGGAACCCAACCGGAACGGCCTGGCAGGTCGGGGTGGTGTCAGTGGTTGCGGTGTAGAGGCAGGCGCGGGCTTGGATCAGCCCGTCGGTGTTGCCGTGGCTGGACACGACGTTCCAGACCCAAGTTGAGCCGTTCGGGACCGGCCACGAGGAAGGTCCGGGGCCCCCGGGTGGACTGGTCGGGGCGGGGGAGGGGGAGGGTCGGGGGGGCGGGGGTTTTTCGTTCCGGGCCGGCGGGCGCGGCCAGGCGGGGGTGCAGTAGCTGGTCGAGGTGGGAGCGCACCGTGTTGGTGTGCAACCCGACCTGCTCGGCGATGGTCTGTACGTCGAGCAGTCCGGCGTTCAGACGCAGTGCCTGCAGGACGGCAACCCGGCTCACTCCGGCAAGCACGCGATGCGTGCGGGAGTCGATCGGTTCAGGAGCGGACATCGTTTTCCCTTGACTTGTCAGCAAAATCCGTGGGTCTGGCTTCAGTCCGAGGTTCGTGACCGCTAGCGGCGATGACCATGAGTAAGCACGCCACCATGTCTCAGGCCTGCACGCGCGGGTCGAGCATGGTGAGCTGAAGCCGGGAGGGCTCAACTGCTTCAACGGCGTGCGGCAGTCGCGCGGCAAAGTGGACGAGCCCGCCGGGGTGCAGGTCGACGGTGCGGCCGTCAGCGGTGATCCGCAGGTGCCCATCGAGCACCTGGAGCAGCGCGTGCACTGCTGCGGTGTGCTCGGTCAGAACCTGGCCGGCGTCGAACGAGCAGAGCACGACTCGTGCACCCTCGGCCTGCAGGACCGTCCGGGAGACCGTCGCGTCCGGCTGGATCTCAACCAGGCTCGCTACGTCCGACAGGTCGTGCATCCCAGGCTTCGCGACGGCCCCGGACAGAGTGCTTTCAGTCATGACGTTGCCTCTTTCGATGGGAGATCGGGTCGTGGGCACGATTGTAGTTTTTACTGAAAGTATAGTAAAAACGAATCGTACTCGACGGTCCAGAGCCCACGACATGTCAGGAGACCCAGATGTCGCTCCATACCCACCAGTCCTCCCCCACGCCGCCCGCACCCGAAGAGCTGGACGTCCGGAGCCTGCCGCACGGCGGGCGCCACGACATCATCTTCGCCAAGCTCGACCAGCTCCTACCGGGTGGCACCTTCGTCATCCTCAACGACCACGATCCCAAGCCGCTGCTATATCAGACCGAGGCACTGTGGCCCGGACGGTACGAATGGAGCTATCTCGAAGCCGGACCGCTCCAGTGGCGGGTCGAGATCACCCGTGCCGACTGAAACCGCAGGTTACGAGGCAGTCGACGGGCTCACCCGAGTCCTGGCGCGCGCCTGCCGCCAGCTCGCCCACGCCGGGCAACCCGAGGAAGCGGGCCGGCTCGCAGCGGATGCGTGGGCCCTGCTCCGCCACACCAACCCTGTTCAGGCCCAAAGGCTGGACGGCACCATGCACCACGTCGCGCTCCTGGAACCCAAGCCCGAGGCGACGCCCCTGCCCGACCGAGAGGAACCCACCATGCCCGTCACCGACCGCATCGTCGATGTCCGTACCGAGATCCCCCGCATCCGCCACCAGCTGATCTTCGAGACCTTCGCGTCGCTGGAAGCCGGCACGGGCTTCGTGCTGGTCAACGACCACGACCCCAAGCCGCTGTACTACCAGCTCGCGGCGGAGAACGCCGGCGAGTTCTCCTGGGACTACCTCGAGGAGGGACCGGAGGTCTGGCGGGTGCGGATAGGCCGGCTTGCCCCGGCGTAAGCCAGAACACTGGCCCCCAACGGAGCCGGCCTCGAAAAGGAGAAACCGATGAGCGAATCCATGTACCACCCCACCACCCCCGAACAGGCCCAGCGTCGCAAGGAGCTGGCGCCCGGCGTCCATGACGCTTTCCAGGCCTTCAGCAAGGCCGTCTTCGCCGACGGCGCGCTGCCCGAGAAGACCAAGCAGCTCATCGCGGTAGCCGTCGCGCACGTGACCCAGTGCCCGTACTGCATCAAGGGCCACACCAAGTTAGCCATCCGAAAGGGCAATATTCCCGAGGAGATCATGGAGGCGATCTGGGTCGCCGCAGAGATGCGAGCCGGAGGTGCTTTCGCCCACTCGACCCTGGCCCTGGATGCCATCGAGGCCGCGCAGCCACACGTCATGACCTGACGGGGGTGTCGGCCTGGCCAAGGATCGTGGCATCAGCGGGCGTCCGGCAAGTCTGAGGGTGCCCGGTCAGCGTTCGATCACCGGGACACCAACCCGAGAGGCAACTGCGCGCTCATGTCGATGTGAGCACGCTCTAGCGATCCTTGGCCGTTAGTAGTTTGCCGTTGCGGCGTAGGCCGGTGGCCGGGGGAACCCGCCGGCCTGGGCCTCGACCGCCTTGGCGACCTTCAGGCAGGTCGCGTCCTGGAAGTGCTTGCCGATGATCATCAGCCCGGTCGGCAGGCCGTTGATGAGCCCGGCCGGAACACTGGTCGCCGGGTGGCCGGTGCAGTCGATCGGGGCCGTGTTGACGATCATCTCCAGCGCACGGACGATGCTGGTGGTCAGATCGTCCTGATCGCTGACCAGCGTCGTGGCGGTGATCGGCAGCGTCGGCATGACCAGCACGTCGTACTTCTCCAGTGCGTCGTCATATGCCTTGCGCAGCAGGGGAACCAGGTTCTGCGCCATCGCGTAGTAGCGCCCATGGGTCGTGGCAAGCGAGTGGCCGCCACCGACTGCGACCAGCTTGGTCGTGTCGGAGAAGTCATTGGCCCGCTCGTGTCGCTGCTTGCCGTAGTGCGCCATCAGCTCCGGGTCGTACCAGCCGCTGTAGTTGTAGCCGTAGGCGTTGCCGTCGATCATCTGCGCGGTCGCCCCGTCGGTTGCGACGACGTTCCAGATCGCCATGCCGTGCCGGTGCCACGGGATGCTCACGTCTTCGACGACCATGCCTGCTTGGGTCAGTCGTTGCGCGGTCGCGCGAACTGTCGCGTCAAGGTCGGGGTCGGAAAGCCCTTCGTGGCCAAAGCCTTCGGCGACGATCCCGACGCGCATGCCCTTGACCTCGCCGTCACTGTCGGCGTCGTAGTCCGATGACGCCACGCCAACCGGCTGGCGGGGGTCCTTGCCGTCGTCGTACCCGGCGATCACCGACAACATCCGGGCCGCGTCGGACACGGTGCGGGCGATCGGGCCGAGGTGGTCGAGGGTCAGCTCGATCGGGAACGCGCCGGTGTAGGGGACCAGGCCGTAGGTCGGCTTGTGCCCGACCGTGCCGGAGAACGAGCTCGGGATGCGCACCGATCCGCCCTGGTCACCACCGAGTGCGATGTTGACCTCGCCCGTGGCGACGAGCGCCGTACTGCCGCTGGAGGAGCCGCCGGTGGTCCGGGTCGTGTCCCAGGGGTTGCGGACCGGCCCGCTGTCGGAGGTGTGGCTGGCGCCGGAGAAGCAGAGACTCTCGCAGACGGACTTGCCGACCACGGTCGCACCGGCCTCGAGCAGGCGGGTGACCACGGTTGCGTCGTACTTGGGCACGTAGCCCTCGACCGTGCGCGAGCCGTTCATCATCGGTACGCCGGCCACGGAGATGTTGTCCTTGATCGCGACCCGCAACCCTTGTAGCGGACCGCTTGTGGCGCCGGGGATCTCGGTGCGGACGTACCACGCGCCGAGCGGGTTGTCCGCCGGAGCCGGAAAGGAGCTGCTACGCCCGGTGGGGGCTGGCGGCGCGGTCTCGGCGTACAGCCGTTCCACTGCGTCGTACGCTGCTGCTGACCCGGCGGTGAGGCTCTCGTAGGTCTCGAGTTCATTGTCGGACAAGGTGATCCCGAACTTGTTTCCAGCGGTGATCAGGTCGTCACGGTTTGGGGGACGAAAGGCCATCTTCACTCCTTGGAGACGTCGAGCCATCGAGGCCCAATCAGACTTGTCCGGGCAGTGTGCTGCTCACGGCTGATGCCCGCTGGTGTTGGCGGGTGCAAGGCCAGCGTATGCGGCGGCGTTGGTGACCGGGTTGCGGAAGCCGAAGGGTCAGCGCCACGGCCTCAGCGACGTTGGTGATCGTGGGCGATCACCGCAAGCGATCGCCTATCGGGACTCACTCTCAATGCCGAGTTGACGACGTTCCGTCGAGCCAGACAACTCAGGGAGCCGCGCTCGCATGGAGCAGCTAGCGGTCCTTGCCGCCGCCCCTGCGTCGGCGCTTCCTGCGGACGTTCTCAAGCCGGGGGGCAGCGTAACGGCGCGGTTACCGGTTGGCGCTCGCTAGGAGATAGGCGCCCGTGAAGCTGAGCACCGCTTCCGGGGTCGGGCCGATCACCTCAATCAGCTCGCCGCCATGTTTGTAAGCCATGGCCAGCGACGTCGATGCGCTGTGGACCAGGCGCACCTGGTTGCCAGAGAGCACATGGTCCGTGACCGTCGTCTTGCCGGGTATGAACCCTTGGACGCCCTTGACCCCGCCGGCCAAAAGCTCGTTGACTGGCCTCTTATCCATGAGTGCCGTGAGCTTGGGGTTGTACTGCATGAGCACGATTGCCGCGATGCGAGCGCCCGAACCGTTCGTGATCCCGCGACCCACGACCGAGGTGACCATTCCCGTCGCATCCAGTCCATCGGTCATCGGTTTCAGCTCAGGGGGCAGGGCGGTGTAGCTGTACCCTGGAACGCGGATCACCGTCAGCCCCGCGGCAGCTGCCGACGTCGTCCTCGAGACAGGGGGGGTGCTGGCACTAGGCGACGCGGCGGTTTCTGGGGACGCTGCCGCGGCCTTGGTCCGTTCGGTGGCCTTGGTCAGCAACGCGGTCGTCTGCTCGAGCGTGAACGTCGTGGCCGACGGGGCGAATACCGACACGCCCACCTCGACTTGGCCTACGAGCGTTCCGGCGTTGAATCCGCGGAGCTCGATGTTGCGTCCCTGGACGGTGCCGGTCAACGCCAACGTGTAGATGAAGGCGGCATCGCTGCCGGGAATCGTCACCGAGGCCGGCTGGGCCGAGAAGGATGTGACCGTGAACCCCGAGTTTGCCAGAGCGGCTGTCAGCTGGGATTTGAGGCAGTCAGGTGCCTTGCTGCTCGTCATGTCCGCCAGCTGCTTCTTGGCGTCGGCGGTGGAGGTCGCGACGTCGGCCGAGGAGTCGATTTCGAGCTCACCTTTAGAAAAGGCCGTGCCGAAGTTACGGGTGAGATAGGTCGAAGCGGTAACGCCCAGGCAGGTGGCCATCTTCGCGTCTAGCTCGTCGTTGCTGGCGTCGTGCGTCTGCGCCTTCGTTGTGTAGCCGGGAAGGTCGGTTTCGGTGAGCACGGCTGCGGCCACGAGAATCTTCGCCTTCTCAAGCGTGAGAGCGACCGGGGTCACGGCGGCCTTCGCCGAAGCAGTTGTCGAGGTCGTTGACGGCTGGGAGCTACTACCTCCGCATCCGGTCAGGGCGACGGCTGCGCAGAGGGCAAGGACGAGGGACCGGGGCGACATCACGTGCGGAGCGTACAAGTGACGAAACTGTCGCGTACCGGGTTTGACGGAAACCAAACTGGATGGACTACAACGTATGCCTGCGCCGAGAAGTACCCGGAGGAGCTGCTGGAGCGCGCCATCGGGACGATGCTGGACGGCACTAGGGACCCGGCGAGCAGTCCGGACGCGTGTACCCGGGATCGGTGACCAGTTGGCCATCGGCAGCGGGACACGGCCGGATTGTCCCGCTGCCGGTCGCGAGCGGGAGTCTCGTTGGGCATGATGACGCCATGGACGCGAGTACGGCGGAGACGGCCAACCTTTACCGGGAGTGGGCGCGGGTCGACGCCCATGGCTCGTCTCCGATCTATGAGCAGCTGGCTCTCGCGGTCGCTGAGGACCCCGCCGCTCTCGAATTCTTGTCGAAGGTCGAGCCCGCAAACGCCAACCGAACTTGCTCTTCGGCGCCTTGCGCTGGCACAACGTGAGTGTCGAGGACTCCGCCGAGGCCCTGGCCTGGCTGCATCACCACCCTGACGCTGTCGCTGGGGTGATGCGAACCCGGCGGACGCAAACCAACGAAGTCGCCCGCTGCGCCGCGCTCCTTCCCGCGCTCGCACTCCTGCCCCAACCGCTGGCTCTGATCGAGGTTGGCGCCAGCGCCGGCCTGTGCCTGCTCTACGACTCCTGGCGTTACCACTACACCGGACCAGGCATCGACCACTGGGTCGGGCCGGCCAAGAGCCCGCTGACCCTGACCTGCGTCACTGCCGGCGACGTCCCTTTGCCGCACGAGGTTCCAGCCATCGTCTGGCGGGCTGGGCTCGACCTCAACCCGATTGACGCCGCCGACCCCGACGCCCGGCGCTGGTTGCAGGCCCTGGTCTGGCCCGAGCACCACGAGCGAGCCGACCGCCTGAACGCCGCTATGGTCCTGGCGGCCGTCGCTGCTCCCCGCATCGTCGCCGGCGATCTCGCAAGAGACGTTCCCAAGCTCCTCGATCAGGCTCCCACCGGCGCCACGGTCGTGGTGACCCACAGCGCGACACTGGCCTACCTCGAGCAGGACGCGCAACGCCTTCATCACCCTGCTCGCCAAGTCTGGGGTGCACCGGCTCGGCGTCGAGGGCCCGAACGTGCTGCCGCACGTCACCAAGCAGATCCCCCACGACGTCGACATCAACGGATGCTTTGTGGTGTCCCTGGACGACCGCGCGCTCGCCCTGGCTCAGCCACACGGCCGCACCCCTGACCTGGCTCTGACCCTCATCGCCTCCCGACGAAAACATCACCGCCGGACCGACGCAGCCACTCCGGCGTCGCCCCGATGGCGGAACCGCTTGCAACGAAGAACCAGCGAAGCATGTCGGCGGGCGACGAACCCCTTCAGCATCACCGCCAGGCGATCCTCGACCGGTCGGCGATGCTGCTCCAGGACCTAGGAACGAGCCTCAGGACTCACTTGGGACTCACCAGCGTGCGTCTAGCTGCTTAGGCGAACCATCGTCCACGAGCAAGCCGGGAGGTCCCCCTCGAGAGTGCCTTCGCACAAACGGAGGCTGCTCACGTTGCGGATCCTCACCTCTTGCTGCGCAGCGGTGTTTATGACGCGCATATCGGGTCCAGCGAGTTCTGCCTGCTGCAGGATCTTGGTAGATGGTAAGTCGTGCAGCCGGGCGGTCAGATGGATGCTGTCTTCGGGAGATCTGTTGACGAGGAACATCACGACTTCGTTCGATTCAGGATCATGAGTGGCCGTTGCACTAAGGATCGGGACGTCGCCGTATCTCTTGGTGTGCTGTTTGTCCGACTCGACTGCGGTCAGCAAGACATCCCCGCGGGCATGACGAGCACTCAGTGCGAACGGCGCGAAGGTTGCCTGCTTCCAAGCCAGGCCGCCACGCTCGGTGCGGATGGGCGCGATGACGTTGACGAGTTGGGCTTGGCAGGCGATAGCGACTCTGTCACCGTGGCGCAGCAGGGTCGCCATCAGGTCACCAACGACGACGGCGTCCATCAGCGAGTAGTTGTCCTCGATGAGTGGTCGGCCCTTGCTGTAGTCGAGAGCGTCTTCTCCGGGGAATCTGCTTTGGTGCCAGACGTTCCATTCGTCAAAGGACAAGTTCACACGTTTGCTGCTGCGAAGGCGCGCCGCTACGGAGTCAGCTGTGGCGATGACGCCTCGGATCATGGTGTCCATGTCGACTGCGGAGGACAGGAAGCTGGCGGTGTCGCCGTCTTTCTCCTCGTAGTAGGCGTGGAGGGAGACGAGGTCAACGAGGTCATGGGTGTGGCTCAGGACGGTGGCTTCCCAGCTTCCGAAGCTCGGCATGGTCGAGTTCGAGCTTCCGCAGGCAATGAGTTCCAGGGTCGGGTCGATGCGGCGCAGTGCGCGGGCGGTCTCGGCAGCGATGCGACCGTATTCGTCGGCCGTCTTGTGTCCGATCTGCCAGGGGCCGTCCATCTCGTTTCCCAGGCACCACGTTCGGACGTCGTGCGGTTGATGCGCGCCGTTCTTGATGCGCAGGTCTGACCATTTGGTTCCGGATGGGTAGTTGCAGTACTCCACCAGGTCGCAGGCGTCTTGCACTGTCCCGGTGCCGAGGTTGACCGCCAGCATTGGTGCGACACCGGCGCTTGCGGCCCAGCGCATGAAGTCGTCGGTGCCAACCTCGTTGCTCTCGATGGCCTTCCATGCGCGGTCAAGCCGCGTGGGACGATCGGCTCGGGGACCGATGCCGTCTCGCCAGTCGTAACCGGAGACGAAGTTGCCACCCGGGTAGCGAACGGTGGTGACGCCCAACTCGCGGGTGAGGTCGAGAACGTCTTGGCGGAACCCGTCTTCATCAGCGTCTGGGTGGTCCGGTTCGTAGATGCCGCCGTACACGCACCGTCCCATGTGCTCGACGAAGGATCCGAACAGGCGTCGGGGCACAGGCCCAACCCGGTAGGCCCCGTCGAGGGTGACGTTGGCGCGGTGTGTTGTCATGGCCGCCTCTCGCGAGCTGCTGATCGAACGGGCGGAATCCGGTTGCGAGTCGCCCTGCGGAAGTCGTCGAGCAAGGGGGTTGGGCGTCTCTCGAGTGTTCCTCCACCGGAGGTGAGCGCGAGATCAATCAGACCCATTTGGATTAGCCATTCGTCCATGGGGGTGCTGGCTTCCCGGTACAGCCAGTCGACGAGAGCCAAGAACGGAAACCATGTGTAACCGATCACGGGCACGCCATCGGAGCGCAGACGAGCCACCGACGCGAGACTCTCGGACAGCCAGGTCTGGCGGTCCCGAACAGTTCCACCACGGCTTGTCTCAGTGATCATCACCGGCTTGCCGTATCGGAGTGCGTATGCGCGCACCAGGTTTTCCAGACCTGCTGTGCCGGCTTCGACGGGCTCCGTGGTTCCGTCGGCGTGAAAACGCACCGTGGTGAATGCCGGGTAGTAGTTCACCCCAATTACCGTCGGTTCCACGGCGTGGGCCAGCATCCATGCCAGGGGGATGTCGCCGGCGCCGTTGGCCTGCAGCCATGAGGTCAGGGGGTGGTCGTCATGGACGGCGCCGGTGATGAGGTCCATGGCGAGGAAGCGGTGCTCGTGCATCAGTTCCAGGGGAAGGGGTCTGGTTTCGCCCTCGTATCGGAATCCTGCGTCGACGTGAACGAAGGCCGCGTCGCTCTGGATGGACTGGATGGCCGACTGGGTCAGGCAGATCCCTTTCGTGAGTTGCATCAGCACCTGGACGAACCCACGACTGCCGGTCAGATGTGGGGGCCAAAGCCCCCTCTCGCCGCAGTAGAGGGCGTTGATGACCGGCTCGTTCAACGGCGTCCATGCCTGGAAACGATCGCCGAGTGTGTCGGCCGCCTTGGCTGCGTAGGCAGCCACCCGATCGGGGTAGTCAGCGTTGGCAAAGGAGTTGTCCAGCCACAGGGGGGTGCCGTAGTGCATCAGGTCGACGATGCACGTGAGGCCCAGGCTGCTGATCTTGTCGGCGACCCGATCCACCCAGTCCCACGCGAACTTCCCAGGTTCGGGCTCGACGCGGTACCACGGGATCCCCCAGCGAAGGGTGTCGGCGCCGCTTTCGGCTACCAGCTCGAGGTCATGGTCCCAGAATTGGTAGTGCTGCGTGAGTTCGTACTCGTCCAGCTTGCGTTGCCCGGGCGATTCATGGGCGATGAAGGTGTCTTCGATTCCGACCGCGAATCGGAAGGGAGCGTGAGCTGACCAGTTCGCATGGTCGGTCATTGTTTCATCCCCGAAGTGGCGACTCCCTCGATGAAGCGCCGTTGGATTAGTAGGAAGAAGAGGACCACCGGAACCAGGGCCATGACCGAGGCGGCCATCAGGAGGCCGTACTCGACCACGTGTTGACCCATGAAGAGTGCCAGGCCCGATGGGAGAGTTGCGTGTGCCTGGTCTTGGTTGACGATCAGTGGCCAGAGCAGGTCGTTCCAGTTGTACATGAAGTGAAAGAGCCCCAGTGTCAGGAGGGCAGGGACGGCAAGAGGCATCACGATCTGGCGGTAGATGCGGAACTCGCCGGCCCCGTCGACGCGGGCCGCCTCCTCAAGGTCTTTGGGCAGTGAGAGGAAGAACTGCCGGAGGAAGAAGATCCCGAACGCGTTGGTGGCCCGGGGGATAATCAGTCCGTGGAGACTGTCCGTCCAGCCGAATGAGACCAGAAGGTCGTACAGCGGGATGAGAGTGACCTGGAACGGGAGCATCAGCATGATTAGGACCGCGATGAACACGACGTCTCGACCAGGAAACTGCAGGCGGGCCAGCGCGTAGGCGGTCATGGAGTCCAGCACCAGGGAGATGATCGTCACCCCGCCGGCAAAGATGATCGTGTTGAGATAGAGCCGGGCGAACGGGATGCGGTTCCAGACGTCGAGGTAGTGCTGGAACGTGAGGTGACGTGGGAACAGTTGGGGCGGGTAGGTAACGATGTCGACCTCGGGCTTGAATGACGTCAGGATCATCCAGACCAGAGGTAGCAGCATGGCCGCCGACACGATCAGAACCACAGCACCCATGACGACGCGACGCATGCGGTGCGGATTGTGAGGTTTCGACGAGGTCGTGCGGACCCGCTCGACTGCAGAGCCCTGAGTATTCCCGGTGGTGGCCATCAGTACGTCACCGCCCGACGCCTGAAGTAAACCAACTGGCCCAGACTCAGAATCAGAATGAGGAGCACAAGTACCCACGAGATGGCCGCGGCGTAGCCGAAGCGGAACTCACTGAAGCCCTGACGGTAGATGAGCATCACAAGAGTCTCGGTCTTGAAGTACGGTCCTCCGCGCGTCATCACGTAGATCTGGTCGAAGGCTTGCAGCGTCGCGGTCGCGCAGAGAATGGTGACAAGCATCGTCTGGTTGGCCAGCAGCGGCCAGGTGAGGTGCCGGAACGCCTGCCATCCCTTCGCCCCGTCGATGCGTGCGGCCTCGTAGAGGTCCTTGGGGATGGACTGCAGCCCTGCGAGGTAGATGACCATGTAGAAGCCGACGTTCTTCCATATCCCCACCAGCATCACGGCCGGCATGGCCAGGTTTGGGTCTCGCAACCACCCCTGGTTGCTGGTCAGACCGATATTGCCCAGCCAATAGCTGAGCAGGCCGATGTCTGGATCCAGCAGAAAGCTCCACGCGATCGCGACGATGGCCAGCCCGAGTACCACCGGCAGGAAGACAGCGGTCCTGCCAAGCGCCCGCCAGGGAATCCGCTGATTCAGCATGACCGCCAGCGCCAAGGCCAGTCCGACTGACAGTGGTGTGGTGACGGCTGCGTAGTAGAGGGTGTTGGCCAGGGCATTCGTGAACGCAGGGTCACCGGGCAGGTCGGTGTAGTTCTTCAGCCCCAACCACACAGCGGGATTGAGCACGTCGTACCGGGTGAACGAGAGATAAAGAGCTTGGCTCATCGGGTAGACGACGAACACCCCCAGGACCGCGATGCTCGGGAGCATGAACAGCCACGCGGCTCGCTTCTGCTGCCGCCGGACACGTCCACCCCGGCGGCGGGGTCGCGCCGGTATGGGAGTCGGCAATGATTTTGCTTCGGTGGTCATCAGGGGCTCCTGTGGTCGGATGCGCTGGGGCGGCCCCAGTAGGCCGCCCCAGCGGCCGTCACTTGCTCTGGCCCAGGATGGCCTGGGCGTCCTTGGACGCCTTGCCGAACAAATCTGACGCAGAGCCCTTGCCATTGAGCAGTTTCTGTAACGCCGGCTCGAACACCGTGTCATTGATCTTGCTGAAGTCCTTCACATTCTTCAGGTAGAACTTGGCGCTGTCGGCATGCTCGCCAAACGCGGCGATGAAGGGATTCTTGGCTAGATCCTGCGCAGAGATGTCAGTGCGGTTTGGTGGGAAACCCGACCCGAGCGCCCACGAGGTCTGGGAATCCTTCTGGTTCCAGAAAGCGATGAACTGCTGCGCTGCGTTTGCCTTCGCATCGCTTGTCTTGGCGTTCACCGCGAAGGCCACGCTTGTCCCCAACGTGACCGGACCAGCTGGCCCGGCCGGGACAGGAGCGAGACCGAAGTCGATTCCGGCATCCTTGAACCCCGTGGTCATCCACGGCCCGACGATCTCCATCGCGGCCTTCTTTGACTGGAACAGTTTGTCAGCGTCGGCACCTCCCAGCCCCACCGGGGAGACGTGGCCGTCGCGCACGAGTGTCGCCCACTTGTCGGCCGCTGCAATCGTCTTCGGGTCGCCGAGCAGGGAGGTCTTGCCGTCCTCGCTTACCACACCGCCCCCGTTGCCCCAGAGAAGAATCGGCCACATGGCGATCGTGGCGTGGTCGGCGATCGAGAGCCCGTACTGTTCGGGCTTGCCGTCGCCGTTAGTGTCCTTCGTGAGCTTCGTCGCCATGCTCGCGAATTCATCCCAGTTGGCAGGGGGTTTGTTGGGATCCAGGCCTGCGGCCTTGAACATGTCCTTGTTCCAGTACAGCTCAAGGGTGGTGAAGTTCATCGGCACCCCGTAGCTCTTGCCGTCCCACTTGGCCGCATCCACTGCGGCGGGGATGAGGTTCTTCGAGTCGGCGTTCTTGCTGTAGTAGTCATCCAGCGGGCGCAGAACACCTCTCGACGCGTACTGGGGCAGCTGGGCAGCGTCCATGCCCATGAGGTCTGGCCCCTTCCCCGCGCTGATGCTTGGCAGCAGCTTCTGGAAGAAGACATCCCAGGGTGAAATCTCCATCTTCACCTGGACCTTCTTCTGCGATTGGTTGAACTGCTTCACCAGGGCTTCCACAGTCGCCCTGTCCGGACCCGTAAATCCGTTCCAGAAGGACATCTCGACTGCGCCTCCACCAGTGGACTGCCCGTCGCTTGCGTTCTTGCTAGCACCCTGGCCGGCGCAACCGGTGACCCCGAGGGCGACACCGAGCGCCATTGCGGTGAACTGTCGCCGCGAAAACCGTGTCATCACGCGCCTCCTGCATAGGCACCCTGCCGCCCGGGATGGCTGGTGACCCGAACCTCGCTCGAGCCAACGGCGGGGGGGACTAAAGACACCCGCCACTTTACAACGTTGTATACAACGTTGTAAAGACTTAGAATGAAGAGAACTTACGTGACAACTACCAGTGCGGAGGCCGAAGTGTCTGACATCGTCAGCGGCGCAGACGTCGCGGCCCTCGCCGGCGTGTCCGTCAAGACCGTGTCGAACGTAGTTAACGGCTACGAACACGTCCGGCCGCAGACCCGGGCCAAGGTGCAACAGGCCATTGACGACCTGGGCTACCGACCAAACCTCTCTGCGCGCAGTCTGCGAAAAGGCCAGACCGGGATCATCGCCCTCGCGGTGCCAGAACTTACATCCTCATATTTCGCGGAGCTCGCGCGAGGCATCATCGAGAACGCCGAGGAGAAGGGCCTGACAGTTCTGGTTGACCAGACCGACGGGCGGCGCGGGCGAGAACTTCTGGTACTCCAGGGAATCAGGTCAAATCTCGTGGATGGCGCGATCTTCAGCCCGCTTGCGCTGGGCCGAGATGACGGCCTCACTCTCCGCGCCAAGGTGCCATTAGTACTTCTGGGTGAGCGTGTCTTCGATGGCGACGTCGATCATGTGGCCTTCGACAATGTTGCTGCCGCGAGAGCCGCCGTCGAACATCTTGTCTCCCGCGGCCGAACGCGGATCGCGGTAATCGGGGCGCAGAACCCCAGAACGGCGGAAACCGCGCACCTACGCATCCAGGGATATCGAGACGCAGTCAGGTCAGCTGGACTAAGCACCCATTCAGCCTTCGAAGTGCAGGTGGACCACTGGCATCGCACCGATGGTGCGAAGGCTGCGCGCCGACTTCTTTCCGGATCGTCCAGACCAGACGCGATCTTCTGCTGTAACGACGTTTTGGCTCTCGGAGCCATGCGCGAACTCCACCTCGCGGGTGTCCGTGTTCCCGACGACATCGCCGTAGTGGGAATCGACGACATAGAGGAGGCGGCCTTTTCCACACCTTCGTTGTCGACGGTCGCGCCCGACAAAGCTGCGCTGGCCAAGCTGAGCGTCCAACTCCTCGTGGAGCGAATTTCGAATCCGTCATCCCGGACCGCGCCACGGGACATCCAGGTTGGTTTCGAACTGATCGTCCGCGACAGCAGCTAACCTCGAGATTTCATGAGGCACCGTTTGAGGCGGTGTCGGACAACTGAAAAGT
>ERZ1739049.57-NODE-57-length-14269-cov-8.403053_pt1 | contig 14269 bp, 13 predicted proteins | sample MGYA00581760_ERZ1739049 | MGnify/ENA primary metagenome ERZ1739049 (study PRJEB42929, sample SAMN08275522) | rhizosphere metagenome | isolation source: Rhizospheric soil replicate 2 | host: Colobanthus quitensis | place: Antarctica: Devils point, Livingston Island...
CCCGGGAAGGGTTAGCTTCCGTCGGCGCTTGGGGGTCACCTCTCGCGGATGGCTGTCCTCCCCCGGCCCGCTTGACCGCCAGCGCGGTTGCAAGGGTCCAAGGAGGAGTCCTGGTCGGAGGCAGGGATTGGTAAAGAATCACTGACATCGCTATCGTCTTGCCCGCGGGCGTATGCCAGTCGCGTCCCAGCCGGCCGCGTCCCTCGGTCTGGCTCTCGGCGAATACCACGGTCCCTTCCGGCGCTCCCTCACCCACCAGCCCGCGGGCGACATCGGACGTGGAAGTTGTCTCTTCCAGGTGGACAATGCGCCCACCGAAAATGCTCGTCTGAAGCAAGGGCGCCAACTCCGCCGGCAGAAGTTTATCCGGGCGGCCAGCCAGCCGGTAACCATGCCGCGGCGAAGCATCTATGCTGTAGCCGCGATCGCGAAGCTTGACTATGTGTTTCCATACCGCCGAGCGCGTGATGTTGAGTTTTTCACTGATGGCTTCACCAGAGGAGTATCCATCTTCTGTAAGCTCTGAGAGGATCCTGGTCTCTACATTCACTGCGTGATCTCCAGGGAGAAATCTATCGGCGGCGCCGACATGGTGAGTGCACCCGTTGATATTATCTGCGCGCCCGCTTCGGCATAGTCACGAACATTGGCCAGGTTGATGCCGCCTGAAACCTCGATGAGCAGGCGGCCCGCCGCCAGCCGTACGCATGCGCGCACCTCGTCGGGGCTCATATTGTCCAGGAGCGCCCTGCCGGCGCCGGACTCAAGAACTTCTTCGAGCTGCTCCCTGGTGTCGACTTCAACCTCGATGGCCATGTCATCACCAAGCGCCTGCCGGGCTCTTTCGACAGTGGCGGCCACACTTCCCGCCGCGGCGATATGATTGTCCTTTATGAGGAGCGCGTCATACAGGCCCCGCCGATGAGTCTCCCCTCCCCCGTCTGCGACTGCCTGCTTCTCCAGCAGCCTCATACCCGGGCTGGTCTTGCGCGTTGCCGCGATACGGACCTTGTTGCCCTCGACCGCCGCGTTGAAACGGCCGGTCAGGGTGGCGATGCCGGAAAGGTGTGAGATAAAATTTATGATGGTGCGCTCGGCGGCGAGGATAGAGCGCATCTCGCCCTCGAGCCGCGCGACCTGGGCGCCCACCGGAACTGTCTGGGAATCTTCCACCAGGGGCAACCATGTCAAATTCGGATCGATCTGGTGGCAGCATTCCGCGCCTGCCGCCATGCCTGACATCGTACACGCCTCCATGGCGATTATTACAGCCGCACCTTTGGTGCCAGCCGGTATGACCGCCTGTGAGGTTATATCACCGCTGTCGCCCAGGTCCTCGGAAAGGGCCAGGCTGACGATCTCTTCCAGCGCCTTCATGTATTGACCCTCCAACGACTCCGTCATTACTTCTTGCACCCCGCGTTTTCCTCGCCGTTTTTCAGACGGAAGTTTATGTGATGTTTCCAGTTATTGTCATCCGCCTGGGGGAAGTCGGACCGCAGGTGTGACCCCCGGCTTTCCTGCCGGAGCAAAGCGCCCTTGACGATATGGATCGCCACGGTGAGCAGATTGTACAGCTCATATTCGTCGAGATCAGCCTTGGGAGCCTTCAGGGAGTTGAGCAACCCGCAAAGTTTGTCCAGTGCGGTCGTGAGATCTTCTTCATTGCGGACTGTTCCCACGCTGGCATTCATTGTGCTTTGCAGCAGACGCCTGCCCTCGGCGATCTCCTCCGGCAGATTGCCCTTTCGGGCCGGACCCGGAAGATCGATGGAAAGACGACGTACCAGCTCCTCCTTGGAAGTGATGTAGCGGTCGAGATCGCGCACGATGCGATCGCTGAAGACCAGCCCTTCCAGCAGTGAATTGCTCGCAAGCCGGTTGGCCCCATGCACACCGGTATTGGCTACCTCGCCACTCGCGTAAAGCCCCGGCAGGGTCGTGCGTCCCCAGATGTCGGTGACGACGCCTCCGACCATGTAGTGACTGACCGGCGCCACCGGGATACGACCGCTGCAGAGGTCGTATCCCTTTTCCCGCAGCGTTTCGTAGACAGTCGGGAATCTTTCCTTCAGCATGTCGCAGTCGAGGTGGGTGGCGTCCAGAAAAAGGAATTCCTGGCCGGCTTCCTGCATCTGACGCACCATCTCCTTGACGACGACGTCACGGGGGCCCAACTCCGCCTGCGGGTGAACCCCGACCATAAAGCGCTCACCGGCATGGTTGAGCAGGTATGCTCCCTCGCCCCGAAGCGCCTCGGTTATGAGAAAAATCGGGGACTCGTCCGAATAAAGCCCCGTGGGATGAAACTGGACGAACTCCATGTCGCCGATGCTGGCGCCGGCCCGATAGGCCATGGCCATGCCGTCGCCGGTAGCCACCTTGGGATTGGTGGTAAGAGAATATGCCTGGCCGCAGCCGCCAGTGGCCAGCACGGTGGACGTTGCGAAGTTCATCGTAAAAGCGCCGGTACGCAGATTGAGCGAAACGGCGCCGATGCAGCGGCCGCCATTGGTCAGCAGGTCGACGACGAACTCGTTCTCCAGGACCTGCACGCGGCTGCCGGTCTGCATGGCCTGCGCCAGCGCGCTGGCTACTTCGCTGCCGGTGGCATCGCCGCCGGCATGGGCGATGCGCGGAACCGAATGGGCGCCTTCGCTGGCAAGAACAAGGTCACCGCCGGAGCGATCGAACTTGGGACAGATCTCCATGAGCTCGCGCACCCGGGCCGGACCCTCGCTGACCAGTATACCCACGGCCTCTTCCCGGCAGAGTCCGGCGCCCGCTCGCATGGTATCCTCGAAGTGAAGGGCGGGGGAATCCTGTTCGCTTAAGGCCGCCGCGATGCCACCCTGGGCGAGAAAAGTCGTTGTATCCCTGAGGATGCTTTTGCTGATCAGCGCCACTTTCCAGCGGCGCGCCGCGCCGACGGCGGCCGTGAGCCCGCCGATACCGCTTCCAATCACAATGACGTCATAAAAACGTTTGGCCGGCTTCTCGTCTGTGGCCGCCAGGAGATACGGACGGGTCATAACAGAAACACCATTATGTGTAGGAGACCATGGCTTCGACAGCGGCGAGTGCCCGTTTCCGTATATCCTCGTCCATGCGAATCTCGTACCTCTCCTCGCGAAGAGTATCAAGCGCCTTCGAGAGAGTCGTCAGCTTCATGTTCGGACAGAGAGCCTTCTTCGTGGGTGAAATGAAATCCTTTCCCGGGTTCTCCTGTTTAAGCCTGTGAATGAGGCCCATCTCGGTGGCGATGATAAAAGTCCTGGCCTCAGAGGATTTGGCGTGGCGGATCATGCCGGAGGTGCTCTGTAGCGAATCCGCCAGGTCCTGCACCTCGGGCAGGCACTCCGGGTGCGCAATCACGAGAGCGTCCGGATGCTCCTCTCTTGATCTGACGATATCCGCCGCGGTGATGTACTCGTGCGTGGGACAGTAGCCTTCCCATTTGATCAGCTTGCGCCCGGTTTGTTTCTCGACATAAAGAGCGAGATTGCGGTCGGGGACGAAGATTATCTCCCTGTCCGCGGGAATGTTGGCGACCACCGTGGCGGCGTTGGCGCTGGTGCAACAGATATCGGTTTCGGCCTTGACCGCCGCCGACGTGTTGACGTAGGCAACCACCAGGGCTTCCGGATGTTCCTGCTTGAGCCCGACGAGATCCTCGGCGGTAATCATGTCCGCCATTGGGCAGCCGGCATTGATGTCGCCCAGCAATACTTTCTTGTCCGGCGAGAGGATGTGGGCCGTCTCGGCCATGAAATGCACGCCGCAAAAGAGAATTATCTCCGCGTCGGTGCCCGCCGCGGTGCGCGAAAGCTCCAGCGAATCGCCCGTGAAGTCAGCGGCATCCTGCACCTCGGCGCGCTGATAATTATGGGCGATGATAAGGGCGTTCTTCTCCCTCGCCAGCTCCTTTATCTCCTCCTGCATGGGGCCATAATCAACCACGGTTTTCCATCCTCCCGTCAATATCACGAGCGCCTGTCTTTAAAACAGCGCTCCCGTCTTTTCAATCGCGTGCTTGTCCTTCACCGCGGCCAGCGCCTGCTCGACCGTGCGGCCGTCCGGAAGCTCAACATCCGGAGCTATCTCAGCCAGGGGAATCATCACAAAAGCACGCTTCAGCATGTGTGGATGCGGCAATATCAGTTCCCCTTCCGTTATTTGTACTTGCTCAAACAAAAGAAGGTCAAGGTCGATCGTGCGCGGGCCCATGGGTTGCCGGTCGTCCCGGCCTCCCAGTTCCTCTTCCGTCTGGCGGCATGCCTTGAGAAGATCATGGGGCGAGAGTGTCGTTTCCAGACCGATGGCAATGTTGAGAAAGTCAGGCTGTATGACGCCTCCAACCGGTTCGGTCAGGTAAATAGATGAAATCCTGACCACTTCGATCTGTTCTTTGGAATCCAGCCGCTTGACGGCCCAGGCCAGGTTCGCGCGGCATTCACCGCGGTTGCATCCGAGTGAGAGCCAGGCGCTGGTCATAATCGCCACCTAGCCCTCGTGCCGTTTGCGCTTGAGCGTAACGGCCACATGATCGAGAGCGTGCGGCAACGGTGGCGCGGTTTTGGCAGCCCGGATCATAACGCTGTCAACGGCCGGATTGTTTTCAAGGATGTCGTCAGCGACAACCGATACCAGCCGCTCCAGCAGATGGTAGGTGTTCTCTGTAACCAAGACGACAACCCGGTCAATAATCGGAGCGTAGTCGGCCGTGCCGGCGATGTCGTCTGTTTCGCAGGCGGAACATTTTGAAAGCTTCAGCCTGATATCGAAGCGGAATTGCTGTCCGTGCTCGCGCTCCTCGGGCATAAGCCCGTGATGGGCAAAGACCTCGAGGCCGTTGACTTCGATAGTGATTTTGTTCTTCTCGTCCGCGCTCATGTCTATGCGTTATTATCCTGTCGCTGTTCTGGTTCCGCCTCCACCGCCGCGGTTACCTTTATTGCCTGGCAGTTCTCGGCCACGTCGTGCACCCTGAAGAGGCGCGCCCCTTTTTGATAAGCCAGCACGCTTGTCGCAATCGTGCCCGGCAGCCTGTCGCCGCCGGCGCCGTCTTCCATTATCATGCCGATGAAGCTCTTGCGTGAAGCGCCTATCATCAACGGTTGGCTCAAAGGCAGAAAACTTTCGAAATTCCTGATGATGGCCAGATTATGCTCAAGCTTCTTGCCGAAACCGATACCAGGGTCAAGGATGATGTTCTCGCGCCTGACGCCTCGCTCCTCAGCCCATTCTATCCTTTCGTGGAAGAACTGGATAATCTCTGCGACTACATCGTTGTAACGCGGTTCCTTCTGCATGCTGGAGGGGTCGCCCTGCATGTGCATGAGACAGACGGGGCAACCATGACGGGCGGCGACTTCGACCATTCTTTCATCGCCTCGCATAGCGGTTATATCGTTGATCATGGCAGCGCCGGCTTTCAGCGACGCGTCGGCCACTTCCGACTTGCTGGTGTCTATGGAAACCGGTATACCCTGATCCGAGGCGATCGCCTCGATAACCGGAATAACACGTGACAACTCCTCATCCGCCGTTACCTTTTCCGCTCCCGGGCGGGTCGACTCGCCGCCGACATCGATGATGCCTGCGCCCGCCGCCACCATCTCCCGGGCGCGTGCGATTGCCGCTTCGGCACCCTGGTAGCGTCCACCATCATAAAAAGAATCGGGTGTGACGTTGAGAATGCCCATGACGAGCCAGGGGTCGATACCCGGTCCGGTTGGAAGAGAGGCTGGAAGGCCGGCGGCCAAGGACGGCCCTAGCTTTTGTTGTCCGCGTTGATCAATCCGAGAGCCTCGGCCCTTGTGGCCGCGTTCGTGCGGAAGATGCCACGCACCGCGGACGTAACGGTCCGGGCCGGGGTACGGATGCCGCGCATGGACATGCAGAGGTGGTCGGCCTGCACCAGCACCAGCACACCACGAGGGCTCAGTGCGTCCTCCATGGAATCCGCGATCAGCGAGGTCATGCGCTCCTGAAGCTGCGGGCGGCGGGCGACGACCTGAACGAGCCGCGTGAGTTTAGATAACCCCGTGATGCGTCCGCCCTTGCTTGGTATATATGCAAGGTGGGCCTTGCCGAAGAAAGGTAGCAGATGGTGTTCACACATGGAATAGAATTCTATGCCCTTCAGCAGCACCATCTCCTGGTGACGGTCGGCGGGCATTGTGGTGATGACCGACGCGGGCTCCACTGCGAGACCTGAGAAAATATCCTCGTACATGGCGGCGACACGTTCCGGGGTCTTGAAAAGGCCTTCACGCATGGCGTCGTCCCCGATGCCTTCCAGGATCAGCCGGACTCCCTCATTGATCTTTTCGAGATCCATCGGTATGGATCAGCTGGAAAATCCGCCGGGCGCTGCGTCAGTATCGATGGCTTTCGAATATGAGGGCGCCTCAAGCGGTGGTTCCTTGGGAAGAGCGCCATCAGATTTCTCAGTCTTTTTGGAGGATTCCTTGGCGCCTCGCGCCGAAACGGGGTTTTCCTTGGCTGCGTTCTGGGCATCCTTCTCGCGGAAGACTTCTTCCTCCGGCACGCCTTCTGCCAGCTGGTCGAACTCTTCCTTCTCGAGGGTCTCCCGATCGACCAGGATCTGGGTAATCAGGTCGAGCTTGTCCCGGTTTTCCGTCAATATATGCGTGGCGCGCTTGTGTGCATCCTCGATGAGTTTCTTCATCTCGGCGTCTATCTGCTTAGCGATCTCATCGCTGTAATCCGGCTCCTGGCTGAACTCGCGGCCCAGGAACGGCTGCGCATGGTCGTGGCCGAAAGTCCGGGGGCCCATGTTCTCACTCATGCCATATTTCATGATCATCTGCTTGGCGATGCCGGTGGCATTCTGCAGGTCGCCAGCAGCTCCCGAGGTGATCTCGTCGAACTTGATCTCCTCAGCCGAGCGCCCACCCAGGGACATCGCCATCCTGTCCAGAAGCTCAGACTTGGAGACCAGGAAACGATCCTCTGTCGGCATTGAGATGGTGTAACCAAGCGCCTGACCGCGACTGATGACCGAAACCTTGTGGATCGGGTCGGCCAGAGGCAGGATATGCCCCACCAGCGCATGACCCACTTCGTGATATGCCGTGATCAGTTTCTCTTTATCGCTGAGAATGCGGCTCTTCTTCTCCGGTCCGGCAACAACACGCATGATGCCTTCCTCCAGCTCTTCCATGCCGATCTCTTTCTTGCCATGGCGGGCGGCCAGCAGCGCCGCCTCGTTGACCAGGTTGGCCAGGTCCGCTCCGGTAAAGCCCGGCGTCTGGCCAGCCAGCGCGTCGGCTTTTATGTCATCGGCCAGCGGCTTGCCGCGGGTGTGTACCTTTATGATCGCCTCGCGGCCTTTTCGATCCGGTCTGTCGACTACGATCTGGCGGTCAAAACGGCCCGGTCTCAAGAGAGCCGGATCGAGGATGTCGGGACGGTTGGTCGCGGCGATCATGATGACGTTGTCCTTTATCTCGAAGCCGTCCATCTCGACCAGCAACTGGTTAAGAGTCTGTTCACGTTCATCGTGCCCGCCGCCAAGACCGGCGCCACGATGACGGCCGACGGCATCAATCTCGTCAATGAAGATGATGCAGGGAGCGTTCTGCTTGGCCTGCTCAAAAAGGTCGCGCACACGGGAGGCGCCGACACCTACGAACATCTCCACGAAATCGGAACCACTGATGGAGAAGAAGGGCACGCCCGCTTCGCCCGCCACCCCACGGGCCAGCAGCGTCTTGCCGGTTCCCGGAGGCCCGTAAAGCAGAACACCTTTGGGAATCTTGGCTCCCAGGCTCTGGAATTTCTTTGGATTTTCGAGGAACTCGCGAATCTCCTGCAGTTCCTCGACCGCCTCATCGACCCCGGCTACGTCCTTGAAAGTAACCTTTGGCTGATCTACGCTCATGCGTTTGGCGCGACTCTTGCCGAACGACATAACCTTGTTGCCGCCACCCTGCATCTGGTTCATGAGAAACAGCCAGAAGATGACGATGACAACTATCGGTAGCGCCGAGACCAGTAGCGACGACCACATCGAAGAGCCTGTGCCCTTTGAAGTAAACGCGACGTCGCTATCCAGCAGTAGCTGGGTCAGCGGATAATCCTCCGTATAGCCGACGCTTATCTTGCGGTCACTGTCGTTGAGGACCACGCTCATCATCTGGTCCTTGGGTTCGATGACGACCGACTTGACCTCTTTGTCCTTCACTTTCTGGACGAACTCCTGAAAGTTCATTTCTTTCTCGCCGCTGTCACGGTTCGACACCATCTGCTGCACGAATAACGCCAGCAGCACGACGATGAGGATTGGGAAGGCGGCGCTTTTTAAAAACTTTGCCAATTTATTCAAATCCTTTCCTGTACTGACTTACTTCAGACTCATAACATTATCGCATATTCGAAAGGCAAGACAGACCGTCGAAGCCGGGCAATTGCCTTTCCCGGATATTGTGCTTTATTCCATTCTTTCTTCAGGCAAAACCGCTATATACCTGAGGTTACGGTATTGTTCCATATAGTCGAGACCGAAACCTACGACAAAAGAGTCTGGAATCTCAAAACCCACGTATTTGCAGGGAATATCCACTTTACGTCGCGCCGGCTTGGTCAACAGGGCACAGACCTCTACGCTGGCCGGATCACGGGCACCCAGGTTCTTGCGCAGATAACTCAGCGTCAGGCCCGAATCAACGATGTCTTCGACGATAATCACGTGTCTACCTTCAATATGCTCATCCAGATCCTTGAGTATCCGCACAACACCGGAGGAGTCTGTTGACGAACCGTAGCTTGATACGGCCATAAAATCGAGTTCGCAGGGAATGGTTATCTCCCTCACCAGGTCGGCCATGAAGAAAACGGCCCCCTTCAGGACGCAGACCATCAACGGATCCTTTTCCACGTAATCGGCCGATATCTGCTTCGCCAGCTCGGAAATCCGCCGGCGAATATCTTTCTCCTCTACGACTATCTGCTCAAACTCTGTTGTCAATTTTCCTCCTGGCCGCATTGAGCCGGATCAGCCTGCCGCTTCCCGGGACCACCTTGAAATTTTCCGATATCCTCAGGCCGCATACCCAGACGATGCCAATCGCGTCTGTTACAACCGGAATGTGGCCCCGTTCATTTTTCGGGATCTTTTCATCCGTAAAAAGGTCCTGGATACTCTTGGTTCCCTGAAACCCCAGGGGGTTAAACCTGTCACCCGCACGCCAGGACCTGACCACCAGCGGTAGCGAGAGCACCTGGCTGTCGACAAGAGCTTCCATGGGACCAAGTGACGTTATCTCTTCATCGGATACGTCCCGCCTCGATATTTCAGCGGCTTCGATCACATAGTCACCGAAGTCCGCCTTACCCGGTAGCGGCAGGACTACTGGTTGCGGCACCGTCGAACCGGCGTTTGAACCCATGGCGACAAGCAATAGTCTATCGTATTGACGCTCAACCTGCAGGTCGTCGGCAAGGGAAATACTGCTGCTGCCGTTCTGATCCTGGCAGAGGTCCACCAGCGAATCCAGAAGACGGTGTGAAAGACGTAGTTGCCCGCCATGATTCGACAACCAGCGACGCATGACCAGACGCGCGACAGCCTTTGGCAAGGCACTGATTTCAAAGGCGCTGAGCGTGGTTTGACCATCTTCAGACTTTACCGCCGCGTGCCAGGCTTCATCGGTTACGGACTCGAGTATCTCATCTTCGTCTTCCAGCAGAGCGAGCGTATCGGTGATGCGCTCGCGGAAGTCCGGCTGGATCTCCTCAAGGCGGGGGGTAACATGTTGCCTGATCCGGTTGCGGGCATAGTCAAGGGACTGGTTGGAATCATCCTCGCGCCAGTCAAGTCCGTTTGTCCGGCAATATTCACGAATCTCGTTCGATGTCATAAAAAGCAGCGGGCGGATCACCCTGCCGCGGCGAGGTGGCATGACCACCAGGGAACGACGGCCTGAATAAGTAAGCAGCCGGTAGATGAACGTCTCGATGCGGTCGTCCTTGTTGTGGCCGACAGCGATGCGTGTATATCCCTGCCAACGGCAGAGATTCTGGGCCGCAAGATAGCGGAAATCCCTGGCCCAGGCCTGGAAATTGGAACGTTTGTCGCCGGGCGCGCGCAGGGTGTGAACCGGGATGCCCATCCTGTCACCAAGACCGCGAACAAAAGCTTCGTCGGCGTCGCTTTCGATGGCCCGGCGCCCGTAGTTGACGTGGCAGATCCCCATGGTGAAACCGCCTGGGGAAGAAGATTTCTTACTGATCGACAGCGAATGCAGTATGTTCAGCATCGCCACCGAGTCGGCTCCACCTGAAACCATGCAAAGTACACGGTCCATGCTGCCGACCAGGTTCTTCTTGCCGATAAAATCACCTGCGCGTAAAAGCGCCTGTGAAGAGGACTGGTCCGAGGTTAAAGATGAAATTGAAAGTTCCCTCATTCGCCTGAAGACACCCCCGTGGAGCAAAAGGCTTCAGGGGTCATTATAACAGTTCGAAAAGAATCCGGAAGCGGGGACGTACGTTATCCGGTTTATGCGTTAGAATTATCGCATGACGGATACGAGAAAAGAATATCTTAAGAAAACACCCATCTTTTCTGACTTAAGTGACGCGGAGCTCGACGAGATCGTCCCGCTTGTCGTCAAGAGAAAGCTGAAAAAAAACACGGTCGTATTCCACGAGAACGACCCGGCCTCGACTTTTTATCTGGTCAAAACCGGCATGGTAAAGATATACAAGGCATCGGCGGAAGGACGGGAACAGGTTCTGACCATCCTCGGCGACGGACAGATATTCGGAGATGTTCCCGCATTCGACGGTGGCCCCTACCCGGCATCGGCGGCGACCATGTCCGATTCCGAGATATACCTTTTCCGCCGCGAGGATTTAAACGAGGTGGTCCGGCGCCATCCGGAAATCGCACTCAAGATCATCAGGGTCCTGGGCTTGCGGCTGCGCCAGGCGCTCGAGCTTGTCCGCGACCTCTCTTTCAAACAGGTCCCTCATCGTCTTGCCGGGTTGTTGTTCAGGCTGGCGGATGATTACGGATCTGAAACGGACAACGGCACCCTCATCGACCTGCCACTCTCACGCCAGGAACTGGCGGACATCGTGGGCACTTCCCGGGAAACCATCACCCGCGAGCTAAAGAAGATGGAAAAACAGGGGATGCTGGAGCTCAACCGGCGCCTCATCACGATCACGGATGATAAGAGGCTTAGAATCTGGGCGCGGTAGTGTCCGTGGTGAACAGACTGCGCGCAATATGTGACAAGGCTCACATCCTTGTTTGACCGGCCTCATCTTAGGTTCCTCCTCCTGCGGTTATCCTCAATACATACCATTTGTTTTCGCCAGGCTGTTTCGGGATAGATAAAGGTTTCGGCTGCGAAGCCGCGAAGACACGACTACTTCAGATCAAAGGAGACCAATGAACGACCAGACGACTCCCAAATGTTTGCAATGCGGCAAGACCAGCGACGAGGCAGTACTTCTATCCTGTGTGAAGGAAGGCGGGGATGACTGGGTCTGCGTTCATTGCCTTCCCATACTGATACACGGCGACCACTGACAGGCTCCGGTAATTCATTACTCAGCACACGCAACTTAAACTTATTCCCAAGGGGGTATAAATGAGTCCCACAGTTATCGGCTTTATCAAGACGAGCCTGCTTTCCCTGGCGACGGGAGTCACGCTCGGGGTGTTGATGGCGCTGCATGTGCTGCCCAGGGCCGAAGTTCCCCAGTACATTACCAGCGCTCATACCCATATCAACCTGCTGGGTGCGGTCATGATGCTGATCTTCGGCGTGGGGTATCACATCCTCCCGAGATTCAGCGGCCGGCCGCTACACAACGAGGGCGCTTCGACGGTGCAGTTATGGATGAACATCATTGGACTGGTCGGCATGTTCGTGTCGCTGCTGATCGCGGCTTATTCGACTGCCGACCTGCTACGTTACGCGGTTGCACCCTTCGGAGCGCTGTACGCGCTGGGCGGAGTGCTTTTCGCCTGGAACATGTGGATGACGATCTCGGGTGCGTTGCCGGCGCCAACGCCGGTCGTCCCCGCGAAACGGCCGCTGGTAAAAGAATAAATAAACCAGGAAAAAGTAACCGATCGAGTAGGAGTCGGGGTAACCCCCGCCATCCTCCCACAGTTCCCCCTGCCGGGCGCACAAGACAGAGGGCGGGTCTCCCGGAGACCCGCCCTCTTATGGAGAATATATATTGCAACCCGGTAGCCCAGGAATACCTACGGATAAAGGAACATATTCCCACAGGAGTCTTCAGCGCTTGCCGCGTTGATCACCCTGAAGCCGCGCATGCCCTGCGGCACTCTGTACTGTAGCACGACACTACCGCTGGCGCCGGCGTTGATGCTGCCGATAGAAGCCGGCATCGCTGCCAGCAGGATGACTCCCGGTGCTGGAGAACTCGAGATCATCTTCACATTGAGAGCGTTGTCCGCACCTGTATTCCTGACCGTCCAGGTTATCGACAACCGGCTGGCTGTGTAGTCCGCATAGCTGGCCCAGAACGGCCTGGGAGCTTCAAGGCTGAGGCCGGGCTTGACGCCACTGCACGTGGTTACCGTGAAGGAGCCGCTTGCATGGCCGGCATTGCCGGTATTGTCGGTAACGGTGATCACGGCATTGTAGACACCGTCAGCCAGGCCGAAAGTGGGGCAGCTCACGTTGCCGGTTCCATTGACCGCGCAGGTGATGCTGGCGCCGCTGTTCAGGCTGAGCGTGGCCGCTGCGATGCCGCTGGAGGGAGCCGCGTCACTGGCTGAGCCGGTAATAGTCGGGTTGCTGGCCGAGATGACGCCGGTCGGCCCGCCGTAAGTCACTGACGGAGCCGTGGTGTCGGCAACAACGATAAAGCTTGTAGCAACATAGCCCATGTTCCCCGCATAGTCGTTGATGAATATCTCGACATCGTGCATGCCCGGAGTCAGACCCGAGATCGGACAGGAGGCGTGTGTCTCTGTGGCAACGCACCCGGTGAAGAGCATCCCGCCGTCTACATGAATCATGGCGGAAGAGGGATCGATGACGCTCGATGGCAACGGATCGCTATAGTCAGCGCTGATCGTCGCGGAAGTCGTAAAGATGGTGCCGGCCGGCTGGACGTTGCTGATGACCGGCGCCACGTTATCGGCCACAATGAAGCTGGCGCTGCCGCTACCGGAATTGCCTGCTGTATCCTTGACCGAGACATTGATCGTGTGTGTGCCCGCTGCCATGCCCGAAGCAGTGCAGCTGATATGGGTGGCATCCGCCGCGCAGCCGGAAACGCTGGCGCCGCTCACCGTCAGGGTCGCCGTGGCTGCGTTGATGCTGGTGTCGGCGTCGCTGTAATCAGCGCTCACGGTGCTGGAGCCCACGTAGATGGTTCCTGTCGGCTGGAAATTAACAACCGACGGCGCCGAATTGTCACCGACTGTGAAGCTGCCGCTGCCTGTGCCGGTGTTGCCGGTTGTATCCTTGACCGAGACATTGATCGTGTGCGATCCCGTAGCCATGCCGGAGGCAGTACAGACGATATGGGTGACATCCGCCGTGCAGCCGGATACGGTAGCGCCGCTGACCGTCAGGGTCGCCGTGGATGCGTTGATGCCGCCGGCGTCGATGTAATCGGCGCTGACCGTGCTGGAGCTCGCGTAGATAGTACCTGTCGGCTGGATATTACTGATGACGGGTGGAGTCGTATCCCCGCCGGCAGCGACCGTGAAGGTGGTCGTACTGTGCGCGGCATTGCCGACGTTGTCATTGATGAAGATCTCCAGGGTGTGCGTTCCCAGGCTCAGCCCCGATTTCGGACAGGAGACTTTTGTCGCCGTGGCGACGCAACCGGTACGGAGCATCCCGCCGTCAAGATGGATCATGGCGGAGGAAGGATTGATACCGCTCGGATCGCTATAGTCGGCGCTGATCGTCGTAGAAGTCGTATAGATAGTTCCTGACGGCTGGACATTGCTGATAACCGGAGGAGTGACATCCGGCCCTCCGCCCTGGTCGGCTACATCGAACGTACCGACAGCCGTGCCGGTGTTACCGGCGTTATCAGAGACGGAAACGTTGATCGTGTGCGTGCCCAGCGCCAAGCCGAAAGCGGTGCAGACGATATGGGTGACATCCGCCGTGCAGCCGGCTATGGTGCCGCCGGTGACCGTCAGGGTCGCTGTGGCGGCATTGATGCCACCGGCATCGCTGTAATCGGCGCTGACCGTGCTGGAGCTCGCGTAGATAGTACCTGTCGGCTGGAT
>ERZ1739049.58-NODE-58-length-14228-cov-7.319410_pt1 | contig 14228 bp, 11 predicted proteins | sample MGYA00581760_ERZ1739049 | MGnify/ENA primary metagenome ERZ1739049 (study PRJEB42929, sample SAMN08275522) | rhizosphere metagenome | isolation source: Rhizospheric soil replicate 2 | host: Colobanthus quitensis | place: Antarctica: Devils point, Livingston Island...
TTGGTCGTTGACTGGCGTTCAGACTTTTTCTCTTCCGCTCTATCTTGGCCGCCGCATCCTGGCCGCTGATGTCCTCGGTAGGGTCGGCTTCGGCAAAGCCCCATTCCTGGGCACGGGCGAGCGCGTCCTGGTATTTTGCATTGGTGCGGCTCATCTCGGTGAGAATGAAATTAGTCGTGCCGTTGACAATTCCGTATACGCCTGTCAGATCGGCCGCCACCATCGATTCACGCAGGACCTTGATCACGGGGATTGCTCCAGCCACGCTCGCCTCGAACCTTATCTGTGTCTTGTTCTCCTCGGCAAGCCTGAAAAGGTAGAAACCCTGCTTGGCGAGCAGCTGCTTGTTGGCGGTGACGACGGACTTCCCCTGCTCGAGCGCGGAGGTGATGTAGTCAAATGCGGGCTCGACTCCGCCCATCAGTTCTACGACCATGGAGATCTGCGGGTCGTCGATAATTTCGTCGAAATTGTCCGTGAGCAGTTCAACTGGAGCGTCTGTGCGGGGAATTGAGGCATCGCGAACCAGTATCTTTTTAACCTCGATGGAGGCCCCCGTAGCCTGTGTGATTTCATCGGCCTGGTTCTCCAGCAGGCTATAAACGTTCGAGCCGACAGTGCCATAGCCCAGCAGGCCGATGCATATCTTCTTCGGGCGGGATTTACTGGAAACCAATTTGCTCCTCGCGTGAAAAAGTTTCAGAGTGCGGCTGTTTCAGAAAGCCAACCATAAATGTTATCAGGAGAGAGGGAGAGAAAAAAGCACCGACTTTCCGGCGCTGGTTCACGCAACGGATCGCTAAGCCCTTTTTAGAGTCTGCAGGCTCCAGAGTAGCTACCCCCGCCACCGACGCCGGTGATGGAGACGACAGCGCCTTCAAACGGCGCGTGGATCATGCTGCCGCCGCCGATATATATGCCTACGTGGCTGATCGGGCGTCCGAAGAATACAAGGTCGCCGGGCATCAGTTCAGAGTAGCTGATGGGGGTTCCAGAGTAATATTGAGCCGCTGCCGAATGTGGCAGGTAGATACCGGCCTGGGCATATACGTACATCACAAGGCCGGAACAATCGAATCCGGACGGTGACGCTCCTCCCCACAAGTAGGGAACTCCCAGGTACTGCATAGCGATACCGGATATACCACTTGGAGGAGGTCCTGGGGCGGGGCCCGGATCGGAGTCCGGTGCTGGGGCAGGTCCTGGTGCGGGCGCCGGAGCCTGATCCGGCGCGTTTCCTCCACCGTTGCCAGTTTGTCCGCTTGTCTGGTTTTGAATCGCGGCCTGCTGCTGGGCGAGTATCTGTGCTACTTCTCCCAGTACCCCGGACAGCACGGTCTGCCTGGCGGCCAGCTGTGATTCAACCGCCGCCTTTTCCGCAGTCAGCGTGTTTAGAAGTTCCTCCTGTTTCTGCTGTGCCTGACCAAGACCGGCGCGTGCCGATTCGACCTCGTTTTTATAGCCCTGGACTTCCTGGACATCGGCCCGGTCCCTTTCCCCAATTCTGCCAAGCAGGTCGAATCGGGACATGAAATCATGGAATGTCGTCGTGTTAACCACCACATCAATCAGGCCGGCAGACCCCTGACGGTAAATATTCTCAACCCTTCTGTCCAACCGTTTTTGGGCTTCAAGGAGTTTGGCGGTGGCTTCCGATAATGCTTTTTCGTTCTCGGCTATCTGCCGTTTTGTGTTTTCAAGCTCCACGTTGGCCTGGTTGTAACGCTCTACTGCCTGCTCGGCCGACTGATTTATTGAGGCAATCTCAGCGCTGATTCGGTCGGCTTCAGCCTGCTTTGAAGATAAGTCGGGACTCGCGAATGCGGGAACTGCGATAAGGAGAAGAGGGATGCAAAAAGCGCAGACAGTTGCCATAGCCGCGAAACCGCTGAAACGGCGCGTATCTCTCAACCAGGTGATCTTCTTCATCTCAGCTGCTCCGTTTCTGTTGTGCCTGGTTTTAAACCGTGTCGTATCGATCACACCAGTAACGTGACTTTTACGTATTCTTCGGTCATCGCTTATAACCTTTTCAAACTGAAGAGGCCAGGCTCGCAATAGAAGCGCTCACATCCAGGCCACAGGTTGTTGTTTCAACCCCAAGGCGCGAACCCCTGCATAAAAAAGGTCCTTTCTAAAGATTTTTTAGCCCTTACCGATGGGATTTTGGCAGGAATTCTTCGAATTAGGGCGGTCATGAAAACTTCGGTTTTCAAAACCAGGGCATTTATATTTGGCATAGCCGCAGCGGTAGCTGGGCTCCTCTACGCAATTTTTGCTTACATCGTGGAAAAGAATTACGGTGCCGATTATGAGGTGATGCACATATTGCTGGCGCCGATCATCGCAGGTATTGCAGCCTACATTATTGGCAAAGAGTCTGATCGCATTCATGGGCAGTCGGCGATGCTCGCTAATGCGAAAAAGAAGTTTTCCGTCCTTACTCACGCAGCCATCACCGATCGTGACTGGAATGTAAGTTTTGAAGATCCCGCCATTCCCACCTGCTGGGAAGTGAAAGGCTGCAAATCTGTGGATTGTCCTTCCTACGGCAGACATCATGTGCGCTGCTGGCTTATCGCGGGAACTTATTGCCGGGGTGAGGTCCAGGGCCGATTCGCGCAGAAGCTTGGCGATTGCGCCAAATGTGAGATCTATCGGGAATCCATTGAGCGCGATCCAATAAACGAAATCGGCGAGAATTTCAACAGTCTTATGTGGGCTTTGAGAGAGAAAGAGGAGCTGCTCGGTGAGACCAACGAGGAACTCCAGAAGCAATATGGAGAACTCGAGGTTTTACATCAACATGCCCGCGAGATGGCGGAGACCGACATGCTGACCGGCTTGAAAAACCACGCTCATTTTCAGAACCACCTGCAGTGTGAGGTTGAGAGAGCAAAACAGTTCAAACAGCCACTCTCCCTGATCATGCTCGACCTGGACCACTTCAAGAACGTAAACGACGAGTTCGGTCATCAGAAGGGTGACGAGGTTTTGCAGCAAGTGGGTATGCAGATCCGCCAGGAGCTTGATGAAGATGTCTACGCTGCCCGATATGGCGGTGAGGAATTCGTCATAGTGCTGCAGGACAAGATCGCCGGTCTGGCGATAAAGGTGGCCGACGGCCTGAGACGCAGGATGAAACTCGTGGAGGCCGATGTCAACCTTCCGGAGGGTTTTGTGGGCGGAAGCTTTGGTGTGGCCGATATGCCTTCATGTGCCAGCGACGCCGACAGTCTGATTTCGGCTGCTGACTCGGCGCTGCTGTTTGCCAAACGCAAAGGTCGCAACCGGGTTGCGTATTTTCGTGATCTTGCGGACACCGAACTTCGTGAAGGTGATCTTGACAAGCTTCACAGCCGTCTGGAAGGGGCCAGTCTTCAGACGATAAAGGCCCTGGCCGAAGCCGTGGACGCTAACGATCAGTATTCAGCGATTAACACTTCAAAGCTGACCGAAGTCGCCGCCGCAATGGCGAAAAGACTTGACATGGATCAGGGGCAGGCGGACGCACTGGTACTGGCGACGAAATTGCACGACATCGGCAAAATCGGAGTACCCGGTTCCGTTCTCAGAAAGAAAGAAAAACTGTCACCAGAAGAGCTTTCCCTGGTCCAGAGTCATCCGCAGGTCGGTCAGCGCCTTTTAAAGGAAGCTGAGAAGATCCAGGATCTGATTTCGGCGATTCTCTATCATCATGAGCGCTGGGATGGCGGCGGTTACCCTGAAAGGCTTAAGGGAGAAGAGATACCACTGATGGCGCGCATCGTAGGCATAATGGACGCGTACCGCGCCATGCGTAGTGACCGCCCTTACCGCAAGGCGCTGAGTGTTCAGCAATCGCTGGCTGAACTGAGCGAGGGCGCCGGCTCCCAGTTTGATCCGGATCTGGTGTCAATGTTTGTCGAGCTCCTGGGCGAGGGCGAGGAAATAAGATGGAGACAGGCTGGTTAATACAGGTACCAGGAGTCAGGCTGGTGATTTAGTGTTGAATTTTTTTGCATTGCGTCTGTCCTCGATGCGGCGCATTTTTTTTGTGATGATCGCCTTCGGTCTGACCATGGGCATTGTATTTCCCTTTGTCGTCGATCCGTTCGTGGCCTGGGATCCCGAACGTAAGGTTTTTTCCAGCTTGCCTGCCTTATAGCCGGATTCGCCGTTGGCTCATTTTGTTTTTTACTGGTCAAGGTCACCCCTTACGAGAGGAATCGGCTGCTCGCCAGCCAGAAGGCGGAGCTTGAGGTGGCCAAGGAACGTTTTTCCACTCTCACTTACAGGGCGATTGAAAGCCAGAATTGGGAAGTGAGCTTCGATGACTCTTCCATACCATCCTGCTGGGAAACCAAGAAATGCACCGCCAAAGCCTGTCCCGTTTACGGGCGGGAACATATCCGATGCTGGCTGATTGCCGGGACTTATTGCGGCGGAGAGATTCAGGGTCAATTCGCTCATAAACTTGGAAACTGTTCAAACTGTGAGGTTTACCAGGAAGCCGTGCAGCATAATCCCATCAACGAGATCGGAGAGAATTTCAACAGTCTCATGCTGGCGGTCAAGGAGAAGCAGGACCTTCTGGAATCTGTCAACTTCGAACTTAAAGAGAAGTATGCCGAACTGGAGCTGATGCATCAGCAGGCTCGCGAGATGGCCGACACCGATTTGTTGACGGGTCTCCGGAACCATGCGCATTTCCAGCATCATCTGCGGTGGGAGGTCAGCCAGGCTTCACAAAAGCACAAACCTCTGTCACTGCTCATGCTCGACCTTCGATTACTTCAAGTTGATCAATGACCGGTATGGCCATCAGAAGGGCGACGAGGTGCTCAGGGGCGTTGGCAAATTACTGCGCAAAGAGATGCATTATGGTTATACAGCCAGGTATGGCGGCGAGGAATTCGTTGTTGTTCTCCCCGAGCAGTTGCAGGGAAAACAGATACCACTGCTGGCGTGTATCGTCGGCATTATGGATGCATACAGGGCCATGCGTAGTGACCGTCCATACAGGAAAGCAACGACCGAGAAGCAGGCGATTACGAAGTTGCGCAAGGGCGCGGGCACCCAGTTCGACCCCAGACTGGTTGACCTCTTTATTGAGCCTGTAGAAAACAGCCTGGAAGATTCAGACATGCAGCAAGCCGGCTAGGGCAAAGGCTTAACATCCTCCCCGTGAAACATTTTCCTCAGTTTTCAGTTGAAATTCCCGTTCAATTTCAATAACATAAGTGTTTAATGGCTTGTGAATTCTCACATTCTGAATTTACGCGCGTATCGGCCTCCCCTGCGGGAGGCGGCGTAACGCTGCCTGTCGCCGCATTTCTCCTCGACTTGCTTCTCCTCCCCCAGGTGGGGGAGATTATCTAACAGTTTGCCCGTGCGGCAAACCCGTTATCCTTACCTTTCTGCAATTTAAACCTTTGTGGTTTTAGGAGAAGCAATGGATCCTCATCGCATAAACATATTTGATACAACGCTGAGGGATGGAGAACAATCCCCCGGTATCAGCCTCAATTCCTTCGAGAAGCTGGAGATCGCCGAGCAGCTGGCGAGGTTGGGCGTCGATGTCATCGAAGCGGGTTTCCCGATTTCCTCTCCAGGTGATTTCGAGGGTGTTCAGAACATAGCCCGCAAGGTTTCCGGGGTGACAATATGCGCGCTGGCGCGCGCCATGGAAAAAGATATTACTACCGCCTGGGACGCCATAAGGGAAGCCGAGCAGCCACGCATCCATACATTTATATCAACCAGCGACGTTCATCTGAAGCACCAGCTGCGCAAGTCGCGCGAAGAGGTGCTGGAAGCGGCGAAACGTATGGTCGCCCTGGCTGTGAACCTGTGTGACGATGTGGAGTTCTCAGCCATGGACGCCACCCGCAGCGACCCGGACTACCTGGCCGCGGTGTTGCAGGCAGCCATCGATGAAGGCGCTCGTACCATCAATATCCCCGATACGGTAGGTTACGCCATACCGACGGAGTTCGGTGATTTCATCTGGGAGCAGTTCAAAAAAGCTCCGGGACTCAAGGACGTGGTGGTCAGTGTCCACTGCCATAACGACCTGGGTCTGGCTGTCGCCAATTCGCTGGCCGCTATCGAGAACGGGGCCACGCAGGTGGAGTGCGCCATCAATGGTCTGGGAGAGCGGGCCGGCAACGCTTCCCTGGAGGAGATCGTCATGATCCTGGAGACGCGCAAGCGCCTGCTGGGCAGGGTGACCGGCGTCAAGACTAACGAGATCACCAGAACCAGCCGGCTGGTAAGTCAGCTGACCGGTTACGATGTGCAGCCCAACAAGGCGATCGTTGGCAAGAATGCTTTTGCTCACGAATCAGGTATTCATCAGGACGGCGTGCTGAAAGAACGCTCGACTTACGAGATAATGAACGCGGCCAGCGTCGGCCGGGGGACCAGTGATATCGTCCTGGGCAAGCACTCCGGGCGCCACGCGCTCAAGGCGGCGATGGAAGAGCTGGGCATGACCCTCTCCGAAGAGGATCTCAACCAGGCCTTCGTGCATTTCAAGAAGGTGGCTGACAAGAAGAAACAGATCACCGCGGCGGACCTGGAAGCGCTGGTAGGTGAAGAGGTGCGTGGACAGACCGACATATACGAGCTTAAATCATATGAGGTAAGCTCGAGTTCCGACTCGTTGCCCACGTGTCAGGTATTAATAGAGAAGGAAGGGGAGAAACTGCTCGGCAAGAGTTTCTCCGGCGGCTCGATGGAGTCGATCTTCAAGGCCATCGATGACGCCGTGGATACCAAGGGCAAGCTGAAGGATTACCAGGTGCACTCCGTGACCGAGGGCAAGGACTCTCTGGGCGAGGTGCGCGTCGTGGTTGAAGTAAACGGCAAGGTGTATGCGGGCACGGCGCTCTCCATCGACGTGGTGGAGGCCAGCGCCAAGGCGTATGTCCGCGCGCTCAACAATGCATACAGAGCCGGGGCGGTGACATAGATGGGAAACGCGATGACTATTACGGAAAAGATACTGGCGCGCGCCTGCGGGCAGGATGACGTGCGTGCGGGGGATTTCGTCAACGCGCGGCTGGATCTGGCGCTCGCGAATGATATCACGGCGCCTCTGGCCATCAAGGAATTCGAGGCAGCCGGGCTGACGAAGGTCTGGGACCCGGATAAAGTCGTGCTGGTCTGTGACCACTTCGTTCCCAACAAGGATATAAAGTCGGCCGAGCAGACCAAGCTGGTGCGGGAGTTCGCACGACGGCAGGGGCTGAGCAATTTCTTTGATGTGGGACGGATGGGCATCGAGCACGTGATTCTGCCTGAAAAGGGGCTGGTGGTTCCCGGCGACGTCGTCATCGGGGCCGACTCTCACACCTGCACTTATGGGGCGCTGGGAGCTTTTGCGACAGGGGTCGGCAGCACCGATCTGGCGGCGGGCATGGCCACCGGCGAGGTCTGGTTGCGTGTGCCGGAGACGGTCAGGTTCAACTATGAGGGCGAGCCGGGGCGTTTTGTGACCGGCAAGGATTATATCCTGTACACCATAGGCATGATCGGTGTTGACGGTGCGCTCTACGAGGCCATGGAGGTTGGCGGCGGCGCCATAAGGTCGCTGTCAATGGACGGGCGTTTCACCATGTGCAACATGGCAATCGAGGCGGGCGGCAAGAACGGCATCGTGGAGCCGGACGCGGTCACTGAGGAGTACTGTCGCGGCCGGGCGCTGCGTGAGCCGGTTTTTATGGAAAGCGATGAGGGCGCGGAATACACGCGCGTGATTGATATAGATGTCGGTACGATCGAGCCTCAGGTGGCCAAGCCGCACCTGCCGTCGAACACGGTGCCGGCGTCGGAGCTGGCGGACTTAAAGATCGACCAGGTCGTGATCGGCTCATGCACCAACGGGCGCATCGAGGACCTGCGCATGGCGGCTGATGTGCTAAAGGGCAGGAAAGTGCACCCGGACGTGCGTGCCCTGGTCTTCCCGGGAAGTCAGCTGGTCTTTCAACAGGCTATGAAGGAAGGGCTGATAGATGTATTTATCGATGCCGAGGTTGCCGTCAGCACGCCTACCTGTGGTCCCTGCCTGGGAGGGCACATGGGCATTCTGGCAGAGGGTGAGCGGTGCGTCTCGACTACCAACCGCAATTTCGTCGGACGTATGGGTCATACCGGGAGCGAGGTCTATCTGGCGGGGCCATATGTGGCGGCGGCTACGGCTATAGCCGGCACGGTGGCTGTTCCCGAGGAGGTGCCGGCATGATCTTCGAAGGCACGGCGCACAAATACGGACGCGATGTCGATACCGACGTCATCATCCCGGCGCGATATCTGAATACGCATGATCCGGACGAACTGGCCGCACATTGCATGGAGGACATCGACGCGGATTTCATCGGGCGTGTGCAGCCGGGCGACATCATCGTGGCCGAGGAGAACTTCGGCTGCGGGTCGTCGCGTGAACAGGCGCCGGTCGCAATCAAGGCGGCGGGTATTTCCTGCGTGGTGGCGGCATCGTTCGCGCGTATTTTCTATCGCAATGCGATAAACATAGGGCTGCCAATACTGGTTTGTCCGGAGGCGGCGCGCAAAGTAAAAAGCGGCGACCGTCTGCGGGTCGACCTCGACAACGGTGAAGTCGTCAACATGACCAGTGGCAAGGCATATCAGGCGGACCGCTTTCCTGATTTTATGCAGGAGATCGTGGCGGCTGGAGGCCTGATGCAACACGTCAAGAAAAGAACCGCGGGATCGAAATGAAATCCCGGGTTCACGGATCGCGGGCCGAGAGCCCGCGTTACTGGAGGAGCGCATGCATAACATAGCGGTCATGCCTGGTGACGGGACCGGGCCGGAAGTTGTGATGGAGGGGCTCAAAGTACTGGAGGCCGCGTCGACCCGGTTCGGCTTCAAGTATGAAACAACTGATTACGATTTCGGCGGCGACCGGTATTTAAGGACCGGTGAGACGTTGCCCGACTCGGCGCTGGACGAGCTCAAGGGACACGATGCCATATTTCTGGGAGCCATCGGTCATCCCAACGTGAAGCCCGGTATCCTCGAGCAGGGCATACTGCTCAAGGCGCGCTTCGAGCTGGACCAGTACATCAACCTGCGCCCGGTGAAGCTTTTCCCCGGCGTGGAGACTCCGGTCAAGGACAAGGGGCCGGACGACATCGACTTTGTAGTGGTGCGTGAGAATACCGAGGGCCTCTACGTTGGAGCCGGCGGTTTTTTGAAAAAGGGAAAGCCCGACGAGGTGGCCGTCCAGGAGAGCATAAATACCCGCAAAGGCGTGGAACGCTGCATACGCTACGCTTTTGACTTCTGCCGGAAGCGTGGGAAAGACAACAAGCTCACGCTCTGCGGCAAGACCAACGTGCTCAATTATTCCCAGGACCTGTGGCAGCGGGCGTTCAACGAAGTTGCGGACGACTACCCGGGCATCACTACCGACTATGCCCATGTTGACGCGATATGCATGTGGTTCATCAAGAACCCGGAATGGTTCGATGTCATCGTCACCGACAACATCTTTGGTGACATCATCACCGACCTGGGCGCCATGATACAGGGCGGCATGGGAATCGCCGCGGGTGGCAACATCAACCCGGACGGCGTCTCAATGTTCGAGCCGATCGGCGGCTCGGCGCCCAAATACACGGGTCAGAATGTCATCAACCCGCTGGCTGCGATAGCGGCGGTACAGATGATGCTCGAGTTTTTGGGAGAGAATGAAGCCGGCGCCGCGGTAGAGAGAGCCATAACTGACGTAACCGCCAACAAACTGCAGAGCCTGGCCGTGGGCAAGACTGGTTATTCGACCACAGAGATAGGCGATATGGTGGCGCAGCTCGTTCGTGAAAGTTAGAGCCGGAAAGTCCCTGAAAGGAGTCTCATGCCGATACCGGAGGTCTCAAAAATCTGGATGAATGGTGAGCTGGTGGACTGGAAGGACGCAAAAGTCCACATACTCACGCATGCCCTGCACTATGGATCGGGCGTTTTTGAAGGTATTCGGGCTTATGACACCAAAAAAGGGACACATGTCTATCGCCTGACAGAACACATAATGCGGCTGATGCGCTCGGCAAAGATCTACATGATGGACGTGCCATACAGCATCGAAGAGCTGGTGCAGGCGACCAAGGAAGTCATAAAGGCCAATGACCTGGAGAGCTGTTATATCCGGCCGATAATCTATCGCGGCTACGGTGAGATGGGGCTTTTCCCGCTCCAGGCTCCGGTTGATGTTGCGATTGCGGTCTGGCCCTGGGGGACATACCTGGGCGACGATGGTATCAAGCACGGTATTCGTGCCAAGATATCCTCATTCCGGCGCTTTGGACCCAACAGCATGCCACCGGCGGCCAAGGCCACCGGCCAATATATAAATTCCAGCCTGGCCAAAGTGGAAGCGGTCAAGGCGGGCTATGAGGAAGCCATCCTGCTCGACGACCAGGGAAACCTCTCCGAGGGCTCGGGGGAAAATCTTTTCGTGGTCAGGAACGGTGTTGTAGCGACTCCGTCCACTTCCTGCGATGTGCTTGAGGGCATCACCGCGGATACGGTTTTCACCATATGCAGGGACGAGGGTATACCGCTGCAGCAGAAGGTCATGGTTCGCTCCGATCTGTATGTGGCTGATGAGGCGTTTCTTACGGGCACCGCGGCCGAGATTGTGCCGCTGCGCGAGGTGGACGACCGCGTCATTGGTGAGCCGGGCCCGATCACCAGGAAGATACAGGATATCTTCTATGGGATCATCAAGGGCGAGAATGAGAAGTATGGGGATTATCTGGAGTGGGTATAACGACTGCTTAAGGCGGGGTCGGTGGGAGCCGGGATGGGGTGATTGGGCTTCCACTGAGGTCTTCGACAGCCGTTCCAGCCCAATCACCCCATCCCGGCTCAGCAGTACATTTGCCATGCCGGGTGAGACTGATTGCGAGCTTCGGTTTTTGAATAGATCACTCCAGAGTTTGGATATGAAATATATTGCGGGGGAATTGATGTGAGCCGGAAGATTGAAATATATGACACGACGCTCCGCGACGGCATGCAGCGGGAGGGTATGAGTGTGTCAGTGGATGAGAAGATCCAGATCGCATTGCGACTGGACCGCCTTGGTGTGCATTACATCGAGGGCGGTTTCCCCGGGTCCAATCCCAAGGATGTGGAGTTTTATAAAAAGGTGGCCGGGCACAGGTTGCGGTCCGCGCGGCTGGCTGCTTTTGGCATGACTCATAAGAAGGGCGTCCGGCCACACCAGGATCCATTACTCAAGGGTCTGCTTAAAGTGGATACACCGGTGGTCACTATCGTCGGCAAGAGCTGGAGGCTGCATACCCAGAAAGTGCTGAGGGTCGGCCTGGAAGAGAATTTGAAGATGATAGAGGGTACGGTCAGCTACATGTTACGCAAAGGGCGCGAGGTTTTTTATGACGCCGAGCATTTTTTTGACGGATTCCTGGATGACCCTCAGTACGCGTTGCGCACCTTGAAGGTTGCTGAGGAAGCGGGGGCGAGCCGTGTAGTGCTTTGCGACACCAATGGCGCCACACTGCCATCGCAGGCGGCTGCGATTGTAGAGCGGGTGGTCTCCGAGGTCGGGGTACCGGTTGGAATTCATGCACATAATGATGCTGATTGCGCCGTGGCGGTTTCGCTGATGGCGATTGAGGCGGGCGCCGTCCAGGTCCAGGGGACCATAAACGGTTACGGTGAGCGCTGCGGCAACGCCAATCTGGTTTCCATCATACCGGCGCTGAAGCTGAAGATGGGGTTCGATTGCGTGAGCGACCGGCGTCTGGCGGAGCTTGCCGAGACATCCCATTATGTTGCCGAAGTGGTCAACGTGAGTCCCGAGACACACCAACCCTATGTGGGTGAAAACGCGTTCGCGCATAAGGGTGGCCTGCATGTGAGCGCGGCGCTCAAGGACGCGAGAACTTTTGAGCATGTGGATCCGGCGCTGGTGGGCAACAGGCAACGCATCCTTATCAGCGAACTCTCCGGCCGGGCCACGGTGCTTAAAAAATGCACCGAGATGGGTCTGGATCTCAACGGGGACAAGGATACTCTCAACCGGCTGCTCAAGAGGTTGAAGGACAAGGAGCATGCCGGTTATCACTACGAGGTGGCGGACGCGTCGCTCGAGCTATTCCTGCGCCGTGAGCTGGGACTGCATACGCCGACCGTCGAACTTGATAACTTCCGGGTGATCGTCCAGAAGCGCAAGAGCGCGGTTATCAGCGAGGCCAAGATCGTTCTAAAGAGCGACGCCGGCGGCGAGCTGCCGATTGCGTTCGCCGAGGGTAACGGTCCGGTCAATGCGCTCGACAACGCTCTCCGGAAGCTGCTGCCCGCGAAATATCCGAAGCTTGCCGAAGAGCTTTCGCACATACATCTGGTCAACTATAAGGTTCGTATTCTCGACGAGCACAAGGGGACGGGCGCCGTTACCCGCGTGCTGCTCGATTCCAGCAACGGGCATGACTCGTGGGGCACCGTCGGCGTATCGGAGAACATTATCGAGGCAAGCTGGGAGGCCCTGGTGGACAGCATTGAATATGGGCTTATCAGGCGCCGGCGCCGCCGTTAGCGCGCGGGTTTCAGCCGGGCAGAAAGCAACATGGCGCATCTTACGCTACAGCCGCCGGGCAAGATCATCGCCGTTGGGCTCAACTACCGGTCACATGCCGCTGAGCTGAATATGGCCGTGCCGGATGAGCCCATCCTTTTTATGAAGCCCCCGTCGGCGGTAATCGCGGCCGGCGAGGCGATCGTCCTTCCCCCTTCATCCGGTCAGGTTGACTACGAAGCCGAGCTTGCGGTGGTAATCGGAAAGACCGCGCGGGGCGTGGAAGTCGGGGAAGCCGCCGATATCGTAATGGGATATACCTGCGCCAACGATGTGACCGCCCGCGACCTGCAGAAACGGGGCGGACAATGGACCAGATCGAAGAGTTTTGACACGTTTTGCCCTCTGGGTCCATGGGTCGAAAGCGTGGCGCCGGCGCCGAACTCGCTGGTGGAGCTCGTACTCAACGGCGAGCTGCGCCAGAGCGCGCCAGTTTCGGACATGATCTTTTCACCGCTTCAGCTGGTGGCGTTTATCTCCGGGGTCATGACGCTGAAGCGTGGCGATGTCATCCTTACTGGTACGCCACCAGGGGTAGGACCGATCAACGCGGGCGATAAAGTCACGGTCAGAATCGACGGAATCGGCGAACTTGACAACAATGTTGTGCTGCCCGGGGCTTGGCCAACGTAATTTATTGAAGATACGAATCACCACCAGTCCCATCCGATGCCTGTGATATAGTTTCAACGATTCTGATCTTGCGCGAAAGCGGAGCTGTTGAAACAGAGTGAAATATTGCAGACTGAATGTAGCGCGACCGACGTAAAGCTCGATTACCAGCCGGCGCTCGAGCTTCTGGGGTTCGACTCATTTCGCGCCGGTCAGCGCGAGGCGCTGGATGCGCTGTTTTCTTCCGGAAGCCTGTTGCTCGTGGCCCCTACAGGCGGTGGCAAAAGCCTTATCTACCAGCTGCCTGCTGTCATGCTCTCCGGTACGACGCTGGTCATATCCCCCCTGATATCCCTGATGAACGACCAGGTTACCGCGTTGAGCGCGCGCGGTATCCCGGCTACCTATATCGCATCGACTCTAAAGCCCGAAGAACAGCGCGATCGCCTGGAGCGAATGGAGCGGGGCGAGTACCGGATGGTCTATGCGTCGCCGGAACGCCTGTCACTACCGGGCTTCCGCCGCATGGTCGAGGGCCTGAACTGTCCCCTTATAGCTGTGGACGAAGCCCACTGTATCAGTGAATGGGGGCATGATTTCCGCCCGGAATACATGCAGATCGGCGACCTGCTCAAACGGATGCCGGACGCGCGTGTACTCGCCTGCACGGCCACGGCCACGCCCGTCGTGCGCGACGAAATTATCGCGAGACTGGGCTTGGGCACGGACACGCGGCAGATCGTAAGCGGCTTTGCTCGTCCGAATCTGGCCCTGAGTGCTCGTGAGGTCAAAAGCAGAAGGGAAAGGGACAGGCATGTAGACGCGTTGCTGGCCGGGGCGCTGGGTCCCGGACGGACCGGCACCGCCATCATATACGCGCCCACGCGACGCGCAACAGAGGAAGAGGCCGAACGTCTGGCAAGAACCGAAAGCTGGAACGCGCGGGCCTACCATGCGGGCCTCTCCGGATCTGTCCGCGAGCGTGTGCAACGGGACTTCTCCGCTGGCT
>ERZ1739049.59-NODE-59-length-14175-cov-15.085623_pt1 | contig 14175 bp, 11 predicted proteins | sample MGYA00581760_ERZ1739049 | MGnify/ENA primary metagenome ERZ1739049 (study PRJEB42929, sample SAMN08275522) | rhizosphere metagenome | isolation source: Rhizospheric soil replicate 2 | host: Colobanthus quitensis | place: Antarctica: Devils point, Livingston Island...
AACATTCATGAAGATAAACGGCCGAAGTGGGGCCAGATCAGGTGACCACACTCACCCGTCCGGCTGAGATCGCCGAGAGCCCTGGCGATGAAGCGGAGGCGGTGTATTTGGTTGGGGTAATGGCTCGGTGACCGAATCGCTCGACGATCACTGCGAAGTCGTCTGGGCAGCGGTGGCGGATGAGGACCATCGTGGCGCGTGGGGGCCGCTGGTCTACGTAGCGTGCACATCACGCAATATTGTATTTGAGCAATCTTGCGCGATGTGTAATAATTTGCATATGAACACTTCGCCAAAGACCGGGTTGAGAGACCGCAAGCGCCGGGAGACGCGGGCCCGGTTGGAGGAGGCGGCAGTCACTCTCGTGCTTCGTGACGGTCTTAAGCAGACAACCATCGGCACCATCAGCGAGATGGCTGACGTCTCGCCGCGCACCTTCTTCAACTACTTCGACAGCAAGGAGTCCGCGATCATGGGGCTTCGCCACCTCGAGATCACCGATGAGACGGTGTCCGAATACGTGGCAGGCGATGACGGGAACGATCTCGTCGGGTCGGTGGTGCATCTGCTCTTCGCGGTCATGGATGCGCCTGTGTCCCGCCCGACGATTCGCGAGGATCGGCTCGAGATCGTGCGCCGGTATCCCCAGCTCCTTGGTGGGCAGCTCGCGCAGATGACCCTGATGACCGGTCGTCTCAGTGAGGCGGTTCAGGGTCTGCTGGCCCGGGAACCGCGCTTCTCCGGGCTGACCGCTGCTGAGCAGTCTGCCCACGCAGATCTGATGCTGGCGATGTGCGGCGGCGCCGTACGCGTGTCGATGAGGGAATGGGCGCAGTCCGGTCGTGGCGCCGCAGAGGACGCCCTTGAGCAACGGGCGATATCGCTCGTGAAAGAGATGGTAGGAAAACTCGGATGACAGCCTTGCTGACCGCTCCTCGGGAGGACTCACCACTGGTGGCGAAGGAGGGCAAGCGCCACATCCTGCTGATATTCGCCGGGCTCATGGTGACCATGCTGCTCGCCTCGCTGGACCAGATGATCTTCAGCACCGCGCTGCCCACCATCGTCGGGGAGCTCAACGGGGTTGACCACATGCTGTGGGTGACCACGGCATACATCCTGGCGTCCACGATCATGCTGCCGATCTACGGAAAGGTCGGCGACCTGGTGGGGCGCAAAGGCCCGTTCATGGGTGCCATCGCCCTGTTCATCGTCGGCTCGGTCATCGGCGGTCTGGCCCCGGACATGACCTGGCTCATTGCGGGCCGGGCGGTGCAGGGTCTCGGCGGGGGCGGGCTCATGATCGGCGCGCAGGCGATCATCGCCGACGTCGTGCCGGCCCGTGAGAGGGGCCGGTACATGGGCGTCATGGGTGGCGTCTTCGCGTTGTCGTCGGTCGCCGGTCCGCTGCTCGGCGGATGGTTCACAGAGGGCATCGGCTGGCGCTGGGCATTCTGGATGAACGTCCCGCTCGGGATCCTCGCGATCACCTCAGCGATGGTCTTCCTTCGCCTGCCCAAGCCCTCAGGCACGAGGCCGCGGCTGGACGTGGCCGGCATGGTGCTTCTCGCTGCAGCCTCGACCGGCCTGGTGCTCGCCACCACGTGGGGAGGCACGACATACGCATGGGGCTCCTCCGTCATCATCGGACTGATCGTGGCCACTGTGATTGCCGTGGCCGCCTTTGTCTTGGCCGAGCGCAAGGCTGCCGAGCCGATCATGTCGCCGCATCTGTTCAGGGACCGCAACTTCAACCTCACGACCATCGCCGGGCTGATCACGGGAATTGCGATGTTCGGTGCGATGGCCTACCTCCCGACATACCTGCAGATGGTGACCGGCGCGAACGCGACCAAGGCCGGGTTCCTGATGATCCCCATGATGATCGGCCTTCTGGTCAGCTCAGTGGCGTCCGGGCAGCTCGTGAGCAAGACGGGACGTTACAAGTGGCTACCGATCACGGGAACGCTGCTGGTGGCGGCCGCGCTGGTCCTGCTCTCCACGATGACTCCAAGCCTTCCCGTATGGGTGTTGTGCGGCTACCTGTCGATCATGGGGGTCGGGCTCGGCATGAGCATGCAGATCCTCATCCTGATAGTCCAGAACTCCTTCCCCGTCTCGGAGGTCGGCACGGCAACGGCCGGCAACAACTACTTCCGCCAGATCGGCGCCTCACTGGGGTCGGCAATCGTCGGAAGCCTCTTCGTCGCACGCCTGACGAGTCTCCTGGCGGAGCGCATGTCGGGTGCCGGGGAAGCCGCCGCAGGCTCAAACAACTCCTTCACCCCGGCAGCGGTCAGGGAGCTTCCCAAGGCTGTCCGCAGCGTTGTCATCGGCGCCTACAGCGATGCGCTGACACCGGTGTTCCTCTACATGGTTCCGCTCGTGCTCATTGCGGTGGTTCTGCTGAGCTTCGTGAAGGAGAAGCCTTTGGCAACCACCATCGAGCGGGACATCCTGCCGGAGACACTCGAGATCGACGGCATGACGGTCGTCTCTCTCGACCAGCCGAGCGACGCGCTCGACCAACCAGACGAGGATGAGTAGGCCGGTCTGGTGGCGAGAACGTTCGCCGCAGCTTCGCCGATTCCGGATCGGTCGAGGATCCTTGGGTTCTCGGATCGCACCGCGAGCCAGTCGCGGGTTAGCGTGGAGTTATGGCCGAATCAGCGCTCACTGCGATCCAAGGTCCGTTGAAGCAGCATTACCGCGAGGAGCCGGGAGCTGCTCGGGTCACGCTACGAGCTACCGGCCAGCTAGGCGAGGGCGTGTCCTGCTCGGTCGAGACGGGTCGGGCGATCGCCATAGCCGGACTGCACCCGGCAACCGGCGGCGATGGCACGCAGTTGTGCTCGGGCGACATGCTGCTGGAGGCGCTCGTCGCCTGCGCAGGTGTCACGCTGGGTGCGGTGGCGACAGCCCTCGGTCTGGAGGTTCGAGGCGGAACGGTGCGAGCCCAAGGGGACCTAGACTTCCGAGGCACTCTCGCCGTCGATAAGGGCGTCCCGGTTGGGTTCACCGACATTCGATTGTCGTTCGAGCTGGACACCGACGCCGACGCCGAGCAGTTGGCGACGCTGCAGCGGTTGACCGAACGCTACTGCGTCGTGCTGCAGACGATCACCACTTCGCCTAGGTGCACCATGACGCTCACGGCCTGACCCGGCGTCTCTGGCCCACGACCTGTGTTCCCGGCCGAGGATGCGTCATCACGGCTGGGGTTTGCGAGGTGCACGGTCCGTTCTCCTGCACCTGGGCACCGAGCCCTCGAAAGGCCCCTGCCGGTCCACTACCAGTCGCGAGAAACCGACCCATTGGCTGGCAGCAGCGAATCACGTCCGCCTGCGCAACGATTGAACTCCACCCACCGCACGAACCAGCACCCGGCTGACGCACACCGATGCCGGGGGCAGCCGTGTTTAGGCGGACAGCCCAAGCCTTTCGCGCAGGGCGCGTGTGGCGGCAAGAATGTTCCGTAGCGATTCGACTGTCTCGGCGTAGCCGCGAGTCTTCAGACCGCAGTCCGGGTTGACCCAGAGCTGGCGTGCGGGGATCGACGCGAGCGCCGTCTCCAGCAGTCTCGTGAGGTCGGCGACGCTTGGCACGCGCGGCGAGTGGATGTCGTAAACACCCGGTCCGATGCCGTGGTCGAAGCCGCTGGTCCGAATGTCTGCGATGACCTCCATGCGCGATCGGGCGGCCTCGATGCTCGTGACGTCGGCATCCAGGTTGCGGATCGCGTCGATGACGACGCCGAACTCCGAATAGCAAAGGTGCGTGTGGATCTGCGTCTCGTCGCGCACACCCGAGGTGGCCAGGCGGAAGGAGCCGACCGACCAGTCGAGGTAGCCGGCGTGGTCTTTGCGCTTGAGGGGTAGCAGCTCGCGCAGGGCCGGCTCGTCCACCTGCACGATGCGGATGCCGGCGGCCTCGAGGTCCGCGATCTCGTCGCGCAGCGCAAGCGCAACCTGGCGTGCGGTCTCGCCCAGTGGCTGGTCATCGCGGACGAACGACCAGGCGAGGATCGTCACGGGGCCGGTCAGCATGCCCTTGACCGGTTTGGCGGTCAGGCTCTGCGCATACCTGGACCAGTCGACGGTGATCGGCTGGGGCCGGGACACGTCACCCCAAAGGATCGACGGACGTGTGCACCGGGTTCCATAGGACTGCACCCAGCCGTTCTGGGTGACGGCGAAGCCGTCCAGGTTCTCGGCAAAGTACTGCACCATGTCGTTGCGTTCGGGCTCGCCGTGCACGATGACGTCCAGGCCGATCTCCTCCTGCAGGTCGACAACACGTTTGATCTCGGCCCGCATGAGGCCGACGTATTCCGCCTCGCTCAGGATGTGCCGGGCCAGCTGTGCGCGGGTGCGACGGATGTCGCCGGTCTGTGGGAAAGAGCCGATCGTCGTGGTGGGCAGAAGAGGCAGGTCAAGAGCCGCCTCCTGCGCGGCGAGGCGATCCGCGTACTGGCCACGGGAGAAGTCCGCTGCAGTCAAGGCCGCGGTGCGTGCACGCACCGCACCGTCGCGCACGCCCGGAGCCGACCGACGTCCAGCCAGAGCAGCAGAGGCCGCGCTCAGCTCCCCGTGGATCGCCTCCCGTCCTTCGACCAGTCCTGTCGCGAGCGTCGCGACCTGCCCGACCTTTTGGTCGGCGAAGGCCAGCCAGCTCGTGATGCCGTCAGAGAGAAGCGTCTCGTCGTCGACGTCGTGGGGCAGGTGTAGCAGCGAGGTCGACGTTGAGACGGCAACCTCAGGGGAGAGCGCACGCAGCTCGGTGAGCGCACCGAACGCGGCCTCCAGGTCACCACGCCAGATATTGTGGCCGTCGATCACACCACCGACGATGGTCTTGGCTGCCAGCGCCTTCCTCGTCGCATCGCCCAGTCCGGTGGGAATCGTGCCGCGAACGAGGTCGAACCCGATGGCTTCGACGGGCGACTCAGCGAGCACGGGCAGCGTGTCATCCAGGCTGCCGTACGGTGCGGCGACGAAGAGCTGCGGACGATCGGTTGCGCCGCCCAGAGCCGAGTACGCGGCCTCGACCGCCGCGAGTACGTCCTCGCGCGGGTCCGCAATGCTTTCGCTGACGAGGGCCGGCTCGTCCAGCTGAACCCAGTGCGCGCCCGCAGCGGCGAGGCGTGCCAGGAGCTCGCCATAGGCCGCGACGAGATCGGTCACGCGGCTCAGGGGCCGGAAACCCTCGGGCGCCTCATCGCTGGCCTTGCTCAGCAGCAGGAACGTGGCCGGGCCGACGATCACCGGGCGGGTGACGAATCCGGCGGCCAATGCCTCCTCGAACTCGTGCACGAGGCGATCGGAGGCAAGTCGGAACACCGTCTCCGGGCCGATTTCCGGCACGAGGTAGTGGTAGTTCGAGTCGAACCACTTGGTCATCTCCAGCGGCGCGTGGTCGCCCTCGCCGCGCGCAACCGTGAAGTAGCCGGCGAGGTCGACACGGCCGTTCGCATCGACCAGTGACGCGAAACGTGAGGGGACGGCGCCGAGGGTGACCGCGGCATCCAGGACCTGGTCGTAGTAGCTGAAGCTCTCCGGGATCGAGGAGTCCGTGCGACCAAGACCCAGCGAGACGAGGCGCTCACGCGTGGCTGCCCGCAGTTCGGCCGCACGCGTCTCGATCTCGTCCGCCGTGATCGATCCGGCCCAGAACGCCTCGACGGCCTTCTTCAGCTCGCGACGCCGCCCGATACGCGGATAGCCGAGGATCGTGCCCGTCGGGAAGGCGGGCGCTGCCGTGGGGTGCGTCATGCTGGTTCCTCTCCCGTGGTGGCGCCCCGACTGGGCAGAAGATCGCATCTGTCGAGGACCCAGGCCGCGGTCTCATGGTTGAAGGTGCAGAGGATCTTGTTCCGAGGATGAAGGGAAGATTTGAGCGAGTTTAGCGCTCCCCGACGGGTACCTGAGCTCGTGCCCAGACGCGGTTCGTCATCGGGACTACAACCCCGCGAGGGGGCGGGCCTCCACGATCGTGGACTGCAGGGGTATTTCGCCGACGCAAGGCACGCTCGACCGAACCAAGGATCCGACGTGGACGATGATCACGCCCACCGCAGACTGCATGAAGTCTGGGGCGGATCACTCTTCGAACTCGTTCGCGATCCAAGGGCAGCTGGGAGGGTGGTCGCGCCTCACGCATTTAGTTAGTACGCTTGACACAAATGAATCAGACCACTGCACCGAACTACAAGTGGATCGTCTTGTCGAACACGACCCTGGGCGTGTTGATTGCGACGATCAACTCCTCGATCCTTCTCATCGCGTTGCCGGACATCTTCCGCGGGCTGGACATCAATCCACTGGCCCCGGGCAACTCGAGCTACCTCCTGTGGCTGATCATGGGCTACCTCGTGGTCACCGCCGTGCTGGTCGTCAGCTTTGGGCGCTTGGGCGACATGTACGGGCGGGTCCGGATGTACAACGCGGGGTTCGCGATCTTCACGGTCTTCTCGGTCCTACTGGCCGCGACCTGGATGACCGGCACACCCGGGGTGCTCTGGCTGATCGTGATGCGGGTGCTTCAAGGCATCGGCGGCGCCTTGCTGATGGGCAACTCGAACGCGATCATCACCGATGCGTTCCCGGTCGACCAACGCGGCCTCGCCCTGGGGCTCAACATGGTCGCGGCCATCGCGGGGTCCTTCCTGGGCCTGGTCATCGGGGGTGTCCTTGCGCCGATCGACTGGCGACTGGTCTTCCTGGTGTCCGTACCGGTCAGCCTCTTCGGGACGGGGTGGGCCTACCTCAAGCTTCACGACAACGGGGTGCGCCACCACGGCAGCATCGACTGGTGGGGCAACCTCACCTTCGGGGTCGGGCTCATCTCGATCCTGGTCGCCATCACGTACGGGATCCAGCCGTATGCCGGCCACATCATGGGGTGGACCAACCCGTGGGTGATCGGCGCCCTCATCGGCGGTGCTGTCGTGCTCGCGGTCTTCCGCGTCATCGAAATTCGCGTGCCGCATCCGATGTTCCACCTCGACCTCTTCCGGATCCGGGCGTTCAGTGCGGGCAACTTCGCCAGCCTGCTGTCAGGCCTGGGCCGCGGCGGCCTGATGTTCGTCCTGATTATCTGGCTGCAGGGCATCTGGCTGCCGCGACACGGATACTCCTTTGAGTCCACCCCCCTGTGGGCTGGGATCTTCATGCTGCCCATGACGCTTGGCTTCCTCGTCGCCGGGCCGGCCTCGGGCTTTCTGTCAGACCGCTTCGGCGCCCGTTCCTTCGCCACCGGCGGCATGGTCATCGCGGCCGCCAGCTTTGTGTGGCTGCTGGTCCTGCCGGTCAACTTCGGCTACTGGCCGTTCGCGGCAGCACTGCTGGTCAATGGCATCGGAATGGGCCTGTTCGCCTCGCCCAACTGGGCGGGCATCATGAACTCCCTGCCTCCCAATCGTCGCGGCGTCGGGGGCGGGATGAGTACGACATTCCAGAACTCCGCCATGGTGCTCTCGATCGGGATCTTCTTTTCCCTCATGGTCACCGGCCTGTCGGGCTCACTACCGCAGGCGATGGTCACCGGGCTTACGGCCCACGGGGTGACCCAGGCGCAGGCACAGCTGGTCGCCGGCCTGCCTCCGGTCTCGGTGCTCTTCGCCTCGCTGCTGGGCTACAACCCCATCGCGTCCCTACTGGGCCCCGCCACGATCCACCACCTCCCGGCTGGCGACGCGACATACCTCACCGGACGCGGCTTTTTCCCGTCGCTGATCTCCCAGCCGTTCCATGATGGCCTCGTGGTCGCCTTCGGCTTCGCCATCGCAGCCTGCCTGGTCGCTGCTGCAGCGTCGTGGCTGCGCGGCAAGAAGTACGTCCACCCCGAGGACGCAATGGAGACGGTCAACGTGCCCTCGCCCGCTAACGACGTTGAGGCTGTCCTCCGATGACGACGACCGCGCGCGCCCCGGCCGTGGCCACCGAGGGACCCGGCTCCGTCGACGACCTCGCAGGGTCGTTGCGCACGGAGCTTTCCCGGTTGGCCTACCACCTGCGCATCCCGGCGACCAAGTCCGGTATCACCCCCACCCGGCTGGCTGCCCTCGCCGCGCTTGCCCGTCACGATCAAGGGTGCCGTCAGGGTGACCTGGCCATCGAGATGGGAATCTCGCCGGCGAGCATGACCCGGCTGGTCGATATCATGAGCACTGCCAGATGGGTTCTCCGAGAACGTGATCCCAGCGATGCCCGGGCGTTTGTGCTGCGGCTCTCAGATCACGGCCGGAGCACCCTGGAGGCCCTGCGTAGTGAAGGTACGAGCCGGCTGGCAGCCGACATCGAAGCTCTCACCGACGACGAGCGCAGGACCCTGGCCGCGGCCATCCCGATCCTGCGCGGCATCGCCGACCGCCGGCTCTCCGCTGACACATCCACCACATGACAAGGAGCGCAGGGCTCCTGGCACGATGTGGCCGACGGACCGGTAGACGATCGACAGGCGGACAAGGCCGCCTGTCATCATGGTGCGCATGGGTGATGCAGTTGAGGACGTTGTCAAGCGCCTTTACCAGGCTGTGACAGACGTCGACTTCGATGCGGCCGAGCGCTGTTTCGCCCCGGACGAACTGTGGCACCTTCCCGGCAGGAGCCCGATCGCTGGCGACCACCGCGGGTGGGCTCAGATCCGCGACAACTTCCTGGCGAAGCTGGGACCGCTGTCCGGGGGCACCTTCCGAGCCGAGCTGCTCGACGTCGCCGTTGGCGACACCTACGTCGTGGCCGTCCAGCGGGCGACCGCGTCCCGCGGCAAACGCACGCTCGACATCACTGGATGCCAGCTGATCCTTGTCAGCAACGGCGCCATCAAAACCATCCGGGGCCGCTACTCCGATCAGACTGCTCTCGACGCCTTCTGGGTCGAGTAAACCCCCGTGCGGCTCGACCGCTACTGAACCGCCCGGCCGACGCGCCACAGCCGCCGCCGGCCCGGAACAGAACCGCGCAGCGCCAAGCAGGACATCACACGGTGTCTCAAGAAGGCCATCGCCCTCAAGATGTACCGCGAACTCCAACCACAACTGGTGTCGCTAGCCGCTTGACGGTCCGCAGGAGGATCCCCTCATACGGCCACTAGTGTCGGATGCATGCCGCTCACCCTGGCCGAAGCCCGTGCCCGCTCGGCTGACCTCGACCAGGTCTCGTACAGCGCGGAACTCGACCTCACCAATCCGGCGCGATTCCACAGCATCGCGACGGTGTGGTTCCGGTCCCGATCCGGCACCACGTTCCTTGATCTTGCCGGCGGGTGCGAGGTTGCTGTCACTGTTGACGGTGAAGCGATCGAGACCCCGGTGTACGACGGTGCGCGCCTCGCGCTGGAAGGCCTCGCTCCGGGCGAACTTCACGAAGTGACCGTGACGGCATTCCTGCCATACGTGACCGACGGGGAAGGCATGCACACCTTCACCGATCCGGTCGATCACGAGCGCTACGTCGGTGCCTACCTCGGGGTGGACCTCACCCAGCGCGTGTTTGCGTGCTTCGATCAACCGGACGTGAAGGCGACCGTCTCGTTGACGGTTCTCGGAGAGCCCGGCTGGACGGTGCTGGCTAACGGGCAGGTGCTCGGCGTCGCGACCGTTGGAGGTTCGCCACGACGAGACCGATCCCGATCAACCAGTTCGTCGTCTGCGCCGGACGTTGGACGTCCATCACGTGGGTGGACCACGGTCGCGAATTCGGGTGGCACGCAAGGAAGTCGCTTGCTTCCGCGCTTGAGCGTGACTTCGCCGACCTGCGGCAGGTCACAATGTCGTGCTTCGCGCAGTACGCGCGCATCTTCACGGCTCCGTACGAGTTCGGCTCCTACCACCAGATCTTCGTTCCCGGCCAGAACTGGGGAGCGCAAGAGACGCCGGGGTGCGTGATGTATCGGGACGAGCTGTTGCCCGACACGATCGACTCGCTGACACGGCAGTCGCGCGCGTCGACCATCGCGCACGAGATGGCGCACATGTGGTTCGGCAACCTGGCCACCATGCGCTGGTATGAAGACATCTGGCTGAACGAGTCCTTCGCCGACTACCTGGGCTACCGCGTCGCAAGCGAAGCTGCGGGATATCCCACCGCGCCTGTCGATTTCGAGATCGCACGGAAGCCGTCCGGATATATCGCAGACGGTCGTAGCTCGACCCATCCCGTCGCTGCGACCGCGAACGACGTCCCCGACTCGGCTGCAGCTGCGAGCGACTTCGAGCAATCTCCTATGCCAAGGGCAACGCGCTGATCCGACAGCTGGTGACCTGGCTCGGAGACGAGCAGTTCTTCGCTGGAGTCAACACCTATCTGCATCGCTACGCGTTCGCCAACGCCGGCCTCGATGACTTCGTGGACTGCCTGGCGGCAGCCGCACCCCATCACGACGTCGTCGGCTGGGCGCAGTCCTGGTTGCGCACCACCGGCTTCGACACCATTGAGGTCATCGATACCGAGGCGGGCCCAGCGGTGCGCCGGCGCGGTAGCCGGCAACATAGCATTTCCGTTGTTCCGTATGACGATTCACTAGCACTTCTGGACGTGCGGCACATCGAGGTCGGTGCCGAACCGGTGGTTTTGCCGGGCTGGCACGATCACATCATCCTGCCGAACGCGCACGGCGAGACATTCGCGCGCGCTGAACCGAGAACGCAGGACGACGAAATGCTGCGGCGTCAGGTGTCGCGAGTAACCGACCCCATCCAGCGGGCACAGATCTGGTCGAACGCCTTCGCCCGGCTCCATACTCGTGAGCTCAGCCCACTGGAGTTCTTTGCCACCGTCGAGACGCAGTTGCCGCACGAGACAGAGCCGTCGATCGTGCGGTCCGTGATCACGTGGACACTGGGTCGCGGCCTGCAGGTCTGCCGGTCGACCGAGGAGGTACAGGCGGGGTTTGAGGCGGTGGCGACCGCGTGTCGTGCTCGGCTGAGCCGGTCGACAGATGCGGCCGACTCCGCGACCACCGCCTTCGTCGATGGAGCTGTGCGAGCGGGCGGCGACTCGTCCGTGTTGCACGGCTGGCACGAGCAGGGACATATCGAAGGTGTGCCGCTGTCCGTCGAACAACGCTGGGTCTTGATCTGGCGATTGGTCGAACTTGGTGCAGGGACGCCGGAATTCATTACTGCCAACGTGTCGCCGGAGGACTCTGCACAGGTCAGGGACTGGGCAGAACGCGCCAGGGCTGCGGCGCCCAACGCCCACGCGAAGAGAGCCGCGTGGTCGGTCGTCGAGGACGAGCGGGTCTCCAACAGACGGCTGCGCGCAGTCCTCGATGGCCTGTGGTCCACCGGCCGGGGATCGTTGCCTGCCCAGCAGGTAACGACATACCTGACGAATACGCAGGGGCTCACAGTGCGCTGCGGCCCCGGATTCGGCGCTCTGCTCGGCTCCTGCCAATCCGGGCCTGGCATTGTCTTCCGATCAGCTGCAGGCCCTCTCCGATGCGCTCAGCGGCGAATTAGAACCGCGTCTTCGGAGGCAATGGCAGGACTGGTACGACGACCTGACCAGCGCCGCATGGAGCGCCCTGTGAACGATCCGTATACGAGATGGCTCCTCCCGACATAGCACCTCGGGCGACGATCGTCGTTAAGGTTCCGGTCAGCCGGTGGCTATGGCCTCGATGACCTTGAATCGAGCGGCGCGACGGGCCGGCCACAAGGCGGCGCTCAGACCGAACAACGCTGCGAGGACGAGGAAGACGGAAGACCACCGGTCTGGAAGCAGGGGATCACGATGTCGGTGATCCCCTGCTGCTTGAGCGAGTCGGCAGGCTCACGCCCAGGTAGGACGGGTTGTCGGTCAACGACGACGACCTCTTGGCCGCAACCGCAGATTCGGCAGCTCCGGTGCTCTCAGGCGCTCCGGGCCCGGATAGTGCGACACCTCACCGAACCTCGGATCGCCGCCGGCGCTCCACTGCTGTCGAGCCTGCTCAATCTCCTCGTGCGTTCGCGCGATGAAGTTCCACCACATGACGATCTCCTCCTCGAACGGCAAACCCCCCAGCAGCAGCACTCGCGCGCCGTCAGTCAGCTCGAGATCGAGATGGTCACGGTCCGTGCCCAGATAGATGGCTTGACCGCTGTGAACATCCTCGGCGCAGACACCGGCAGTGCCGACCAACGGCACCAGGATGTGCTCGTATGCCGGATCGAGCGGCACGCTCCCGTTTCGCCTATGAGGGGACTGCGGTGAGAGCTCGACACCCAACAACGCAGTCACACCCTGAGCCGGCGCAACCGTCGTACCCATTCGTCCGACGAAAACCCTGGCCCGCAACCCAGGGGTGCCCCGGATCGGCGCCGGCTGGTGAAGGACGAAAGAGTGCTCGCTGCTGCGCGCATGCTCAGGTAGCGCCACCCACAGCTGGGCGCCGTGTAGCACCGGGCCGTGGTCCACCGGAGAGTTCTCTGAATGCGCAATCCCGTTGCCAGCATTCATGATTGCGGCCCGCCCAGGCTCAACCAGGGCCGTCGTGCCGATGCTGTCCCGGTGCAGCACGGTTCCCTGGACCAGCCAACTCACGGTCTGCAGCCCCATGTGCGGATGGGGCGGCACCGCCATGCCAACTTGGTCGTGCACGTCGGTGGGGCCGAACACGTCCACGAAACACCATGCGCCGACCATCCGTCGTTCCTTGTGCGGCAGCAACCGCAGCACCTCGTTGCGGGGGCTGATCATGGCGTGGATGGCGTCATAGACCTGGGCCTCGCGCCCGTGCGCCGCGGGGTCGTCCGTGCAGTCCGCATAGAGGTTGGAGACGGAGTTGCTCATGGTCCGAGGCTAACCCGCCCTTGTAAGACTTGACCCGGTGTCGGGCACCCCGATGATCGCGGTGCTCCCGTGTGTGCCGAGCAGAGTCAAACCTCCACGACCAGCAAGCCCAAGCCGAGGCAGCAACCGACAGGTCGACCCCGCTGCACCTGGCGGCGAGATCTTTGGTGAGCGGGCATACACGACGCTGCGGGACACGATCTGCCCGTGCCCGTGGTCGACGTCTTCGGCCCCAGGCGGAGGATGCCGCTGTGGCCCGCGAAGCGATCCTCCACCGGGCGGCTGTCGATCATTGTGATGACCCGGATTCAATTGAAAGGATCTCCCTTAGGCGGGTGGCTTGCGGCCGACAGTGACAGCCGGGGCGCCGGGGTAACGTCGGCGAACATGCTGCTGCGCGGTACTGCCCCGTCTCGCCACGTCGGACCGGGGACGATCGTGGGTCTCGTCGTCGCGTATGTCGCGCTCTGGCTGGTCCTCTGGCCGACGGGCGAGCCCGCCGGGGCGTACGTCGGGCAGCTCGTGGGCGGCGTCTCGGTACTCCTGCTCTCCGCGGCACTCGTGCTGATCAGCTCGTTGCCGTGGGTCGAGGAGTGGTTCGACGGCATCGACCGGGCGGCGATCTGGCACCGGCGGATGGCAATTACCGGGCTGGTCCTGCTGGCGGCGCACATCCCGCTGTCCTCCAGCCCGATCCACTCGCGCTGGGGCGGTCCGCTCGGGGCGATCGGTGTCTTCGGGATGGTCTGGCTGGCGTTGTGGGCGATCCTGCCGCGCTGGCAGTCGGTGGTGCCCCGGCCGCTGCGGGGCCGCGTCAAGATGCTCAAGGACGCACCCGTGATTCGCGCGGTGCGCCGGGTGTTCGGCGGCTACGACAGGTGGCGCCAGCTGCACCGGCTCACCGGGCTCTTCGTCGCCGCCGGTTTCTTCCACGGCCTCCTCGACGGGTCACCGTTCCCGAAGTCACCGGTGCTGCGGTTGGCGTACGTGGTGGTCGGCGGCATCGGCCTGGCCTTCTACGTCTACCGGGAGCTGCTCTCGCGGTTCTTCCGCTCGCTCCACGACTACGAGGTCCACGCGGTCAGGGTCGTGGGCGAGGGGGTGGTCGAGATCAGTCTGCGGCCGCTGGGCCGGCCGGTGGACTTCGTGCCGGGGCAGTTCGCGCTGGTCTACATCGAGGCCAAGGACGGCTGGCACCGGCACCCTTTCACCATCGCCAGCGCACCGACCGAGGACATGCTGCGGGTGACGGTGAAGGCGCTGGGCGACTACACCTCGCGGCTCCAGGACCTGCTGGAGCCGGGGATGCCGGCAGTGGTCGGTGGTCCGCACGTCCGGTTCAACCACGCCAAGGGCACCGCAAACCCGTGCCGGATCGCCGGCGGGGTGGGCAGCGCCC
>ERZ1739049.60-NODE-60-length-14174-cov-7.718889_pt1 | contig 14174 bp, 14 predicted proteins | sample MGYA00581760_ERZ1739049 | MGnify/ENA primary metagenome ERZ1739049 (study PRJEB42929, sample SAMN08275522) | rhizosphere metagenome | isolation source: Rhizospheric soil replicate 2 | host: Colobanthus quitensis | place: Antarctica: Devils point, Livingston Island...
CCCCCTTGTGTTTCATCTCCGTCTCCGCGGCCGTGCTCGCCAGCGGGTGCTTTAACAGGGTACTTATGCCGTCACCGTAACCCATTAAGGGTGCCTGGGTGGCGAACTTCTGGTCCTCTGTGCGGGTGTGGGTGGCGACGGCGCGGAACATGTGCTTGACCTCGCCGGTATACCAGGTGCTCGCGTGCGTCTTTAGCTTTGGCAGCGTCACGATGACGTCTGCTTCGAGAGCCAGGCGCGCCGCGAAAATCCTGTCGAGGTAGACGCCGCCCGGGACTTCCGTCTCCACAAAGCCGTTCTCCATCGCCTCGAACTGCGTGGATTCAACGCCCATCTCGTCGGCGACCTCCTTCAAGCCGCACATGGTCAGCGCCCGGCATTTGCCGCCCGCGTAGAAGTAGCCGGGCGAGTCGGCAACGATCGGCACACCGCCGGCTTCACGGACCAACTCGATGACCGCCCTGACCACCGACGGGTGCGTCGTGACCGATTCCCGGGGGTCCGCGGGCGCCAGCAGGTTGGCCTTGAGCAGCACTCTATCGCCGGGACGGATGACGTCGTCGAGGCCGCCTATGAGCGAGACGGCATCAAGGACGGCCTTCCGTACCTTTTCCTCGTCATAGTCGTCGCATCTGGTAACCGCGACTCTCACCGTTCCCTGGCTACTCACGAAGACATCTCCTCACCAACGACATTAACAAGGCGTCGAATATATAAAAGTGCTATCAGAAGCATTATAATCATCCACGGGATGGCAATCACAATGTCAAAGATTCCAAAGCGTGCTACCGGCTTTTTGCTGCCGTTTATCATTCTGCTCGGCGCGATTGTCCGCATGTACGAAATCGGCCGCGACAGACTCTGGTACGATGAGCTGTTTCCATTGTGGGCAAGCCGTTTGCCGCTCGGCGGACTTTTCCAGGAAGTGCCCGCCTCAAGGCACCCGCCCCTGTACTATTTAATCGGGCATGTCTGGTTCGCCATCAGCACCAATGATACCTGGGTCCGCCTGATCTCCTGGACGGCTGGAGTTTTCACAATCTGGCTGATGTATCTCGTCGGCCGCGAACTGTTTTCGCGGCGCACCGGCCTGTGGGCCGCGGCGCTTGCGGCCGGTTCCCCCTTCCTCTACTGGTACTCTCGTGAAGCAAGCGATTACTCACTCCTGATTGCCTTCTCCGCCGCTTCACTTTATTTTCTTGCGCGCAGCGCCAACAGGGGCGGATGGGCAAACTGGACAGCCTATGTCCTGACCACGACGGCCGCGCTCTTTACCCATTACTACGGGGCCTTCGTGCTGCTTGCCGAGGTGGTGTTCTTCCTGATTATCCGCGATCGACGGGTGCAGAAACTAAGGCCGTGGCTGATTAGCGAGGCGGCGCTCGCCGGCGCCGTCGTGTTATGGATGTTCATTAACCGGAGTGCCTCCGGTTGGGTCGTTTTAAACATGCCCGGCCCGGGCATGTTCCTTGAGGCTTTATTCCGGCGCGGTCCCGTTGCGCTGCTCTGGGGCATCATGCCCCTCAATCATGCCGAAGTGGCGGTTCCCTACTGGGTTGCCCGCAGCGGTACCCAGCTGTTGATAGCATTGATGTTGCTTGGGTCTCTGGCGTTGTCAGCCCAGTTTCGTAAAGCTATATGGCAAAAGCGGGTGCTGGCGCTGATAATATTGAACCTGATGTTTCTGGCTGGGCCGGTCCTGGGACAGGAGTTGCGCGATACTTTTGTAAGCATTCGTTTCTTTGCTATAGCCATTGTGCCATTCCTGTTGTTGTTGGCCGTATTTATAACTGCGCTTCCTCGCCGGATCGGCGCGGCCGCCGGCGGGGTGGCGCTGATCGTTTTTCTCAGTGTGACCGGCTGGACCCTGTCACACTATTATTATGACAATTGGCGTGGGGCGATGACGACTGTGTCGAGCGAGCAGCAAGCCGGCGATCGCATGCTCTGTTTTCCAATATCCGAGTGCACCATGGCTGCCCACCATTACCTCAACGATACGATGTCCGTCTCCGGCGGATTCATCTCGCCGGGTAGAGCTGACTCGCCCTCTTTTTATCCTTTGGGAGCAGAGTGGCAAGGTTATCGCATGCAGCAAATATACGGGCAGGCGGCGCCCCTCTCCGGGTCGGAACTCGAAAGCCGGTTGCAACAGGAGCTGCAGGGAACAGACCGCGTCTGGATTCTTGCCGGAGACGGCTCGGCTGATGACATCCTCAGGGCGGAAGCCATATATGGTGATTTGGACAAAAGCTGGAAGCAGGCGGGAGAATGGCAATACCTCCCCCTGATCCTGAGGCTGTACGTGCGCGCGGGTGACCGTGGATCCAGCTGAACCTGACGGAGAACTGGAGAATGTGGCACAAAATGTGCGCGATGTATTTGGGCGCCGCGCCGACCGCTACTCGGAGCTCGACGTTTTCTCGGAGGAGCAATATTATCGCCCGCTGTTTGAGCTGGCCGAGATCATCCGCCTGCTCAAGGAGAATCTTGATGCCGACCTCGGCGGCTTCCAGTCCGTGCAAGTCGATGGCGAAATGATGCTCAGATGGCAGACAGTGATTTTCGCCGCTGTGAAACAATGAATGAAAGATTTTAGATGAACCAGGAAGAAATGCCACGTATACGAGACTGAACGAAATCGCCGCCGGGATCATCGCCGTCCAGACCAACGAGAACCTTCTCAAATGGTGGCCCGTGAAGTCTGGGAGGAGAGCGGTTTTGAAGTGGTTCCCCGGAAGCTGATCGCCGTTTTTGACGCCTACCGCGGTGGCACCCCCCTGGAGTTCTTCCACGCTTACAAAATCATCTGGCTGTGCGACATTACCGGCGGCGCGCCCCGCTCCAGTGATGGAACCATGGACGTGGGTTTCATCAGTTTTGACAATCCGCCCGAGTTTTCATGGCACGCACTAACGAGAAGCACCTGGCCGAAGTCCGGGCGCATCTGGAAGATGAGCGCCGCCCGGCGACGTCAGCGCGGCTACGGCCGCGCAGGAACTCGCCGGCCCAGACTTTGCCGAGCACGGAATGTGGGGCTACCCGGAGCACTTCCTGGGCCCTGATGATGGCACCGACGGCACAGCGCTGGCCGACTGTACCCCGTGGACACCAGCAGTCCGACGCCAGCCGGGGTGTAGTCCCCCTTTGTAATCCCCCTTGTAGTCGATCATCGTGTCACTTCATAAATTAGCCAAGTGTACAAGTCTTTTTTTCTTCATTGTATACAAAAGGATAAATACTACCGGGTCACTCCTTTGTACAATCGGCCTCATGCATTTGGAGAAACATCAGGCGCCTGAACTTGTACGATTGCACAAAATTGGTATATTAGCGCCGGACAAACAACGGAGTGGCCCATGAACGCACCATCGAGTCTTACGGATTACGTTAGCGCCGGTAACGTCTTCTTCCTTCTCTGGGGGGCGGTGCTCATCTTTTCGATGCACGCAGGCTTCGCCTTCCTGGAGGCGGGCAGCGTCAGGAAGAAGAACATCGTCAATGCCCTGACAAAGATTCCCACTGATTGGGCCGTTTCCACGGTGGTCTACTTCCTGATCGGCTTTCCGATCGCCTACGGCGTCACCTTTTTCGGCAAGGCCTCCGACCTGCTCGGCAACAACTCCGGTTACGATCTGGCGCACTTCTTTTTCCTGCTCTGTTTCGCCGCGGTCATTCCCGCCATCATCAGCGGCGGCGTAGCCGAGCGCATGAAGTTCGGTCCGCAGGTCCTCGCGGGCGCCGTCTTCGTCGCCCTGGCATATCCGCTTTTTGAAGGCCTGGTCTGGGGGCGTTTCAACGTGCTAGGCGCTTCCGATGGCTGGCTTGCGGGAATCTTCGGCGCCGGCTTCCATGATTACGCCGGCTCGGTCGTCGTGCACGCCATGGGCGGCTGGCTGGCGCTCCCGGGCATCCTGCTCCTCAAACCAAGAATGGGCCGTTATGTCAACGGTGACAGCCGCCCGCTGCAGATCCACAGCGTGCCCTATGTAGCCCTCGGCAGCTGGCTGCTGATGATCGGCTGGTTCGGTTTCAACGTCGCCTCCGCGGCGACCCTGCCCAATATCTCCGGCCTGGTCGCGGCCAACTCGCTGCTGGCCATGGGCGGCGGTCTGCTATCGGCGGTGCTGGTCTCCAAACGGGACAGTGTCTTCGTTTATAACGGAGCTCTCGCCGGACTGGTGGCCGTTTGCGCTGGCTCCGACATCATGCATCCCCTGGCAGCGCTTTTGGTCGGCGCCATTGCCGGCCTGATCTTCGTCAAGGGATTCCTCTGGGCGAATGAGAAGCTGCGCATCGACGACGTCCTCGGCGTATGGCCGCTGCACGGCCTCTGTGGAGCCTGGGGCGGAATCGCCGCCGGCATCTTCGGTTACGAGCAGCTCGGAGGAATCGGCGGAGTGAGCTTCTTCTCCCAGTTGACGGGGACGCTGACTTGTATCGCCATCGCCCTGGCATTCTCCGGCGTGACTTATTACATCATCAAGAAAACATATGGCATCCGGCTCTCGCCGCAACAGGAACTGCTCGGCTCCGACTTGTCCATCCATGCCGGCAAGGCCTATCCCGAGGAGTTGATTTGATTGGAAACGGCAAGCTTTACCATGATACAGTGCGTCTTCAAGGGCGAGCGTCTCTTCGACGTGCAGAAGGCGATGGAAGATATCGACATCGTGGGCATGACCATCTGGGAGGTCAAGGGACACGGCCGCCAGATGGGACACATCGAGCACTACCGTGGCCTGGAGACCAAGGTGAACCTGCTGCCCAAGCTGATGCTGGAGATCGTCGTGCCCACCAGCGGAGTCGAGATCATCGTCGAGTCGTTGCTGAAGGCGGCGCGGACCGGCGACATCGGTGACGGCAAGATCTTCCTGTTGCCGGTGGCCGACGTCATACGCGTGAGGACAGGCGAGAGGGGGGACGCGGCCATTTAGTCTTATGGCCATCTGGAACTCCCATCAGCGAAAGAAGACGAATTTATACATGAGTACAATGAACAAAGCCGCTTTTATATCCACAGGGATAATTAATTGCGGTTTTGGTCCCTGTACAATTGGCCATATGTAACATGTTGGATGCTAACTCATATATTCTTTGTAACTTAAAGGCTTATCAACCCCAAGGAGGATGAAGAGAAGATGGACAAGGATCAGGTAATCAAGGCAGTAAAAGACGATGATATAAAGTTCATCCGTCTGTGGTTCACGGATGTTGTGGGGACTCTCAAGAGTTTTGCGGTAACGGCGTCGGAGATTGAAACCGCGCTCAATAACGGCATGGGCTTCGATGGATCTTCCATCACCGGATATCAGGACATTGAAGAAAGCGACATGATCGCCATGCCGGACCCGTCGACTTTCAAGATCCTGCCATGGCGCGGCCAGGAGCACAAAGTCGGCCGTATGATTTGCGATGTGCTCAACCCCGACGGTACCCCTTACGAGGGCGATCCGCGCTACCAGCTCAAGCGCGCTCTCAAGCGGGCCGAGGACATGGGCTTCAATCATTTTTATGTCGGGCCGGAACTTGAGTTCTTCTATTTCAAGAATTCCGAAGGCACCGAAGTTCTCGACAAGGGCGGCTATTTCGACCTTACGCCACTTGACGTCGCAAGCGACTTAAGGCGCGACACCGTCATGGCCCTCGAAGAGATGGGCATCGACGTGGAGTACAGCCACCACGAAGTTGGCCCCAGCCAGCACGAGATCGATATCCGCTATAACGACGCTCTCAAGATCGCGGACGACGCCATGACCTACCGGCTCGTCGTGAAAGAAATAGCTGAAGAGTATGGCGTTTACGCCACCTTCATGCCAAAGCCGATCTTTGGCGAGAACGGCAGCGGCATGCATACGCACCAGTCACTCTTCAGCGGTGATAACAATGCCTTCTTCGACGGAAACGACAAGTTCTTCCTCAGCGATACGGCCAAGGGCTACATCGCCGGGCTGCTCAAGCACGCGAGTGAGATGAGCGTCGTCTTCGCCCAGTGGGTCAACTCCTACAAGCGCCTGGTGCCCGGCTATGAGGCCCCGGTCTACAAGGCCTGGTCCCGCCGTAACCGCTCGGCGCTTATCCGTGTGCCGATGTACCATCCCGGTATGGAGAAAGCCACCCGCTGTGAGTTCCGCAGTCCTGACCCGGCCTGTAATCCGTACCTGACCTTCGCGGTCATGCTGCACGCCGGACTCGAAGGCATCGAGAAGGGCTATAAGATCGAGGATCCGATGGAGATGAATCTCTATGACCTCTCCGACACCGAGCGTGCCGAGATGGGTATCGAAACACTGCCGGAGAGCCTGGGCGACGCCATCAGGAATGCCGAAGGCAGCGAGCTGATGAAGAAGGCGCTGGGCGACCATATCTACCGCCGTCTGCTGGAGATCAAGAAGAAGGAATGGAACGACTACCGCGTACAGCTGACCCAGTGGGAGATGGACCGCTACCTGTCAGTGTTATAAGAAGAACCCGGCGAACCGCCGGTCAAAAACAGAAACAACGGGGCGCGCCTTCGGCGCGCCCCTCTTCTGACCGCTGTATCTCTGTTACCGGATGGATGTCCGGTCCGTCCTGGCAACAAACTCAGGACTTCCGCCAAACTTTTTTACCCTAAGCGGCTTTCGACCCATCATAAGTGTCGCCAGAGTTAACGCCCGCCCCCGCAAGTTCCGGAATCAGACTGGTTTCGGTTTCATGTACAGTGCCGCAGATTTCACAAAACCCTTGCCCGTTTACGGAACCCGCTGATAGACAAATGTTGCAGTATCCCATATCCGAACCACCTCCTGCCCCTCCATGACCTGTCGGCTGGTCCAACAGACAGTCAAGTGTAAAATGTATCGGCCGGGGAAAAGGCAACTTTAATAAACCGGGAAAATTCGCGTGATGAAGCTTTTAACGCAAAAGCGCCCAGGTTCACCATAAAGGCTGCCTGGGCGCTAAATCCGGGCCGGTTGGTAGAAGGTAGAAGAACCGTCTCGGACCTTTTAAAAAAGCGGGCGCAGGAAGGCCTGCAAAACCTGCTGGAGCCAAACTCTTCTTGCAGGCCTTCCTGCTTGGGGAGGCTGAAGGTCAACAGCCAATTAAGATAGTACCAAAGCAAGGTTAAGTTGACGTTAAGGGGGGGTTAAATCAGGTTAAGTGCTCTTCTCGTCTTTCCTTATTGCCGACTGGCCGCTCTGCATCGAATGAATCGAGCCTTCATGTACTCCAGGCCAGCATTCGTTTGCCAGCGCACATACGCGGCAGGAGTGGCGCAGGTATTCATCCCTTAGTGCGGCAAGGCATGAACCCTCAACGGTCCAGTCAGGGCAGGTGTTCATGTTTCCGGGCCAGATTTTCATGTCAGCAGCAGAAAATATAGGGTTTCATGCAACCTCATTGCCGGCTGCGCGGAGTTATTACCATAATAGTTGTCTGATTCGAAGCCCGGCAGGAGAAACCTTTCTTTTATTGATCGGGGGGGGAGGTTTTTCAGTGCTCGCTCAGAAAGTACCTATAAGTTATACGGGGCGATTCTAGCGGCGGCGTTCGTTGCCTGCGATTGGATTATGTCCTATGCGGCGATCGATGACGATCACGGATTTATAGCCGCATTCAGGACAGGGATGGAAACTGTCCGCCGAAGGTTTTTTAACCGTTTCTCTACAATATGGGCATGTAATTATATTAGTCATATATAAAGAATAGCCTATTTGCTCAAATTGCGTCAATACGAATCGTTCAAGCGGGGTTGGGGGGAGATCAGTATGACAGTAACACTCCTGTTGTTTCTCATATGTCTGGGCGCGGGTCTGTTCTTCATCGGCGGCTTCCTCTGGAGCGCGATGGAACAGAAGCCCAGGGCCATATGGCTCATTGGGGCAGCCGCCTCACTGATGGTGGGGCTGGCGGGGTTCGTGGTAAATATAAAATAGCGGACGGCAGGCTGCTGTTGGTATCTGCGGACACGGACTGTCCGGGACGGTTACAAGGGAAACGCAAAAATAAAGGCCTCGCGGATCCACGAGGCCTTTAAGCTGAAGCACAATTCTATTCCGCGCCGGCATTCGGCCCGGTCGCCATGGTAAATAGTCTGGAATCAGGCAGCCTTGATCTTGACGCAGCTGTCCGTGGTCCATATGCCTTCATTGAGGCGGCTGTTGAAACAGTTCTCGCATACCGTGAAGCCGCTGCCGTCCTCAAAACAAACGTGGACGGTTCCCGATTTCAAGTCACAACCGGGAAGCTTCTCCTTGCAGGCGGCGACGGGCGCCTCGCTCGTGTATTTGACAATTCTTGGCATTTAAACCACTCCTTTTCAAATTCGTGTCAATATGGGTTATTGCGGATACTATAATTGGCTCGACAGAAAACGAGCTTTCATGAGTCTTTGACGGCGGAAGACGCCACAGGATTCAGGGGTATTCCCTGATATTTGGGGTCTATTAAAGCCCGAGCATCAACTTCGGGCCCCGATATGGAAATAAGAGCAGAAGCGTTCCGGTAGTACCGCCGGGGTATAATGTCTTCGTGAGCGATAAATCCATCACACTTTCCCCGCGTTACAAGATATATGGCGCTTTCATCCTCGGCATCTCGACGGCGGTCGCGCTCAGGGCGATTATCGTTCTGCAGCACATTGAGCCCAGCTGGGTCCGCCCGGCCTGGTATTTCGCCGTACTGGGGAATTTCCTGTTCTTTTATTACCGGTATCAGATAACAGAGAAACGCAAGAGAGCGATCAGGGATCACCGGTTGATTGAAAAAGTGGAGGAGCTGGATTCCCTGTCGGAGGGTGATCGTGAAGTATTGATCTATCTGCTCAATTCGATCCGGAAATCACCCGAGCACCTCAACTACCTGATAATCTTCGTCTTCTCACTAGTGGCGATAGCGATCGATCTCGGGTTTGTTTTCTTTTCGTGATGAATGGCAAGGCAGCCTCGCGAAATGCAACATAAGGGGGCGGCCGGTCGGCCGCCCCCTGTTACTTCCTGTTATGCTCCGCGGCTACTCTGTGTTCCGTCTAACCATGAGCATGCTACTTGTGTCGGCTACCTCTACGGATAAATATAGGTCAATCCGTCAGTTCCGGTAGCCTTTGCGGTCAGCGTCGTAGTGAAGCTGCCGACTCCAGAGGGCACATAGTAGTGCATCAGGAAGTCCTTCGCATCGCCAGAGGCGATATCGCCGACCGAATACCACACTGGCGTCATGCTATAGACGCCGGTGGTCGCGGTGGCGCTCGTTATCATTACCATGTTGGCGGATCCGCCGGCACCATTGGTTATCGTGTATGAAACTGTCAGATCCCTTGCCAGAGAGGCGAAGGAGATGGCCGAGCACACCAGGAGGTTCATCGGATGGGCGAAAGAGATGCTGCCGAAGGCCCCCTGTAATCTGCCTGGAAGTAAAGCTGGCTGAGAAGTGGGACAGGAAGTGGGAAAAACCAATGCGATCGCTGGCGGGTCAGGGCAAGATAAAGGTGCAAAAAATGATTGGCATTTATTCCGGCCGGAGAAGTTACACTTTTGACGGCTTCGAAGTCATGCCGGTTAAGCGGTTCCTTGAGTTGTTATACGCGGGAGTGATCTGGCCCGCATTTTCTGGACACTTTTCTAAGAGATGAACGTCTTCTTCCTGAAGGTATTGGCATATCGTCAGCGGCGCCCGAGGTTTATACTGCAGAAATTTCTGGGTCAGGGTTGTTACTTGGATAGTCATATACGTTGTTGGGTGTGATGGGTTGAGTTACGGCGTCAGGGGGACTTAGTGGAATTCCTTTGTCTGTGGATGCATGGCTATACACGCCGTTCGCTACACACCAAACCAGTGCTTCAACCTGACAAGGCGTCCGGTGAGGCAAGCTCGGAGTGAAGGCGCGAACGCGGCGCCTTGCAGGTTAAGCGCATAGCGTTGGGTTGTGAACCTAGTACAAATCTTGCTTCTACGTAATTCAGGTCGTGCACCCAGGTGGAATTCTTATCTCAGCAACTGCGCTATCGGTATGGCCCAGAGGCGGTCATCCAGCCTTACGGATTTGGTGCCATTGTAGGCCAGGATGGCAGCAATGCAGGCTGGCGTCCGCTCCAGGAACGCGCGTAGGCCGGAAAGCTCGCTTTCGCTCCAGCGCGTGGCCGCTTTCACCTCGATGGCGAGAACCTTGCGGCCTGCCTCGATCACGAAGTCCACTTCATGCCGGCCCTGCTCTTGCCAGTAAGATAATTGCGCGTCAGGTACGTGGGCTTCGAGCAGCGCCGCGAGGTTCTGGGCGACATAGGTTTCAAACAGGGCGCCGCGATGCAGATCGTCGCGGCCAGGCTCGATTGATGTCACGCCTGCCATGTGAGCCGCCAGTCCGCTATCTGTAAAGAACAGTTTGGGTGATTTGACCAGGCGGGAGCTGCGGTTTTTCAGAAACGGCGGCAAACGGTGGATGAGGAACGAGGTTTCCAGCAGATCAAGATAGCGTCCCGCGGTGACGGCATTCAGTTTGGCGTCGCGCGCCAGGGTGCTGATGACGAGCACCTGGGCGGTACGCAGAGCGGCCAGCTGTGCCAGCGTACGAAATGCGATCAGGTCCGTAATCTGCGATAGCTGTCGCACATCGCGCTCGACATATGTCTGCACGTAGCCACGGAACCACTCGTCCAGGCCGTCCGAAGGATCAAGGCACGCCGGCGGCAGGCCGCCAGTCAGAACCTCCCGTTCGGAAATGGTTGGGGTCTTGCCCGCCGGTAGCGTTGGTGACTTGATGAACGTCGTAATGAACGGTTTGAGTTTGGTTGTTTTTCGTTGTTCGCGTCGGGTCATGGGATACAACGTCAAATAAGCGGCGCGTCCGGCAAGGGTTTCTGAGACATGGCCGAGGAGTGCCAGGTTTGCCGAACCGGAGAGAATAAATTGTCCCGGCCGCCGCTTGTCATCAATGATTTGCTTGAGAGTAACTAGCAGCTCTGGGCAGCGCTGCACTTCGTCGAGGATGGCCGGATCTGCCAGTAACGACTCAGGGTTCGAGCGAGCTGCAGTCAGCGTAGCGAAGTCGTCAAGAGTGTGGTAGGTGTGCCCCTTGGAGAGTGATGTCTCGTTCTGCAGCAGCGTGCTTTTACCTGACTGCCGCAGGCCTGAAAGCACTACCACGGGCAAGCGCCGCATCGCCCGTTCCATTCGTGGCATGATTTCGCGTGAAAGATATACTGTCATAATGCTTCATATCATAGTGTCAATATGACGCTATTGCAAGAATATTTAATAAAGTGTGATCTGGTCCTAATTCCTTTGAACGCCCATCCGGAATCAGGCAGCCCAGAGGCTAACCACCCGGATATATCTCCGAAGCCTTGCGAGGTATCTCCGAGCCTCTCCTCGTTGTCGGTGCGGCCTCATATACCTATTAATTACGAGAAGGCCTTCCGTGGGCTTTTTCTGGTCTCCATATGCCACCGGGTGTGCTACCCACGGTCAGACAGACCAAGAATAAAATTGTGGAAGTACCCAAAAGCCTTCAGGGAAGCGGGATTGTGGGGAAGACATGCGATTGAGCACACTAGGTTAGGCACGAGGTCGCCAGGAGACTATCGTTAAGTCCCGCCGCCGTATGCAAGATCGTTTCTCAAAATGAAAGTGAATTAAGTTAAGGAACGTCCCCTTGTATCCCAGGCGATCATGGTCAATATGTTTCGGTCTGACAGTGTTTAAGCCTCCAGGCAATCATTCCATATTGTCAACGATATACCAGGCCAGCAGGAAAAGCGCCGACCACCAGCCGGTGAATGAGACGACGAACGCTATGGCTATTTTTTTCTGCAGGGCGTCGGGGAGCAAGTCCGCCGCGTGCCCCTCGCGCTCACGTTTTAACAGGAAGGGACTGACGCTGAAGGAAAGGAAGACTCCGTTCATGATCAGCGCGCCGGCGATTAACGCCTGCGCCGCCGCCTCCCATGCCCAACCGTGGCTACTGTAGAAGAAGACTCCGCCCACCAACGCCAAGATTATGCCCATCCAGATCAGCGGCTTGGTGACCTTATGCGTTCTCGTGGTCGCCTCGGTCCAGTAGTGAGACTTGCGCCCCAGGAACCCGTGGAGATCGATGACCGTCACGGCTCCCAGCCCGATGACGAAGCCGGCCATCATGATGAAGAGTCCGATGAGGCTCATCCAGTCCATTTTTCACCGTCACAAATCGCGTTGTCAGAGAGATTTCATTTGTATATACCATGCTGGCTGTATTTGAAACCGCCGAGGTTAAGTTTTAGCCTGCTATGCGATGGGAACAATCAAATGAACCTTTCGGCGGCAGGAGCTAGGACGTGACGGTCAGCTTGTTCGGTAGATACATAGCGTCCTTGACGGCCATGTCGGCGGCCTCGCTGCTGGTGGTTTCGGTTGCCTATGCCCACCTTCCCAACTGGGGCGAGCCGGGAGGAGAGAACCATATCGATGACATCGACGTCTCGGTGGCTTTCTACCAGGACATCGAGGAAGGCTCACAGGTCGATACTTTCACATTTCAGGGTGAGGCCGGCCAACACCTGCACGCGGGCATCAACATCCCAGCCGTCGCGGGTCTGGAGGACTACGGCGTCACCATGGCACTGTTGGGGCCAGGGCTTCCTCCCGCGGGTCTTGCGGGGCTTCCCGTGGAACCCACCGATGTCGCGGGCGCACTGATCTTCCCCACAGAGCAGGGCGAGAATTTCTTCGAACCGTTCACCCAGACGAGGTACTGGGGGAGGCAGACGGTGGAGATGGGCCTGCCGGCGAGCGGCGAATATCACCTAATGGTCTGGAACGTTGATGGCCGCACCGGCAAATACGTAATTGATATCGGGGAGAAGGAGGAATTCGGTCTGCTGGGATTCTTGAAGCTGCCCTACTGGTGGGTGAAGGTGCATCGTTTTTTCGGGCATAACACATACCTGGCTCTACTGGCCGTCGGCGGCCTGCTGCTGGCGGTGGCTGTTGCGGCTCTAGTGGTGCGCAGGCGGAGAGGGGGGAGGCTAAAACAGCGACCAGCATGAATGACAACAAGCCCATAGGTGAAAATCAAATAAATATAGCTAGGGCAGCGGGGGATAGCGACCGTGACCAGAAGGTCCTGCTGACGGGGGCAACCGGATTCATCGGCGGGCGGCTGCTGCTGAAGCTCGACGAGGAGGGTTACCGGGTGCGCTGCCTGGTGCGCAAGGGCGAACAGCTCAGACCTAAACGGTCGCTTGAGCGCGAGCCAGAGGTCGTCTACGCCGATCTGCTGGAGCCGGAGACGCTGGCGGAAGCCATGGAGGGAATGGACTCTGCCTACTACCTGGTCCACTCCATGGGCGGGCGCACCATCAGCGAGACCAAGGCTTTCGCCGAGCGTGACCGGCGGGCGGCGACGAACTTCGTCAAGGCGGCGGATGATGCCGGCCTCAAGCGGATCATCTACATGGGCGGACTGGGGGACGTCAGCGACGAACTCTCCGAACACCTGGCAAGCCGCCAGGAGGTGGCGAAGATACTTAGTTCCGGCAGCCCGGAGACGACTGTACTACGAGCGGCGGTGATCATCGGCGCCGGCGGAGCTTCCTTCGAGATCATCAGGTACCTGGTGGAGCGCCTGCCGGTGATGACCGTTCCCAGATGGGTCAATACCAGGGCCCAGCCCATCGCCATCGAGGATGTCATCCCCTACCTTGAGGGCTGTCTTGGCGTCCCTGAAACCGCTGGACGGTCCTTCGATGTCTGTGGTCCGGACATCTGCACCTACGGCGAGCTGATGCGAATCTATGCTCGCGTGCGAGGTCTCAAGCGCCTGATCGTCAGCGTACCCATGCTCACCCCAACCCTCTCGGCACATTGGGTCAACCTGGTAACACCAGTGCCCGCCGGGGTCGTATATCCGCTGATCGAGGGGCTCAAGAACGAGGTGATCTGTCGGGAGAATGACATCCATGAGCTGATACCGATCAAGCTGACCAGCATGAAGGACGCAATCTGTAACGCCCTCGTTGAGGAGGAGGGCGGTCCCTGCAGCCTGCCCTCGCAGCACGCCTGCCTGATGGATTGAGGGAGGCCCGGCGCCTGGGAAGCGCTGACGCAGACCCGAGAACTTCCCCAACAAGCCGCTCGGTAACGTTTCAAATGCCCACATCTACCACATCCCGACCTGGTCCAGGCACGTGGTACGGGGGCCAGCGGTCACGTTGGCG
>ERZ1739049.61-NODE-61-length-14132-cov-15.530937_pt1 | contig 14132 bp, 11 predicted proteins | sample MGYA00581760_ERZ1739049 | MGnify/ENA primary metagenome ERZ1739049 (study PRJEB42929, sample SAMN08275522) | rhizosphere metagenome | isolation source: Rhizospheric soil replicate 2 | host: Colobanthus quitensis | place: Antarctica: Devils point, Livingston Island...
TGCTCAAGCCCGCGTACAAGGGCAAGGTTGCCTTGAACGGCGACCCGACCAAGGCCGGCGCGGCGTTCAGCGGTGTGGTCATGGCGAACCTGAGCCAGGGAGGAACGGCCGACGACATCAGCAAGGGCGTCGCCTTCTTCACATCGCTCAAGGCGGCCGGCAACTTCCTGCCGGTTGACCCTGACCCTGCCACGATCAAGTCGGGCCAGACGCCGGTCGTGTTCGACTGGGACTACCTGAACGTCGCACAGGGCGCCAAGCTCAAGGGCGCCATGGACTGGAAGACCGTCGTCCCGGCCGGCGCCGTCGTCGGCGGCTACTACGTCCAGGCGATCAGCAAGGACGCCCCCCACCCAGCTGCAGCCCGTCTGTGGCAGGAGTACCTCTACTCCGACGAGGGCCAGAACCTGTGGCTCAAGGGCGGCGCACGACCGGTGCGCGAAGCGGCCATGGTCACAGCGGGGACGATCGACAAGGCCGCGCATGACGCGCTGCCCAAGGCCGACGGCACGCCGGTGTTCCTGACCAAAGAGCAGAGCGACAAGGCCAACGCCTATCTGACGGCCAACTGGGCAAAGGCCATTGGCTGAGCGCCCGAGCACCAGGGCGCCCGTCGGCCGCAAACCGATGGGCGCCCTGCTTGGCGTCGTGCCCTTCTTCGCGTACACGACGATCTTCCTCGGCATACCGACGCTGATCGTCGTGTTCGGGGCGTTTCTGGATGGCAGTGGCCGGCCGACCCTGGGCAACCTGTCGGCCCTGGCTCAACCGCAGATCGTGTCGGCGTTCGTCCACTCAACAGTGCTGTCTGCGGTCACCGCGGTCCTGGGCGCCGTCTTCGGGGCACTGCTGACGTATGCCGTGTCCACCGCTCGCGAAGGCGGTCTGCTGCGGCGACTGGTCACCTCACTGTGCGGAGTCCTCGCGCAGTTCGGCGGCGTGACGCTCGCCTTCGCGTTCCTCGCTACCGTCGGGGCCCAGGGATTCATAACCCTTTGGTTGCAGAAGCACGGCATCGACCTGGCCGGGAGCACGTGGCTGTACGAGCCGTACAAAGGGCTGGTCCTCGTGTACACCTACTTCCAGATCCCCTTGATGCTCATCGTCTTCCTGCCGGCCGTCGAGGGGTTGAGGCCCCAGTGGCGCGAGGCGACGGAGTCCCTTGGCGGCAGTACCTGGGACTACTGGCGGCACGTCGCCGGGCCGATCCTGGCACCATCCTTCGCCGGGGCCATGCTGCTGCTGTTCACCAACGCCTTCAGCGCCTATGCGACGGCTTTCGCACTGATCTCCCAGGGGTCCCCCATCATCCCCCTTCAGATCGGCGGCACGCTCAGCTCCGAGGTGATCCTCGGCCAGGAGAACGTCGGCAAGGCGATGGCACTGGGCATGGTCGCCATCGTGGCCGTCGTCATGACTCTCTACGCCGTTCTCCAGCGGCGGACGACCAAGTGGCTGGGCCCATGAAACCGCGGGCCGCGCGCAGGCGAAGGCAGTCCATCTTCCGCGTGACTGTTGTCGCGCTGATCGGCCTGTTCTTCGCCCTCCCGATCGTGAGCATGATCGAGTTCACAACCCGTGCTCCCGGCGGTGGCCGGACGCTGGACGTCTGGGCCACGTTGTTCGACGTCGGCGTCATCGATGCGGACTACCCAGAGCTGAAGACGGGCATCCTCGCCTCCGCCGGCCTGACCCTGCTGACGGTGGTGATCATGCTGTTCCTGCTGGTCCCCACGATGACCTGGGTCCGGCTGCGGTTGCCGGCGCTGCGCCGCACCGTGGAGTTCATCTGCCTTCTGCCGCTGACCATCCCGGCTATCGTGCTGGTGGTCGGCCTGGCCCCCGTCTATGCCTGGGTGGCGTACTTCCTTGGCGAGTCCTCGATCTGGCTGGCCTTCGCCTACGTCGTGCTCGTCCTGCCCTATGCCTACCGGGCCCTGGACGCCGGCTTGAGCGCGATCGACGTGAAAACCCTTGCGGAGGCAGCCCGTTCGCTCGGCGCGGGGTGGCCGACGGTCATGTGGCGCATCATCCTGCCCAACGTGCGGACCGCGGTGCTCTCTGCCTCCTTCCTCTCCGTCGCCCTCGTTCTCGGCGAGTTCACCATCGCCTCACTGTTCAGCCGCGACAACCTGCAGGTGGCCATCAACCAGCTCGGTCATCGCGACGGCTCGCTCGCGATCGCCGCCGCCCTGGCAGCGCTGATCCTCGCCTTTATCGTGATGGTCGCCATGTCCTTCGTCGGCACCGGTCGTCGGTCGCATCGCCCAGAGGAGAACTGATGCCCGCCACTCGCACGCCGACCTCGGACACTGCGGCCAGAAGCGGGCCCGGCCAGGGCGTGGCCGTGACCCTCACCGACCTGCGCCGCTCCTATGGCTCGATCCATGCCCTGGACGGACTCACGCTGGACATTGCACCCGGCGAGTTCGTGGCACTGCTCGGCCCCTCCGGCTGCGGCAAGACCACCGCGCTTCGGGTGTTGGCCGGGCTGGAGGATGCAGACTCCGGACGGGTCGAGGTCGGGGGCAGGGACATCACCGCCGTGCCGACCAGCGCACGTGACATGGGGATGGTGTTCCAGGCCTACAGCCTGTTCCCGCACATGACCGCACGCCAGAACGTCGAGTTCGGGCTCCAGCTGCGCCGTATCCCGGCCGCGCGCCGCCGTGCCCGCGTCGCCGACATGCTGGACCTCGTTGAGCTCTCGGACCACGCCAATCGCTATGCACACCAGATGTCCGGTGGTCAACAGCAACGGGTCGCTCTGGCCCGCGCCCTGGCCATCGAGCCCCAGGTCCTGCTGCTCGACGAGCCGCTGTCCGCTCTGGATGCCAAGGTGCGGGTGCAGCTGCGGGACGAGATCCGCCGCATTCAGCTCGAGGTCGGTACGACGACCTTGTTCGTCACCCACGACCAGGAAGAGGCCTTGGCTGTGGCTGACCGGGTCGGCGTCATGCGGGCGGGCAACCTCGAGCAGCTGGCATCACCACACGATCTCTACGCCAGGCCGGCGACGCCATTCGTGGCCGACTTCGTCGGTCTCACGAACCGACTGCATGCCACCGTCGAGGACGACCGCGCACAACTGATGGGGACGTGGGTGCCACTGTTGCCGGGTTCGACTCGGCGTGGGGCCGCGTTCGTGCTGATCCGTCCGGAATCTATTGCCGTCACAGCAGATCCGGCCGGTCGCGCCACGGTCGTCACAGCGAGCTTTATGGGTTCGACGGGGCGTCTCCATGCGGTGACCGAGTCCGGCGAGACCGTTCTGGCGCAGATCGACAATGACACGGTGGCCACTTTCAACCCAGGGGACAAGGTCACGCTCGTCCCGCGGCCCAACCCTGCCCTCGCCGTCGCCGCAGAAGAGGACACGTAGGCAACACCCGCGTCGGGGTGCGCCTGGTGGGCAGCCGGCATACCGGTGGAAGTCCTATCTGTTGTTGCCCGTGTGCCCGAGCGAGAACGAGCCCGGCTGCGGCCACACCAGCAGGCCGTGCGGCCCTGCATTGACCTTTATCCGCTTGATCAAGGCTCCGGTCCTGGTGTCCAGGACATACACCTCGGCGTGATAGCGGCCCGAGAGCCAGAGCTGCGAGCCGTCCGCGGTGACCCCACCCATGTCGGGCGAGCCGCCGCCGGGGATCCGCCACGTCTCGAGGACGGTCAGCGACGAGGCGTCCAGGACCGAGATAGAGCCCTCATCACGGTTGCTCACGAACATCCGCCTGCCCTCGCGGTCGGGGTAGATGCCGTGAGCACCCTTGCCGGTGGGGATGAAGCGCTCGACTCGCTGGGTGCTGGCGTTGATGACCCAGATCCCGTTGCGCAGCATGTCGGCCACCAGGAACCGGGTGCCGTCGGGGGTGAGCCGAACGTCCTGCGGCATCGCTGAGGCGCCCGGCGCCAGGTTGCTCCTGGCCCCACCCATCTGGATGGCCGCCTGTGCGCTGGTGGCGCCGGGAGTCTTGGCGTCGTTGAGGTTGATGACCTTGATCAGCCTGGTGGCCTGGCGATCGATCACGAGCAGCTTGCCGCTGAACTCGCAGCTTGCCACGAAGAAGGACAGATCCGCCGAGTAGTCAGCGTGGTTGACTCCCTTGCAGGGCACCGGCAGCGAGCGTTCGAATGCCATCGTGTGAGGGTTGAGCACGTCGATGCGACGCAGCCGCTCGGCCATCACGAGCGCGTGAGCGCCGTCCGGGCTGAAGTACAGGTTGTAGGGGTCCTGCACGCGGACCCGTTTGCCGGGCTTGCCGGAGATGGGGTCGATCGGGACCAGGTCGTTGCCGATGTCGTCGTTGACCCACAGCGTCTTCATGTCCCAGCCCGGCACGACGTGCTGGGGCTGGCCACCGGTGGGGTAGGTAGCGATGACCTTGAACGTCGAGGGGTCGATCACCTGCACTGTGTTGGCCGTGCTGTTCGGGACGTACACCAGGCTCTTGGCCTGCTTGGCGGTCGCAGACATCATCCCGGCACGCGCACCGGCGTAGACGTTGACCGGGCCGCTCGAGGCGGGGGACACGGGAGACGTTGGAGACGTGGTGACCGATGAGGTTGGGGCGCCGGAACGGGACGGCGTGGTCCGCGCCGACGTCGAGGTGCCCACTGGGACCTGAGCGGTGCAGGAGCTCAGCAGGAGGACGACAGCCGCAACGGCGGCGGTTGCGACACAGGCGGCCGCGTTGGGCCCGGACGAACGGGGCTGTTCAACAGACACGTGAAACCAAACTGTTCGAGGGCGATCGGGCTCGGATCGATCCTTGCAGACGAGAAGTCAGTCCCGGAGCAACCGCGACAGTGTCACGGGAAGGAGTCCCTTGGCTGACAGACCGGCCAGGATCTTCGGCAACGCCTGGACCGTGCCTGCGTGACCCAGGTGCAGGCTCACGATCGACCCGGGCTGCACCTTTGCGAGAGTCCGGGACACCACCAGTGCGGCTCCCGGGTCCCTGTAGTCCTCTGGGTCGACGTCATAGGACACACAGCGCTGGTATCCCGAGCGGCCGGCTGCCACCCTGATCGTGGCCGTGCTGTGTGGGGTCCCGGAGGGGCGGAACCACCATCCGACCGCGCCAGTCGCCTTGCGCAGAGCGTCGGCACCACGCCGGATCTCATCGTCGGCGGCCTGAGGCGACAGGGTACGCATCGGTTGGTGGCTCCACGTATGGTTTCCGAGCTCGTGGCCCGCCGCCAATATCTGCAACCCCAGCGATGGCGTGCCAGCCAGCCACTGCCCAACTGCGAACACGGTGATCCGTGCGTCGTGGTCGGCGCAGTCACGCAGAATCTGCTCGGTCAGGGACCTGTCCCCTGCGCCGTGGAACGTCAGCGCCACCTCATGTCGGGTCCGTGGGCCGTTGACGATGTCCGGTCCGGCGCTCCTGGCGACGGCCGGTTCGGGGCTCGGACCAGAACCTTGGGTGGCAGCAGCCGTGGGCGTCGGTGCCGCCGGGGGCGATGTGGTTGCCGTGGTCGGGCCGGTGGCTGTTGATCTGGGTTCACCCTGCGTCACGCTGCCGGAGCATCCAGCCGCCGCGAGCACCGCAGCCAGCGAGACGATGGCGGTTCTGCGGTCCACCGAGCCTCCAGTAGTAGGAGGCTCGGCGTTTTCGTCCTCGGGCATGACTCCAGTATGACGACCGGTTACCGGCCGATGCGCCGTCTGCTGATTTCGGATTCCAGGGGTGAACAGCCTCGGTTGGCGCCCGGATAGGCTGCCCGCGTGAGTGACTCGAGGACTGACTCCCTGAACCTGAGCGACCCCTCCGCCGACCCGTTCGAGATTGCGGCGGCCGCCGCCGCCGTGATCGCCGAGCACTCGGGGTCCAGACGCCACGACGTGGCTCTGGTGCTCGGTTCCGGTTGGGGCCAGACGGGCGACCTGATCGGGCGGACCGTTGCCACGATTGACAATGCGGACGTCCCGGGGTTCGCCAAGGCCGCCGTCGCCGGGCACTCGGGCGTCATCCGGTCGGTAGCCATCGGGGACACCGACAGCCGTGCGTTGGTCTTTGGCACCCGCACCCACTTCTACGAGGGCCGCGGCGTCCGCTCGGTGGTCCATGCCGTGCGCACCGCCGCCGCTGCCGGCTGTCGCACCATCGTGTTGACCAACGGCTGCGGCGGTCTCAACGCCGCATGGACGCCCGGGACCCCCGTCCTGATCCGAGACCATCTCAACCTCACGGCAGCCTCTCCCGTCGAGGGAGCCAACTTCGTTGACCTGACCGATCTCTACTCATCGCGACTTCGCAAACTTGCTCACGGGGTCGACCCCGGTCTTGAAGAGGGCGTCTACGTGCAGTTCCGCGGGCCGCACTACGAAACACCCGCCGAGGTCCGGATGGCCAAGATCCTGGGCGGCGACCTGGTCGGGATGTCGACGACGCTCGAGGCAATCGCTGCCCGCCAGAGCGGCATGGAGGTCCTCGGGATCTCCCTGGTGACCAACCTGGCGGCGGGGATTCCCCCGCAAGCGGGAGGTGCCCCCAACACGGCGAGACCGCTCTCCCACGACGAGGTGCTGGACGCCGGCCTGGCCGCAGCCGAGCGCTGCGGCCTCCTGCTCGCTGCCATCGTCACGAAGATTGAGATCTCCCGATGACCGTGCCCAGCGCTGTAACCGGCGCACCCGCGTACTCCACCCCGCCGGACCTGCTCGAGCGCGCCATCTCCTGGCGGGACGATGATCCCGACGAGGCGACCCGCGCCGAGCTCGACGCGGTTCTGGTGGCCGCACAGTCAGGTGACGTGGAGGCGGGCGCGGATCTGGCCGACCGCTTCGTCGGCATGCTCGAGTTCGGCACTGCCGGACTCCGGGGCGCTCTGGGAGCCGGCCCCAACCGGATGAACCGCTCCGTGGTGATCCGTGCCGCAGCCGGGCTCACGGCATACCTGAAGGAGACGTCACCACAACCGCTGGTGGTCATCGGCCTTGACGCCAGGCACAACTCGGACGTCTTCGCTGAAGACACGGCAGCCGTGGTCGTCGCTGCTGGTGGCCGGGCGATGCTATTGCCCCGCCCCTTGCCAACTCCGGTGCTGGCCTTCGCGATCCGTCACCTGGGCGCGGATGCCGGCGTCATGGTGACGGCGAGCCACAACCCCGCCCAGGACAACGGCTACAAGGTCTATCTCGGCGACGGCAGCCAGATCGTGCCGCCTTCGGATGCCCAGATCGCGGCGCACATCGCCGAGGTGGAACTGGTCGCTGACGTCCCTCGGGCGACCTCGGGTTGGACCACGCTGAACGACGACGTCCTCGATGCCTACCTCGATGCGGCGGCCGCGGTCGTCGTCCCAGGTGGCGCCCGAGAGCTGAGCGTCGTTCACACCGCATTGCACGGCGTTGGCAGTGACGTCATCGTCGCCGCGTTCGCGCGTGCCGGGTTCAGCGCCCCCATCGTCGTGCCGAGCCAGGCAGAACCGGACCCCGAGTTCCCGACCGTGGTCTTCCCGAACCCCGAGGAGCCTGGCGCGATCGACGCGGCGCTGGCGCTGGCCGCCCGGGAACGGGCCGATCTGGTCCTGGCCAACGACCCAGACGCCGACCGTTGCGCAGTGGCTGTCCCCGATCCGGCCGCGACCACGCCGGCGAACCCATCGGGATGGCGGATGCTGCGAGGCGACGAGGTCGGCTCGCTGCTCGGGGCGCACATCTTGGCGCGCGGAGTCGGGGCTGATGACGTGTTCGCGAACTCGATCGTGTCTTCGCGCCTGCTTGCGGCCATGGCTGCCGACGCCGGGATCAGACACGAAGAGACTCTGACCGGTTTCAAGTGGATCTCGCGGGTGGTTGGCCTTCGCTATGGCTACGAGGAGGCGCTCGGGTACTGCGTCGACCCCCACCAGGTACGCGACAAGGATGGCGTCAGTGCGGCGTTGATGTTGGCCGAGATGGCAGCAGGTCTGCGGACACAAGACCGTTCGCTGCTCGATGTCCTGGACGACCTCGCGGTCACGCACGGGGTCCACGCCACCGACTCCTTTGCCGTCCGGGTCGACGACCTCAGCCTCATCGGCGCCCTCATGTCCCGGCTGAGGAAGCAGCGCCCGACCGACGTTGGGGCCGTCCCGGTCACCCGGATCGAGGACCTGGCCGAGGGCTCGGAACAGCTGCCACCCACGGACGGGCTCCGCTACCACCTCGCGGACGACAGCCGGGTGATCGTTCGCCCGAGTGGGACCGAACCCAAGCTCAAGGTCTATCTGGAGGTCATCGTCCCGGTCGAGGTGGCAACAGATCTTGCGGCCGCCCGGGCTGAGGCCGCGGCACGGCTGGAGCGGGTCGGTGCCTCGCTGCGCGAGATGACCGCCCTGTGACCAGAGGCCATTGCGCTCAATGAAATGAAGCCCTTCAGGTCAACGAGAGGGCCACGACGGCGAGCGCAGGCAGGACCACGATGGCGAAGACCATCGGCACCCACGTGATCCGCAGCTGGGCGTCCGGAGCGGCCGGGATCTTTCCATTCGCGACAGCTTCCTCATATTCCTCCTTCGCCTGTTCGATCGTCCGGGCGACCGCGAAGGCGGTGACCTTCGGGGCGGACGTGGACGAATGGGCCTCGGCGCCGGCGAGCTTGTCGAGCCGCCCGGGCATCATCGTGAACATCCCACCGGCTGCGCCCTTGGGACGCTCGGCCTGCGAGGAGATGGCCCATGCGGTGTAGGCCCTCTCCCCCACGAAAACCTTGATGTTCCAACGGAACTCCACGTCGGTCAGCCGGACCCACGGGATATGTGTGTCCTTGACGACGTTCCGAAGGGTCACGCCCTCCTCATCGAGCAGGACCGCCGGCCGGACGAACAGCGACCACACGAGTGCCATAAAGAAGAGCACCCACGCGACGAACAACGGCTGCGGGTCGTCGGCCCAGTGCCAGGCGATAGACACGAGCAGAACCAGACCGGTGGCGCCGCATGCCGCGGCCAGCCCCAGGGGTGAACGTTGGCGGATCACGTGTTGCGTCGTCGAGGTTTTGTCGCTCATCTACGTCCTTGCGCTCTCGTCGATATCGGTGTTCTGCTGCCGGTCTCGACGTGACCGGTCATGCGATTCGTCAGGTCCCAACTACCGAGCATAGGCCGATAGACTCCCTCGGTGAGTTCCCCCCCAGCTACTGCCCACGCGCGCACCGCTGCTGCCAGCGCACGCGAACTGCTCGGAGTCGGAGCCCTGACCAACGCCTCGTTGACCACGTGGCTGCACGGGCTGCCGGGTGTCGACCACGTTGGCGCGGACGCCCGGGCAGCGGGGTTGGGCACCCGCTCCATCAAGACGACGTCCAAAGCCTGGGCCATCGACATGGCGATCAGCATGATCGACCTGACGACGTTGGAGGGTGCCGACACCGAGGGCAAGGTGCGGTCGTTGTGTGCCAAGGCGATGACCCCCGACCCCGGCGACCCGGCCACGCCCCGTGTCGCGGCGGTTTGTGTCTACAACGACATGGTCGCGGTGGCGGTGGATGCCCTGAAGGGCAGCCACATTCATGTTGCGGCCGTCACGACGGCTTTCCCGTCCGGGCGCGCCACCATGGCGGTCAAGCTCACCGACACCCGCGACGCTCTCAGGGCGGGAGCGAACGAGATCGACATGGTCATCGACCGCGGGGCGTTCCTGTCCGGCAGGTACCTCCAGGTGTTCAACGAGATCGCGGCCATCAAGGATGCGTGCACCCGGGACGCGCCGGACGGCGCTCCGGCGCACCTGAAGGTCATCCTCGAGACCGGCGAGCTCGTGACCTATGACAACGTCCGGCGCGCCTCGTGGCTGGCGATGCTGGCGGGCGCGAACTTCATCAAGACCTCGACGGGCAAAGTATCACCGGCGTCGACGGCGCCTGTAGCGATGATCATGCTCGAGGCCGTCCGCGACTGGCGTGACCTCACCGGCACCCAGATCGGGGTGAAAGCCGCTGGCGGCATCAGGACGACCAAGGACGCGATGAAGTACCTGGTGATGGTCAACGAGATCGCCGGCGACGACTGGATCGACCCGGCATGGTTCCGTTTCGGAGCCTCCGGCCTGCTCAATGACCTTCTCCTGCAACGGCAGAAGCTGGCCAGCGGCCATTACTCCGGCGCCGACTACGTGACGATCGACTGAGCGGGAGCAGAGAACACCATGGCCAAGTTCGAGTACGCACCGGCGCCCGAGTCGCGAGCCGTCGTCAACATTCGCCCGTCATACGGGCTCTTCATCGGTGGCGAGTTCGTCGAGTCCACCGGGGACTCAACGTTCAAGACCATCAGCCCGTCCTCCGAGGAGGTCCTGGCCGAGATCACCGAGGCCGGCGAGGCCGACATCGACTTGGCCGTGAGAGCGGCTCGACGTGCATTTGACGGGCCGTGGGGTCGATTGTCGGGAGCGGAGCGCGGCAAGTACCTCTTCCGTATCGCCCGCATCCTGCAGGAGCGCGCACGGGAGTTCGCGGTGCTGGAGACCCTGGACAACGGCAAGCCGATCAAGGAGTCGCGCGACGTCGACATCCCTTTGGCCGCGGCTCATTTCTTCTACCACGCGGGGTGGGCGGACAAGCTCGAGCACGCCGGGCTCTCGGGTGGCTCGGGACAACCGCCGAGACCGATCGGCGTCGTGGGACAGGTAATCCCCTGGAACTTCCCGCTGCTCATGTTGTCGTGGAAGATCGCCCCCGCGCTCGCTGCGGGAAACACCGTGGTCCTCAAACCGTCAAAGACCACACCGCTGACCGCTCTGCTGTTCGCCGAGGTCTGCCAGCAGGCCGACCTGCCGGCTGGGGTGGTCAACATCATCACCGGTACCGGCCGGACCGGGGCCCACCTGATCCGCCACCCCGGGGTCGACAAGATCGCCTTCACCGGGTCGACCGAGGTAGGCAAGGACATCGCCCGCTCCATCGCCGGGACCCGAAAACGGGCCACCCTCGAGCTCGGCGGCAAGGCCGCCAACATCGTCTTCGACGACGCCGCGATCGACCAGGCGGTCGAGGGGATCGTCAACGGGATCTTCTTCAACCAGGGCCACGTCTGCTGCGCCGGGTCCCGTCTGCTCGTGCAGGAGAACGTCGCCGATGACGTGATCATGCGGCTCAAGCGCCGTCTGCAGACCCTGCGCCTGGGTGACCCAATGGACAAGAACACCGACGTCGGCGCCATCAACTCCGCGGCGCAGCTAGCCCGGATCCGCGAGATGACGTCGGTCGGGGAAGCCGAAGGCGCCACCCGCTGGAGTGCGCCCTGCGCCCTGCCTGAGCGCGGATTCTGGTTCGCCCCAACGATTTTCACCGGGGTGTCCCAGGCGCACCGGATCGCGCAGGAAGAGATCTTCGGGCCGGTGCTGTCGGTGCTCACCTTCCGCACGCCTCAGGAAGCGGTCGCCAAGGCCAACAACACGCCATACGGGCTTTCCGCCGGGATCTGGACCGAGAAGGGCTCCCGCATCCTGTGGATGGCCGACCAGCTGCGCGCCGGCGTGGTCTGGGCAAACACGTTCAACCGCTTCGACCCGACCTCTCCGTTCGGCGGCTACAAGGAGTCCGGCTACGGCCGTGAGGGTGGCCGCCACGGACTCGAGGGTTATGTCACGACAGGAGCGACCCGATGAGCCCCACTGCGACCCGCCGCAAGGCGGCTGAACCGAACGCCGGTGCGGATCAACGCATCGAGGTGCTCAAGACTTACAAGCTCTACATCGGTGGGGCGTTCCCACGCAGCGAGTCCGGCCGCACCTACGAGATCCATGCCGCTGGCCGGTCCGGCAAGTTTCTTGCCAACGCCGCGATGGGCTCCCGCAAGGATGCCCGCGACGCCGTCGTCGCCGCCAGGGGCGCCTTCGGAAAGTGGGCCTCGGCCACGGCATACAACCGCGGTCAGGTGCTCTATCGCGTGGCCGAGCTGATGGAGGGTCGCCGGGCGCAGTTCAGCGCGGAGGTCGCAGCCGCGGAGGGGCTCACGCCAGCCCGCGCGGACAAGGTCGTGTCCCAGTCCATCGATCGCTGGGTCTGGTATGCCGGGTGGTCGGACAAGCTCGCCCAGGTCCTGGGTGGGGTCAACCCGGTCGCCGGCCCGTACTTCAACATCTCTGGCCCCGAGCCCACCGGGGTGGTCGCCGCCCTTGCACCGCAACGCTCTTCGCTGCTCGGCCTGGTCTCTGTGCTCGCGCCGATCATCGTCAGCGGCAACACCACAGTGGTTCTGACGAGCGAGCATCGACCGCTCCCGGCAGTGACGCTCGCGGAGGTCCTCGCGACCTCCGACGTTCCCGCAGGTGTCATCAACCTGATCACCGGTCGAACGGCCGAGGTCGCACCATGGTTGGCCTCGCACCAGGACGTCAACGCCATCGACCTGGCGGGTGCCGCCGACGCCGACGGCCTGTCCTGGGCGGACCTCGAACGCGCCGCAGCCGAGAACCTCAAGCGTGTCCTGCGCCCTGCCGGCAACGACGCGGACGCAGTCGAGCCGGACTGGTCGCGCACGCCCGACCTGACCCGGATGAAGGCCTATCTGGAGACCAAGACCGTCTGGCACCCCAAGGGCCGGTAGCGGCTCAGGCTCGCGACGTCGCCGGCGAGCTCAATGACTGACGGCTGTCCTTGCCGTCGCCGGTGACAGGTGGCGTGGTGTGCCCCGCATCGCAGTGGCCCCGACAAGAGCGACGTTGATGTTGCCCGTGGTCGCACCCAGGGCCACTGACACGGGCGTCGGTGTGCCCGAGATGGGCTGCACGTCGTAACACTGATCGACATACCCGGTGGCGTCCGAGGAGCCACCGGTCGCACCAGACGCCGAGAAACACACCTGATAGTCGGTACCGTCCGGAAGACCGGTCACCGTGTAGCTGCCATCGGCAGCGCTCGTGGCGAACCAGTAGCTCTGAGAGGACGGAGCGGACACCTGCACCTGGACGTTCGCCAAGCCGTGTGGGACACCATCAGCGTCGGTCACCGTGCCTGAGATCGCCCCTGCTCTGACAAGAGCACCGTTGATGTCGTTCGTGGTCGCACCCAGGGCCACCGACACGGGCGTTGGCGTGCCCGAGATCGGCTGGTTGTCGTAACACTGATCGAGATACCCGGTCGCATCCGAGGACCCACCCGTGGCAGCGGACGCCGAGAAACACACCCTGTAGTCGGTTGCGGCCTCAAGTCCGGTCACCGTGTAGCTGCCATCAGCAGCAGTCGTGACAAATTCGTATGCGCCGTTGGATGGCGAGGAGACGGACACTAAGACGTTCGTCAGCCCCTGAGGAGCACCACCCGTATCCCTCACGGTGCCCGAGATTGCCCCCGCCCCGACAAGGGCTGCGTTGATGTCGCTCGTCGTCGCACCCAGGGCCACCGACACCGGCGTCGACGTACCCGAAGTCGGCTGGTCCTGCCAGCATTGGTCGACATACCCGAGTGCATCCGAAGACCCGCCGGTCACACTGGACGCAAAGAAACACACCTGATAGTCGGTGGCGGGCGGAATCCCGGCCACCGCGTAGCTGCCGTCGGCAGCAGTCGTGGCGCTTTCGTATACGCCGGTGGTCGAGGAGTTGACGTAGACCTGGACGTTCGCCAGCCCCTGAGGGCCTGCGCCGGCTTGGGTCACTGTGCCCGAGATCCCCCCGGCTGCGGCCAGCGACCCATTGATGTCGGTTGTGGTGGCACCCAGGGCGATCGTTACCGGAGTTGGCGTGCCCGACGTCGGCTGGTTCTGCCAGCACTCGTCGAAAAACCCGCCGGAACCAGTGACATCGGCCGCGTCAAAGCACACCGTGAAGTCAGTCCCGGCGGGGATTCCTTTTGCTGTGTAGCTTCCATCGTCTCCGGTCCTCGTGAATCCGCCTGGGCCACCTGACCCCGGGATCACCTGCACCTGGACGTTGGCCAGTCCCTGATGGGCACCCCCGGCAGCCGTCACCGTGCCCGAGACAGCTCCGCCGGCGGCGAGCGCAGCGTTGACGCCGCTGGTGATCGCACCCTCCGTCACGGCGACATGAGTTGGTGGGTCGGACACGGGCTGGTTGTCATAGGACTCTGGGAGGTAGCCGGTCGCGTCGGAGGAGCCACCCGTGGCGATGGACCCGTCAAACCACAGCGTGTACGGGCCGGCACTCCGACCGGTCACGGGGTAGGTGCCGTCGTCGGCCGTCG
>ERZ1739049.63-NODE-63-length-13958-cov-13.967201_pt1 | contig 13958 bp, 15 predicted proteins | sample MGYA00581760_ERZ1739049 | MGnify/ENA primary metagenome ERZ1739049 (study PRJEB42929, sample SAMN08275522) | rhizosphere metagenome | isolation source: Rhizospheric soil replicate 2 | host: Colobanthus quitensis | place: Antarctica: Devils point, Livingston Island...
GCCCCGGCGATGACATCGCGGACCAGCTCGCCGAGCGGCTTGGCGCCGTCATCGGCTCTGGCCGCGCCACGCATCAACAGGATCGCTCCGCGCACCTCCTTGCGGGCGAAGAACCGCTCACCGCCGCGCACGAGGTAGGCGACGTCGGCGTCGGCGAGCGCGGACTCGTAGGCCTCGGACTGCGCGTTGGTGCGAAAGAGGACGGCGATCTGACTCGCCGGGGTGCCGCGGGTGACCAGGTCCTTGATCGACCTCGCCACGCCCGTCGCCTCAGCGGGGTCGTCGCTGTATGCCGTGAGGCTGGGTGTGGGGCCGTCCTCCCCCTGCGCCCGGAGCTGGAGCGCGTCAGCCGGTGGCGTGCCACCCTGCCCGTGAGCGGCACGCACCACGAGGTTGGCCAGCGCCACGATCTGCGGGGTCGACCGGTAGTTGCGGACCAGGTGGACCACCTGCGCCGTGGGGTGGCGCCGCGGGAACTCGAGCAGGTGCTTGGGCGTCGCGCCGGTGAAGGAGTAGATCGTCTGGGCCGCGTCACCGACCACACACACATCGTCGCGCTCACCCACCCACAGGTCGAGGAGTCGTTGCTGAAGGGCGTTGACGTCCTGGTACTCATCGACCACGAAGTGGCGGTACTGCGAACGCACGACCCGGGCGATGTCGTCGCGCTCGGCCAGGATGCCGACGGTCAGCAGCAGCACGTCCTCGAAGTCGATCACCCCTCGTGCGGTCTTGACCTCCTCGTAGGTCTGCAGCACCCGGGCCATCGCGGTGGCGTCCAGACCGTCAGGGTCGCGATGCGCACGACGTGCGGCGGCGGCATACGACTCGGGGGTGAGCATGCTCACCTTGGCCCATTCGACCTCGGCCGCGAGGTCGCGCACGGCCACGCGGTCGACCTGCAGGCGCAGTCGCGAGCAGGCCTCGGCAACCACGGATGCCTTGTGTGGCAACACTTCTGGCGACGCACCCCCGATCGCCTGGGGCCAGAAGTAGTGAAGCTGACGCAGTGCGGCGGCGTGGAACGTCCGGGCCTGCACGCCGGGGACACCGAGCTCGCGCAGCCTGGTGCGCATCTCGCCCGCGGCTCTCGCGGTGAAGGTGACGGCGAGCACCCGCTGCGGCTGGTAGGCGCCGCTGTGCACTCCGTAGGCGATGCGGTGGGTGATGGCGCGGGTCTTGCCGGTTCCGGCCCCGGCAAGGACGCACATGGGTCCGCTCGGCGACGCCGCTACCTCACGCTGCTCAGGGTCGAGGGCGTCGAGAATGTCGTCGGCGGTCGGGGTGCCGCGCGACAGGCTGCTGGGTTGGCTGGGCGGGGGGGACATTGCCTCAGATCCTCTCAGACCGGAGTGACAGGCACCTGCACGCGCACCCAGGTTGTCGGGACAACGACTGTTCGTTATCACAAGTGATAATATCGACGGATGGGTGATCAGCCACGCAAACGCAATGGACGATTCAGCCAGAAGGAGCACACTGCGCCAACGCCACTTGAGCTTGAGCACCTTGCACGCGAGCACCCGGACCTGTTGGCGGTCCTGAAGTCCGCCGCCGCTCTGCAGAGGTCTGTTCCGGACGCCGTTCTTGTTGGTGGCAGCGCCGCGGCGATGTACGCCGGACATCGTGACTCCTACGACCACGACCACGTCCTGGCAGACCTGATTGAGCGGTACGACGCAGTGGTCGAGGCCGCCGAGTCCACCGACGGCTGGGCTACCAGCGTGAAGGCCAGTCGCCCTCCGATGACACTGATGGGAAGCATCGGTGGCATCGAGGCAGGGCTAAGGCAACTGCGCCGGAAGGTGCCACTGGAAACGACTCTTGTCACTCTGCCGGGCGGCGATGAGGTGACCGTGCCCACACTGGCTGAGGCGCTGCGCGTCAAGGCATACCTCGTGGTGCAGCGAAACCAGGTCCGCGACTACCTGGACGTGGTTGCCTTGGCCGACCGCTTGGGCGTCCAGGACGCCGCAACCGTGTTGCGCCACCTGGACGAGTACTACCTTGACCGTTCTGGGGAAGATGACTCGGTGGTTACCGCGTTGGTCCAGCGGCTCGCAGAGCCCAACCCCAGGGACAGCAAGGTCACCCTGCAGCTGGATCGATACAAGGGACTCCTGCCACGTTGGCAGGACTGGGGGGTAGTCACCGCCATGTGCGACACCCTGGCTCGCGCGGTTCTGCAGGGAGGCGACCTGTGATGCTGGCGTTCCGCAATGTGAATGCTGACCCTGCTGACCCCGTCGAGTCCTGGCCCTACGAGGGGCTGGTGGCAGCGATGGAGCGCGGCGGCTTCCGTGACTGGCAGCGAGTGGCCGCAGCCATCCAGCGCGACCCGTGGGGCGAGGTTGCCGCAGACGTGCGGGCATACCTGTCGTATGAGCAGCCTTACGGCGTAGGGCCTTTGATGACCTCGGTCATCGCAGCCGCGCGGGCACATGCGCAGGACGAAGACCGGGCTGCGGTCGCCGCCTGTGTCCGCGAGCTCGTCTCGTCCAGCGGCCTGACCCGGAGGGAGTTCGCTGACGCACTGGGCACCTCGGTCACTCGGCTCTCCACGTACTGCACCGGGTCGGTTACCCCGTCAGCGGCGCTGCTACTGCGGATGGAGCGGGCCTCCGCGTCCCGGGACGCCCGCAGATCCCCTACTGAGTAGCGGAAGGAAATGGCGCCAATCGCCGTTGACGAGAGCACCCAATGACTGACCTTTGAGGAGATCTCGCATGCCTGCGGCCCCTGTACTGCCCTCTGCCGGCACCATCACGATGTTCAGCACGCCGTGGTGTGGCTACTGCCGCGGGCTCAAGTCCGGACTGGACCGCGAGGGGATCGAATACACCGAGGTCGACATCGAGCAGCATCCGGCAAGCGCGGACTACGTCATGAGCGTCAATGGTGGCAACCAGACCGTGCCGACCGTGGTGTTCCCGGATGGCACCGCCGCCACCAACCCGTCCGTGGCCGAGGTTCGACTGCGCCTGGCCTGAAGACCGCTACCGCGGTCCGGGCTACTGCGCTCCGGCGAGGCCGTACGCGCGCTCGATGGGCAGCCTGGCCACCAGCCGGCGGTCGGCCACCGTCGCGGCGCGGTACTCGTCCCAGTCGGGGTGGTCCTCGCCGCGGATGGCGCGATAGACCTCGACCAGCTCTTCGACGGTGTCGTCATCCGGGGCCACCGCCACCGGGGACAGCTCGACCGTCCCTTCGAGCACGGCATACGTCCAGCCATCGGCGCTGGTGACATAGACCGAGGCGCGGGCGTCGCGGCGAAGGTTGTGCACCTTGGCACGGCCGTCCACCACCGATATCCGGACCAACGCTGTGACGGGGTCGAAGGTGAAGCTGACCGTAGAAAGTTGCGGCCTGCCGTCACGCTTGATGGTGGCCAGCGTGCCAATGTTGCGCGCGGCGGCCAGCGCAACCAGCTTCGGGTCCAGTGTCATTGCGTGTTCCATTCTCTCCGAGGCAGTGTCGTGAATCACTGTAGGAGCCGGAAGCGATCAATACCGGATTTCTGGCTCTCTCGACCTGAGCGTGGGCCGATGCTGGGGTAGGCGAATGAACCTGCGTCGGGCGAAGGGGTACTCCGCCGTCAGGGAATCGCGATCGGACCCGCGACCAAGCTCTGGCCGGTGTTGCCAGCGAGGTCGGTCTGGGTGGCTCTCGCATACAGAGTGGCGTTGGTGCCGAGCGTCCCCGACGTATCCGACCAGGCGCCCGTTGTAGCGTTGACGCTCGGTGTCAAGGTTGCCTTGGTGTCTCCCGCTAGGCAGGGGAAGACGTTCGTGGTGCAGAGGACCACCGTCAATGTCGGGTTGTCTCCTGGTCCGAACCCTGCCGTGCCGCTGGCGGTGGCCGACTGAAGGGCTCCTGGCCCGAAGCCGCTGATGTCCACCGTCGGGGAGGTGGCGTCGGTATAGGTGACGGTGCTGTCAGTCGTGGTGGAGACCGGGTTGAGGTTGCCAGCGGCGTCTGTCGCTACACTAATCGCGACCTTCGGGATGACAGTGCCTGTCTTGGTCATCCCGCTGACAGCCACGTTGAATGTCGCGCCGCCGCCTGTGATCGTCGCCGTGGTGGCGGTTGCCGTGCCGGTGAGAGTCACCCCGGCGCTGGTCAGCCCGTAGACGTTCTCGCTGAAGATCGCCGTGTAGTTGATCGTCGTCGCCGTGGTCGGGTCGGCCTGCCCCGCCGCTTGGTTGATCGTCACCGTCGGTGCCGTGAAGTCGATCGTCACGCTGGTACTCGGCGAGGATCCAACGTTGCCGGCAACATCCATGGCGGTCTTGACGGTCATCGTCTTTGCACCCGCGCTCAGGGTGCTCGACGTGACGCTGTACGCGCCACCCGTGGCAACCGCAGTACCGACGTTCGTTATGTTGTTGAACAGGGTGATGGTCGACCCGTCCTCCGCCGTCCCGGTGAAGGTGGGCGTCCTGTCTTTGGTGATGCCATCAATGTTAGAGATGCCGGTGTCGCTTGCCGCGGTCAGCACCGGAGTTGATGGAGCCACCGGCGCGACCGTGTCGATGGTGATCGTGATGCCGCCAGATGAGGGTCCGAGATTGCCGGCAATATCGGTGGCGGTCGCGGTCAGCGTGTGGGGTCCATCGGCCAAGATGCTGGACGTGATCGAGTAGGCAGTCGTGGTGGTTGTGACGACCCCGATCTGCGTGGTCCCGTCGTACAGGATCACAACGGCGTTCAACTCGTTCGTGCCAATGATGATGGGGTTGTTCGTCTTGGTGATGTCGTCGGTGGTGGACGTGCCGAGGTCGCTGGCCGCTGACAGATCCGGAGCGGAGGGAGCCGCGGGCGCGATCGTGTCGATCGTGACGGTCTTGGTCAAGGAAACGGGTGAGACGTTTCCAGCAATATCGACGGCCGTGGCGGTCAGTGCGTGGGGTCCTTCGGCCAAGGTGATCGACGTGAACGAGTAGGACGTCGTCGCGGCGCCGCTCGCGATCGCTGCTGCCCCGTCGTACAAGGTGACGACAGTTCCGGTCGTGGCCGAGCCGGTGACGGTGTGTGTGGCGACGTTGGTGATCCCGTCAACGGCAGACCTGCCGGTGTCGTTGGCGGGGTTCAGCGTCGGCGTTCCAGGCTTGGCGGGCGCCGTAATGTCGATGGTGATGCTGGTGCTCGGCGAGGCGAGTCCGAGGTTGCCGGCGACATCGGTGGCCTTGACGGTCATCGTCTTCGTGCCGGCGGTCAGGATGCTCGACGTGACGCTGTAGGCGCCGCCCGTGGCGACCCCCGTGCCGACGGGAGTCGCCCCGTCATACAAAGTGACGGTGGCCCCGACCTCCGCCGTCCCGATGAACGTGGGCGTGGTGACGTTGGTGATCCCGTCCGTTGAGGACGATCCGCTGTCGCTCCCGGACGTCAACGTGGGTGCCGTCGGCGCGGCAGGCGCGGTTGTGTCGATGGTAATGCTGGTGCTCGCCTGGCTCACTGCGGTCCAGCTGTAGTAGACGGCAGTGACGGTGTAATGGAAGGTCCCGTCAGGGACGGGCGAGTCGGTGCACGTGGTGTCGGTTGTCAAGGCCGTCGCGGAGCTTCCGCACGCGTCTTTCGTAGTGCTGTCGCTGTCCTTCGTGCGGGTCACGTAGTACCCCTGCGCGGGCGTGCTGGTCGACAGGGTCGACCCGTCCCAGGTCAGGCTGACGATGCTGGAACCGGGGGTGGCGCCTGCGTCGAGGTTGGTGGGGGCGTTGAGCGTGCTGTTTGTTACCTGGCCGGCTCCGCTGCCGGGGGCCGTCCAATAGGCCCATGCTGAGGTTCCCACCGCGATGAAGGCGGCCAGGACCAACAGAATGAGGCCAGCGCGCCGACCGGGGCTACGCGGACGCTTTCTGTGCTGCCCGCGAGTCATGGTCCAGCCGCCAGGTAGACGGTGGTGGTTGCGCCCTGGCATGCGTTCGCGGCGCCCACGCCCATCACCAGCGCATTCGTCAGCGTGACCGACAGCGTGTCATTGGCAGGCACGGTCCAGCCGGCACCGAGGTTCGTTTGCGTGGTAAAGCTCAGCGTCGACGTAGCGCACCCGGAGTGGTCTGCATCGACGGCGAACCCCAAGGTTCCCTGGCCGGTGTCGAGCTCTAGGGAGCCGATGTGCACGGGAGACGCGTTCGGGTTCGACACGGCGAGCACGACGTCGGTCTGTCCGCCTGGGTAGAGGGCGGCGACAGAGGTCACCGGACTCAGCGTTACGGCCACGGTGGTCCCGCTCGTTGCGGAACCGGCTCCGCTGCCCGATCCACTCCAGTATGCGAAGGCTGCACCGCCGACAGGCAGAGCAAGTATGACGAGCAGCACGGCCAGGGGCATCCGCCTGGGCATGCGCGGACGCATCATTGGTCCAAGGTCCCGGCCGCGGCGTACAGGAGCGTCAGTGACGCCCCTTTGCACCCGTCCTGGTTGACCGACCGCTCGACCATACCCACTTGAGGCCACTTTGCCCTGGAGAGGACAAGGCTGCTGAGTGTGCTCGTCGCTCGGGCTGCAACAGCGATCCTGAGGTCGTTTGATGCCTGATCCACCGCGAAGTCGCCGACGGCGCAGGGATGGGCGTCGTCGGCCGGTGCGCTGACCTTCCGCACGGTCACGCTGAGGTCGGTGACCGACATGGGGACGTCGCGGGGGTTGGTGAAGCTCAGGTCGAGCGGCGCCATGACGCCGGGTGAGATCGGCTGGGCGGCGCTTCCCGCAATGGTGAATGACGTGGAAGATTCCGCCGGACCGGCACCGCCTGTCCCGTCGCCGGTCTCGCTCGCGCTGGCGGGTTGGGGGTTTTCATTGACGCGCGCGAGAAAGAGACCCAGGAGCACGGCCAACAGGAAGCCAAGTACCACCAGGAGGAGCCCACGAACGTAGCGCTTGCGCGCAACGGTGCTCATCGGGGACCTCCTTCGGGCGTCGGCGGCGGGTTGATCAGGGTCCGGGGTACCGAGAAGACGGATGGGGTAGGGCTTAGGCACCCCGCCCCATCCGCTCGCTCGTCAGGCCGCTCGGTCAGCTGATGGCGTAGGAGAGGGTGACCGTGGCACCCTTGCAGGCGTCCTGGTTGCTCGCGGCCTTGTTGTTGAACGCGATCGTCGCACCGGTCCAGGCGCCTTGAGCGGTGCCGGCGGGCACTTGGGCGGCGACGGCCATCGCCGGGGTGGCCAAGGTGTAGTCGGTGGTATCGCAGGTCCCGGTCGGAGCCCCAGTAGCCTTGGCAACGCTTGCGATGCTGGCCGTCACGGTGGCCACGTAGACCGGGCTCGTGTTGGTGTTGGTGAAGTTGCCGCTGAGGGTCTGTGCTGCGCCACCCGGCGACATGGCGGTGACGACGGTGGTCTGCACGGCCGAGATCGCGACGTTGGTACCGGTTGCGGCAGAGCCGGTGCCGGAGCCACCCGCAGTCCAGTAGGCGAAGGCCACACCCCCCGAGAGGAGAACCGCCACGGCGGCTACGGCAACGGTCTTCCTGGTGAGCTTGCGCATCATTTTCTCCTGTGTCTGACGAACCTGGGTGAGACGGTGAACCCGGTCTCACTTGACCATTCCTTTACCAAACACATCACATCGCCATACCTTCTTGCGGTGCATCAGCCGTTCGGGCCACATGTGGTCCCCCGATCAGCCACATCACATTGAACCGGCGCCATCCATTGACGGGCCGCAGCCGTTTTGTCGACCTGAGCGCGGCCACCATCGCCACCGCCATCACCGCCCCGCACGTCCGGGAGGCTCAGCGCCTGGGTGACGAATGGGCGCAGGTCACTCGACCCGTTGGTCGATCGCCCCGCCGTACCAGCGCTCGATGATGCGTCGAGCGATCGACACCGATGGAGAGATACCGAAGCGACCGGCCGGCACCATCTCACCCAGCTCCGCACGAGTGACCCATACCGCCTCGACGATCTCCTCCATGTCCAGGTGCAGCGTCGGGTCGACGGCACGCGAGGTGAAGCCCACCATCAGCGACGACGGGAACGGCCACGGCTGGTTGCCCAGATAGCGGACCTGTTCGACGACCACGCCGACCTCTTCGAGAACCTCCCGGGCCACCGCGGCCTCCAGGGACTCACCCGGCTCCACGAATCCGGCCAGAACCGAGAGCCGCCCCTCCGGCCAGTGCGGGCTCCGGGCCAGCAACAGCCGGTCGTCGGCGTCGGTCACCGCCATGATCACGGCCGGGTCCGTGCGCGGGTAGTGCTCGCTGTCGTCCTGCGGGCAGCGACGGATCCATCCGGACTGGTCCGGTTGGGTGCTCGCACCGCACCGGGGGCAGTGGGTGTGCGAGGCGTGCCAGTTGGCCAGTCCCAGCATCGTGGCGAACAAGCCGGCGTCCCTGTCCGAGAGCAGGACGCCCACCTCACGCAAGGTCCGCCACTGCGAGGTCGTCGCCTGATCCAAGGAGCCGCCCACCACCCCCACGTATGCCGTTCCGTCGCCGTCCTGCCCCAGGAAGACTGCGAGCCGGCTCGCGTCATGCTCACCGGGCGACCGCAGAAGAAGGGCGATTTCGTGACCGAGGTCGGTCACCTCCGCCCGGCCCGCATTCAGCTCCAGGACCTTCGTCGAGGGGTCTTTCAGGAGCGAAGCCAACAGTTCGGGGTCCTTGCGCCGTATGCCCGCGCGGTCCACCGTGCCGCGCGCAAGAGGCAATCCGCGCAAAGTTTCGGAAGACCCGCTCACGCCTTCCACCCTATGGGGCGTCTTCGTCATACGGTGTCGGAGTGACGCGCACTCCCCTTGCTCTCGCCGCACTCGCCAGCGCCGCCGTGCCGGGGCTCGACCCAGCAACCGTCGAGGGGGTGGCGCAGCAGGCCGGGCAACAGTTCGAGGTGGCCTTCATCGAGGACACGCAGCATCGCCGCTGGGTGGTGCGGGCGCCAATGACCGCTGCCGCGGCGGCCCAGATGGATGTCACGGTGTCCTTGCTCGGGCTGCTGTCGCGCCGGCTGCCGTTCTCGGTGCCGACGCCCAAGGGTTTCGTGGATCTCAAGGAGGGCGGCCGGGCATCGGTCTACCCCTACCTGGCCGGGCGTCCGCTGGATTTCGCGCATCTGCCGGCCGGACCGGGGATCGCGGCCGAGCTGGGACGGGCGATCGCTGCTCTTCACAACGTCGACCGGGCGCTGTTCGACGAGGCCGGGCTCCCGACCTACGACGCCGACACCTATCGCACCCGCCGACTCTCAGACCTCGACCGGGCGGCCGCGACGGGACACGTGCCGACCGGGCTGCTGGCCCGCTGGGAACGCTCGCTCGAGGACGTGTCGCTGTGGCGCTTCGCTCCGACTCCAACCCACGGCGATCTGACCGGCGAGGAGGTTCTAGCCGTCTTCGACGATGACGAAGATGCCGCCTCAGGCCGTATTCGCGGGCTGACCGGCTGGGAGGACGCCAAGGTCGCCGACCCTGCGGACGACTTCGCGGCGCTGGTCACCCAGGCACCTCCCGAGGCTTTCGACACGGTACTCGAGGCCTATGCGCATGCCCGGGTCGACCGGCCGGACAAGCATCTCGAACGCAGGGCCCAGCTGGCTGCGGAGCTCAAGCTCGTCTCCGAGCTGCTGACCGCGGTCGGCTCCCAGGACCCGCGTGGCGTCGAGGCGTGCGCGGCCAGGTTGCGACGGCTCGACGCTGACACCTTCGATGACGATCCGGATCATGAGCCAGTGGTCCCCACTACTCCCACCGCGCCGGCGGTCCCGGTCGTGCCGGTCGTGCCGGACGACAAACCGGTCGTGCCGGACGATGAGCCGCACGATGAGCCGCACGATCAAGGACATGCCGGCCAGGACCCTACCGACGAGGACGACCCACTCAGGGCGCAACGCTAGTCCGCATCACGTGCCTACCCGGGCGGCACCGCGAACTCACATCGAGTCCCGGCAGCGCGACTCAGTCTGGTGTCGAGAGTTGCCAGTCTGGCTCCAAGTGTCTCGGCCAGCGCCACGTAGCACGCGTCATACGCGGTGATGTTGGAGCGCAGCTCCCAGACCCGGGATGCGCACGCGCTGTACGGGAAGAGCCCGACCCGCAGCAAGACGAGGTCCTCGTGCGCCAGGGACGCGACATCGGCCGAGATGTCGCCGGCCAAAGCCGCGCGTCGCAGAATGTTGGCGACCTCAACCGGCATGAGGTGCGGAGCGGCCAGCGGACCGGAGACCAGCAGCGCCTCCGCCCACACCCCCACCGGGCCCTGGTCGATGAGAGCGGCAACCACCACGGATGAGTCGACGACGACCGTCACGTGCGGTCGGCGTCGCGGTGAGCGAGGATCTGGTCCACGCTGATCGAGCCGCCGGTGGCGAGTTTGCGGGCTCGAACCCTGGCCATCCACACCTCAGCGTCCGGCGCGGTGGCAAGCTCGATCAGCCGTGCCCGCAGGTACTCCTGAAGGGAACGCCCGGTCAGCGCTGCGCGGGCTGCCAGCTCCTCGCTGGTCCCATCAGGTACGTCGCGGATCGTGATGGACTTAGCCATTGCAGCATTATGCTGCGCACGCTGCCAAGATGCAAGCACTCGCCCCCCTGAATAAGTTCGACGAGGCAGGCTCCGGACCTACCACGCCGACATTTATCGCATCCGCGGGGCTCTCGGACCTCAACCGGGCTGGTCGCCGCTCAGGGCGTTCCGGATTCAGGCATCGCCGGGTGATGGCGTGGTTGTACCCGGCGGACATGGCAGCAAGGACCAGTGGATCGTCCTCGCTCCAGTCGTGGAGCATTTCTTGGTTCCGGTTTTTCGACGGTGACGTACGACCGCGTCGCATCCGTGCCGTTCCCTGTCAGCGCGACCACGTTGTGGAGCCGGTTGTGAACAGATCAACGGTTTAGTCGCCGATCTTCATAACTTCCTCACAGCCAGGACGGCTGCCAACCCGGGGGCATCGCGGCCGGAAAGGGCTGCAGGCCGAGGCATCGACGGTAGGCGGCATGGATCCACGCGGCGACGGTGTCGGGCGGGAACACCAGGTCGGTGAAGGAGATTTCTTGCTGGTCGCCGTTGTGACGACAATGAGCGGTCAGCTCGGTTCCGGTGTCTCGGATGTCGGCATCCAGCACCAGGACAGGGACGCCGACGATCGTGGCCCAGGTGGGTTCCCTGACCTCATTGGTGAACACGGAGTGGAACGCGGTGATCTGCTCGCCCACGTCATGGCAGTCCACTGTGATCACCTCGACCAGCTGATCCAGGGCCTCGAGATCGGTCATCGGGCTGTCCGTGTCGTCGGGGGAGTGACCAGCGGTGTCTGCTGGATGGCCGTGTCCAGCTCGCGTCGGAAGGCCACGTGCCGGGGGTAGCGGTCTCTGTTCTGGCTCACGAAGAGGGTGCCGGACTGCGCGCCTTCCTCGAGGGTGATCGCCTCAGCGCAGCTGGCCAGGAGGCTTGCCGCGCGGGCGTACTGACCTCGGGCCTTGCCGGAGATGATTACCTCGACCTGCCGATCGACCTCCTGAAGGGCGGCCTCCCGCCGCTGCAACCGCAGTGCTGGGTCATCCGCCTCGATGGCGATCCGGTCGGCGAGCAACGCCGACAGCGGGGTGGGTTCGTCGCCGGTGGGGTCGCTGACATCGGGGCGGTCGACGTCGGTCCACTCCCACAGGTCCATCCGGTTGACGCTGCCAAGGAGGCCGGCGAGCCGGGTCGAGGGCCATTCGAGACGTTGCGGGCCAGCGCAGCCGGCAGCCAGCAGGTACGGCACGAGCACCCGGCTCGCAGTCCGACGCGGGTTCTTGCCCGGCGGGCCGTGGAACAGCTCGACCGCGTCGTCGACTCGTCCGGCGAGCAGGAACAGCGCGGCGCGCAACGCACCGGGGAGACGGTCGGGATCCTCGGTGGCTTCCAGCGCCTCGACCTCCGCCGCCATCGTCTGGGACACCTGTCCCGTGATGGTCGCTGCGCGGTGCAGGGTCAGCAGCCGGGCGTGGGTGGGAGCGGCTCGCCACGCGGACGTTCGGGCGGCGAGCATTTCGTCTGCTTCGTCAGTGACCACGTCAGCCAGCTGCTCGGCGATGCGTGCCCGCGTCTCGCCGTACGCCGCCACCGTGCGCAGTGCCTCGCGGGCGGCGGCTGCTGCGTCGGTGTCTCGATCAGCACGACGCAGCGCCTGGACCCAGTCGAGGTACAGCTCGGCCTGGGCAGGTCCGATGTCATGAGCCAGCACGGCCAGGCCGTCGACGCCGCCGTACAACTCGGTGGCCTCGGTGAGCAGCTGCCGCACCTCCGTGCCCTTATCCCCGATCGAGCGGAGCTGTGCGATCCACGCGGGGAGGAACTGCTCAAGCCCGGGCAGGTCCTGGTGCCGGGCCTCGCGCACTGCGCACAGGCTGGGAGCGGGGAGCCCGGTGGGAAGATCGAACCACTCTCCGGACAGCACAGCGGCCCGCTCCGCGGCAGGTGTCGTCTCATAGATCGCACGCAGATAGCGTGCTTCTGCTTCCGGTACGTCGGTCTGCAGCATCGCGACCGCGGGCTCAGTGCCGCAGAAGGCGCCCGTCTCCTGGTCCAGCCCGAATGCTTCGAGGAGCCGTTGGTAGGCCGCCCGCGCCAGACCGAGTTGACCGGCAAGAAATGCATCTTGTGCGCCGAGCAGCAGGTCGTTCATCTCCCACACCCAGGACTCGTCACCGAATGACCGCTGGTCGTGGATCTCGTCATCCCACCCGTAGCCCTCGAAGTACGTGCCTGAAGCGAGGCTGGCGACGAACGCATCGATCTCGTCGAGCAGGGGATCATCATCCACCGGCCAGGTCGTGTCCGGCATCTCGTTGTCCGGCCGGGTGGAGGGCGTGCTCGTGAATATGGACAGGAACGCGTTGCGCTGAGCCCCTGTCAGCTCGTTGGCGTGGACGAGGAGCGCGGCACGGATCTCCTCGACCGACATCTCCCGCAGGCGCTGGTCCAGCGAGGTGATGAAACGTTGCAGGGTCGGAGTCTTCTCAGCCATCCCTGGACTCCTCAGCCTGAACGTAGGGGATCAGTCCCATCTGGAACGCTTGGGCTTGCTGAGCTGAAGGCAGTCGCCGCGCCAGATGCACCATCTGAGACTTGTCGAACAGGAAGTTCAGCTGACCGATCGCGTATACGACGCCGGCAGCCCAGATGCCCACGTCTCCTTGCGCCAGCGGTGATGGGCGTTTGCGGGCCAGCTTGCCTACCAGGCAGCGACACAGGTCGGCGTACTCCTCATCCAGATGCTCGAGACACACAGCATCGGTCGCAGCGACTACCCGATCGGCATACGGTCGGACAGCCTGTGGAATCTTTAGCTCGGCCAACTCGATCACGAAACCTCCATCCTGATCTCAACAGACACGAGTCTGGCAGCATGTTCGCTCGACGCTTGGAGCAGGTGCTTGGACAGAAAAGTCGAGGAGGCAACTTGCGCGGTGGGGTGGGGCCGAACGGGTTCAGCTCTGGCTGGCGTAATGCTCCAGGGTGATCGGTTGGACCACGGTTCGGCGACGGTTAGGCCGGGATCGACCGCATCAAGGCCACCAACTGTTCCTCGTCGGGCAGATCCGGATACACCGTCTCACCCGTGCCGGCGTAGTAGAACGCCGCATCGACCTGGTCCTGCGGGAGTCCCCGGAGGCGGGCAAAAGCCAATCGGTAGGCCCCCAGTTGTAGGGCCCGAACCCTGGCCTTTTCACCCGAGGGTTTGGCGCCGGTCTTCCAGTCCACGACGGTGAACCCGCCAGCTGGACGAGGGAAGACGGCGTCGATGCGACCCCGGATCGCCATCCCTGCGACGGACGTCTCGATGGCGATCTCGATTGCTTCCGGACTGCTCTGGGCCCATTCGCTGGCCAGGAACCGCTCCTTCATCAGGGGCAGTGCGTCGTCGTCGGCGGGCTCGTCGTCGGCGCTGCCCGGCAGGTCAAGCAGGTCCACGAACGCGGCCCGAGCGAAATGCTGTTCGACCCAGGCGTGAAAGGCCGTGCCGCGACGGG
>ERZ1739049.64-NODE-64-length-13870-cov-8.598769_pt1 | contig 13870 bp, 13 predicted proteins | sample MGYA00581760_ERZ1739049 | MGnify/ENA primary metagenome ERZ1739049 (study PRJEB42929, sample SAMN08275522) | rhizosphere metagenome | isolation source: Rhizospheric soil replicate 2 | host: Colobanthus quitensis | place: Antarctica: Devils point, Livingston Island...
ACTGGTCGGCGCGAAGGCGGGAACGGGCGCCCGGCGCTCGGCCATCTGCTCGATGCTCGAGAGCGCCGGGATCACGGTGTCGGCGAGCCGGGTGCGGCCTCTCGGGCACGCCTCAATCCAGTCCGTGTGCCGGCGACTGCGATGGGAGGCTGTGGAGGAGAAGGCCACCACGCCAGGTCGGCGCCCGCCAGGATCGGGCGCGGGGCCGGCACGGCGTTCGTGCGCGGGTGCCGCTGCGGTGGGTGGGGGGGCGCGACACCATCTTTTTTGCTAAGCAGGGTCTTCAGGTCCACGCACTTGACTACTGTGAGAGTGGCATTAACCCTATGAGCCAAAAAGTTGCAGGTTTGGGCCTGGATGAGTCCATCACCGCGCTATGCCATGATGTAAGAAACCCCCTGCCCTTCGATGATGATTCATTCGATGCCTGCTATTCGCATATGCTCTTCTGCATGGCGCTCACAATGGCGGAGCTCGAATATCTGTCAGGAGAGATCAGGCGGGTTCTGAAACCTGGGGGCCTGAATATTTACACGGTGAGAAACACGAATGATGCCCACTACAAGACCGGCATACATAGAGGGGAAGATATGTACGAAGTGGGAGGTTTTATCGTCCATTTCTTCAGCCAGGAGAAAGTTGAGCGTTTGGCGAAAGGTTTCGAGATCGTCGAGGTAGAAGCATTCGTAGAAGGCGAGTTGCCCAAGAAGCTGTTTATGGTGGAGCTCAGAAAGCTATGAAAGAGACAGCGACACAAGACAAAATGGAAGCTTTGCTCAGTGAGGCCCTTCAACTCGGAGCCGAGAAGGCAAAAATAATTGATCCGAGTTCTGTGGTTGTTGAGGACTGGGTAATCTGGAAATGCCAGTATGGCTGTCCTTTGTATGACAAGGACGCGCTGCATCCGCCTTGCGCTCCAGGGCCAGGAAGCACAAAGAAGGTGCTGAGTGAATACTCAACGGCCTTACTTTTAAATGGGCCTAAGGGAAAGAAACTGAGCGAAGTTGCCCTTAAGGTTGAGGGAGAAGCGTATCGGGCCGGTTATTACAAGGCGTTTGCTATGATTGCGCTGCCGACAGCGAGCGAGGTTTTACCGGAGTCGGAAAACGCAGCAGTGGATCCAACCTGACCATCCGGGGAAGAGGCTCAGGATGAGCCTCTGGAATCAGGAAAAGAAAAGAGACGAATTGTCAGGCCGTTGATGGAGGCTTGTGGTATAGACGTCTTTAAAACTGCCAGGGCAAATGGGTTTGAGATCGATACGAAAAAAGAGACGTTTGGAAAATGGAACTACTTTGCTCTTGTCCTTGTTGAATAGCAGAAATTAATAGTGGATTAATTTGGGAGATTATGCACTGGTAGGGGGGCTTTTTCTTTTCTATGCGGAAATCTTCTTTACCGATCCCCACAGCTGCTTTAGAATGTAGATGTTCGGATAGTGGACTACAGAGTCCACCACCATCAGACTATTTATAAATGCCTTGGTCAAGGCATTTATTTGTGTCCAAAATCTTGACAGCAAACCGGGTTCGAACCGCTTTAACCCGTGAATGACCCGGCTGGCTGGCTCAAGCTCATGGTAAGCGCTCGTTGAGCCGGGCTGCAAATAACTTATCGTATATACAGCCGGATTATATTTGGTAGTTTACAAGCTTCAGTGATAACAATAGAGGAGCTTATTCGTTTGATCCAGAAAGCAAAGGTAATGGATACTACCCTCAAAACAAATGTATCCAGTGCGAGGCATGTTTGACTTTGCCGAAGAGCTGACAGGATATACATAGGTCTATCTATCTGGAGGCAATGAATGAAAGTCACAGACCCTGTCTGCAAGATGACCATCGAAGACAAGGACACAGCTTTAGCATCAGATTATAACGGTGAAACATACCATTTCTGTTCAGAGGCGTGCAAGGAAAAATTCGATGAAGACCCTGAAGCTGTCATCGGTGAGAAGGAAGTTGCGGCAGAAACCGGGTCTTTGGAGAAGCCTGAAATCTATACCTGTCCCATGCATCCCGAGGTAAGGCAACAGGGGCCGGGCTCCTGTCCCAAATGCGGAATGGCACTTGAACCCGTTGTCCCGCCAGCAGCAAAAGTCAAGACCGAATGGACCTGCCCGATGCATCCGGAAATTGTAAGAGACGCTCCGGGCAACTGTCCCATCTGCGGCATGGCCCTGGAGCCGAGAACCGCCCTGTCGGAGGAAGAAGAGAACCCGGAACTTATCGATATGACGCGGCGCTTCCGGGTAGGTGTCGTTCTTTCAACCCCGTTGGTCTTGATAGCAATGCAAAAATATTTGCCGGGGCTTCCGCTTGAAAAACTTGTTTCTTCTGAAATTCTAATGTGGGCCGAGCTTATCCTTGCCACGCCGGTCGTTCTTTGGGGAGGCTGGCCCTTTTTTGTCCGGGGATGGCAGTCCGTCATAAACCGCAGCCCCAATATGTTTACGTTGATCGGGCTTGGAACAGGCGTTGCTTATGCTTACAGTTTGATTACAGTGCTCCTGCCAGGAATATTTCCTGAATCTTTTCGCGATGAGAACGGTGAGGTAAGCGCCTATTTCGAGGCCGCCGCCGTTATCGTAACTCTTGTACTTCTGGGTCAGGTGCTTGAACTGAAAGCCCGGAGCAAGACAGGCGCGGCTATCAGGGCACTGCTCGGTCTGGCGCCCAAAACAGCGCGGCGCGTCAGGAATGGGGAGGAAACGGATGTCCCCCTTGAACTGGTCGATCCCGGAGATCTGCTTCGTGTGCGTCCTGGAGAAAAAGTCCCTGTGGACGGTGTTGTGGAAGAAGGGGCGAGTTCGATCGACGAGTCAATGGTCACCGGCGAGCCCATCCCGGTTGAAAAGCAAAAAGGAGACCGGATCATCGGCGCGACACTGAATGGCACCGGAACGCTGATCATGAAAGCCGAGAAAGTGGGAACGGAGACCCTGCTGTCCCAGATCGTTCAAATGGTGGCAGAAGCACAGCGCAGCCGGGCGCCAATCCAGAAACTCACTGATATCGTAGCCGGATATTTCGTCCAGATAGTGGTTGCAATTGCAATACTGACTTTTATCGTCTGGGCGTGGCTAGGTCCCGATCCGAAAATGGCCCACGGCCTCATCAACGCGGTTGCCGTCCTGATCATCGCCTGTCCCTGCGCCCTCGGCCTGGCGACGCCGATGTCCATTATGGTTGCCACCGGCAAAGGGGCTATGGGCGGTGTTCTTTTTAAAAATGCGGAAGCCATCGAGGTTATGAAAAAGGTGGATACCCTCGTGGTCGACAAGACGGGGACGCTGACCCTGGGCAAACCCAGGCTTGTCGAGGTCGTTCCGGCGGCGGGATTCGATGAGCAGACAATACTGTATTTCGCTGCCGGCATTGAAAAGGGAAGCGAGCATCCACTGGCGGCGGCGATAGTTTCAGGAGCGGATGAGAAGGGTGTCGCACCGGGAAACGCTGAGTCTTTCGAGTCCATGACCGGCAAGGGCGTTACCGGCAGAATTGAAGGGCATCGTGTGGCGCTCGGTAATCGTGTACTGCTTGAGGACCTGAAAATAGATAGTGGAGATCTGGTTTCCAGGGCTGAAGAAATGAGAAAAGACGGAAAAACCGTGATGTTCGTAGCGGTTGATGAAAAGGCCGCCGGACTGCTAGGCGTGGCCGATCCGATCAAAGACACAACTCCGGAGGCGGTACAGCAACTCCATGACGAAGGTATCCGCATAGTCATGCTCACGGGCGACAATCTTACCACCGCCGAAGCAGTATCCGGAAAGCTCGGCCTTGACGAAGTAGTCGCCGAGGTTTTGCCGGATCAGAAAGCCGAAATCGTCAAAAGATTTCAAAATGAGGGGAGGATCGTGGCGATGGCGGGCGACGGCATCAATGATGCGCCGGCACTTGCACAGGCTCAGGTCGGCATCGCCATGGGTACCGGCACGGATGTGGCCATGGAAAGCGCAGGGGTAACGCTGGTTAAAGGCGACCTGAGGGGCATAGTACGTGCGAGGCGTTTGAGCCGGGCGACGATGCGCAATATAAAGCAGAACCTCTTTTTTGCTTTCGTCTATAATGCCCTGGGCATTCCTGTCGCCGCAGGCCTTCTTTATCCTTTCTTCGGAGTTTTGCTCAGCCCTATTTTTGCCGCTGCCGCGATGAGTTTCAGTTCGGTTTCGGTGGTCGGCAATGCCCTGAGATTGAAAAGGGCGAAGCTGTAGCAGCAGGATTGTGAGAAATCTCGTAAAGACAAGTCTGCTCCGAAGGACTTGTACATCCAAAAGGCCGGCCTTAATTGGGCAAGACGTCACGCATAATGAGAATATTTATAGCCGTGATTACGCTAGCCGTTGCGGCAACGATCGGCATAGCCGATGTTTCGACCGGGTATCTGCCTGAAATAACCATCTTTGTTCTTGTCCCGGTTATTGCTGGAACCTATTACCTTGGCTTCAGATACGGCTTATTTGTCGCCATGGTCGCTGCCGTCTCCGAACTTGTTGCTCATTTACGGCTGGAAGCCGGTGCGCAACATGCCGAGGTGATTGCCAATACGGCCTCGCACACCTTTGTGTATGTCCTGATCGCTGCCCTCATCGCCAGACTGGTTACGCAGCTCAGAACTATTACCAGTTTGGAGAAGCAAAGAAGCAATGATCTTGAAATTGCAAAAAGGGTTCATGATTCAGTTTTTGCTCAGGTCCCTGACAGCCACGGCAACTTATCCATAGGCAGTAAAGTGGCTTTCGCCCGGGAGTTGGGAGGGGATTATTTCTACATTACCGGCCTCAATGATCGGCTCTTCTTCTGCATCGCGGATATTTCCGGAAAAAGCACGGCCGCGGCGCTGTTCGCGGCCCTGCTAAGCCACAGTGTCACGGAGGCACTTGAGCATACTTTAGACTTGAAGAGCTTGGTTGACAGGGTGAATTCCCGGATGAGCTCGACTCTCCCCGAGGACATGTTCGTTACCTTGTTTTGTGCCTTTATTAATGAAGACGAGCTTGCTTATGTGAACGCTGGGCACCCACCGCCGCTGCTTTACTCAAAACAGGAAGGAAGCATAAAGACGCTTCGGAGCAGCAACGCTTTACCAATAGGAATTAAGCCTGATCTACAAATTGAAGCGTCGACCGAGCCGTTCAGGGCCAGTGACGTTTTGCTTGCCACAACCGACGGCATTACAGAAAGCTCTGCGTTTAAAGAAAGACCCTATGAGAAACTAACAGACATGTTATACGAAAATGCCGCCGCTGAGGCTCAGGATATTGCCAACATCATCTTTACCAAGGCCGTACCCGGCAACCTGGAAACCCCACTTGACGACGTCATCGTGGTAAGCATTAAAAGGCAACCCTGATCCTTAGCCATTCTGGACATACTTTGTACCCGCTTGGTCAAAACCCCTCGGCCGTAAGTTTGATTCGAAGCTCTCCCGGGAACCATGAATCATAAATATTATCCATTAAGTTACCTTAACAGGAGGTGCTTTGAAATGATGGATGGATGGGGTTGGGGAGGCTATGGTGGCGGCATCAGCGTCATCGGCTACATTCTCATGATGATGTTCATGGTGGCCATAATCGCCGGCTTCGTGTTACTCGTAGTTTGGCTGGTCCGGCAAACCAGCGGTGGCGTGTCGGCCAGTGGCCCCGGGGCAACGGCCGGCGGCGAGTCAGCACTCGATATCCTAAAAAAGAGATACGCCAATGGCGAAATCGACAAGGCTGAGTATGAGGAGAAAAAGAAAGTCCTGATCGGCTAAAACCAGAAGTGGGAATTAAGCGGTACCTGTCGGCAGCCTGATGATCGTGTCTGGTGCCATTTTCAGGTATGGAGCAAGGACAAAGTTAGCCCAATATTTATAGTTATCTCTACCGGGGAGAGCTGAGCGGCACGATCCGAAATCAACGATTTACTCCGGTATCCCGCCTGGCTTATATGGCTATATTGCTCCGTCGTACAACACGTGGGCTTAAGAAAAGCCTCAGCGCGATCTCCTCATTGGTGGCTCCGGTGACTATCAGACGCAGCACTTCCCATTCCCTTTCACTGAGGCCAAGAGGCCTGACGTCTGGCCCGCCATCCTTTAGCTTTTGCCAGAGAGCCGCCTTCAGTTCAGGGCTTAACGGAGGCCTGCCACCATCCCTGACCATTGCGAACGCTTCGGCGATCTCCTGCAGATCACAGTCCTTTGTCAGGTAGGCGTGCGCGCCCGCCCTGTTGGCCTGGAAGATGTCATCCGGTCTGGTCGAGTAAGTAAGCACGACTATTTTGCATTCAAGACTTCTCTCGCTGGCGAAACGTATAAGCTCCAGCCCATCGCATACTTCGGGCATGTTCAGATCGGTTACCAGCAGATCAAAACCGCCCTCCATGATCCTGAGCCGGGCGCTGTCTACATCAACCGCGGTGCCAACAATGCTGATATTGGGTCGTGATGCTGAAAACACGTGCAAAACCACTGTTTACGACAAGTCCGGCGGCGGACCCGGAAAGGAGAAAGCCCCGAATTGCTTCGGGGCCTTCCAAGGGGGGCGATTAAGCCCTTTACGCTAAGAAAAGTATGTTAGTTAGTATCATAGCGTCTATGCATATAGCCGTCTATGATGTATTAATACTATTTTACTGTGTTAATTGCATCAGAAAAAGGGGCATGCGACCTTTCGAAACCTGCATAGTCAACCCACTTAGCCAACAAAATCTACATAACCGGCACGCACCGCATAGGCGACAGCCTCAAGTTTCGAATGCACGCCGAGCTTGCCGAGGATATTCTGGATGTGATTCCTGGTTGTGGTCGGGCTGATATACAGTTGCCGGGAAATGATCTCGTTATTAAGGCCGCGGGCCAGAAGCTGCAGAATCTCAAGCTCACGCCGGGTGAGCCTGACCACAGCCTTGCCGTCAGCTTCATCGATTTCATCCTCGTAGCCTTCCCCACCATCGACGGTGACTGAGCGCAGTTGCTCGTAGTGTTGGACAGCTGCCTTTACGTGCTTGGCAAGGACCTCGAGTTTGGCGTTCTTGTGTCTAAGCCGGTCTTCCGCGAGCTTGACTCGGGCAGCGGACGCCACTCTCGCCGTCAGCTCGTCCTTGTTGTAAGGCTTTGCGATATAATCGTGGGCGCCCAGTTCGAAGCCAATCACCAGGTCCGCGGTGTTCGGCTTTTCGTGGATAAAGATGATGGGGATATGTCTTAAACTGTTGTCGCCCTTGATCGACTTGCAGATTTCATGCCCGCCTGTGACCGGCATCTCTACGTCGAGAATGATCACATCAGGACGCTCGTCCCTGGCAATCTGACGCGCCGCCGAGCCGTCGAACGCCGTCAACACATGGTAGCCAGCCTTGGACAGATACTCCTTCGTCAAGTGAAGAACGTCCGGATCGTCATCTACGACCAGGACTGTTTCGTTCGGCATATCATTGCTCTCTTTTTTTGATATTTGCCGCCCGCCGCCCTCCAGACAAGTCATCTGGAGGATTGCGCCGACGGCTCCATTTCAGTTTCAGACCCACAAACAGCTTCTTTTCCTGACGTACGGACAACTCTCATCGGAAAAAACTGTCAGATAGTTTACTAATATACTCCGGTTTTGGAAGTTTGGGAAGGTTGATGCAAATTAATCAGTCTGATTGATGCGGCTATACCTGTCGACGATAACTGCCGCGGCCCTCGCAATAGAGATTGCCGCCGTGTAAATCGATAACGACTATCGCAGGAAAATCCTCTACTTCCAGGCGATAGACCGCCTCGGCGCCAAGCTCCGCCCAGGCTACCGGCTCTGCCGCCTTTATGCTCTGCGCCAGCAGAGCGCCCGCGCCGCCGACCGCTGCGAGGTATATCGCCCCGCGTTCGCGTAATGCCGCGGCGACCTCGTCACTGCGATCTCCCTTGCCGATCAGCGCCCGCGGACCGCGACTCAGGATCGCGGGAGTATATCTGTCCATGCGCGAGCTGGTCGTCGGCCCCGCTGATCCTGTCGGCCGCCCCGGGGAAGACGGAGTCGGTCCGACGTAATAGATAATCTGTCCCGCCAGCTCGACCGGCAGATCCTTACCCTGCCCGATCAATTCGGCCATCCTGCGATGGGCGGCATCGCGTGCCGTATATATCGTGCCTGTTATCAGAACGCGGTCGCCAGTTTTCAATTCGCGAACATCGGCCTCGTTAAGGGGCGGGATGAGATGTTTGTCTGGTGTCTCTTCCATATCAGAGATTACCACTCGCGCGCCGGGCTGAATTGCATTGTATGTTCACCGCGACCGGAAAAGAGGCGATATGGCAGGGAGATTCCTCGATGGCCACTCCGAGACAGGTCACCGTGCCGCCGAAGCCACCCGGGCCTATCCCCAGTGCGTTCACGTGGTCGAGTATTCTGCTCTCGAGACTGGCAAGGTTCGGATCGCTGTTGGCGCTTCCCGCCGGTCTGAGCAAAGCTTTCTTACTGAGCAACGCCGCCCTGTCCATCGTTCCGCCCACGCCAATCCCCAGAAATATTGGCGGGCATGGATTGGCCCCGGCCGCCAGCACGGTTTCGATGATGAACCGTGTCATGCCGTCGACACCGTCCGACGGTTTGAGCATTGCCAGGCGGCTCATGTTCTCGCTGCCCGCCCCCTTGGGAAGAACCGTCAGCTTCAGTTCTTCGCCGGAAACAGAATCGATATGCAGCATGGCGGGCGTGTTGTCACCGGTATTGACGCGTTCAAATATAGGGTCCCGCACGACCGAGGCCCGCAGATACCCTTCCGCCTGTGCCCGGGCCACTCCCATATCGACAGCCTCCTCGAGGGAACCGCCGGTGATGTGCAATTCCTGGCCGATCTCGGCGAAAACCACGGCCAGCCCGGTGTCCTGGCAGAGGGGCACGCGCTCACACGCGGCGATTTCAGCATTCTTTAAGAGTGCTTCCAGAACGTTACGCCCCAGAGGTGACTCCTCGCGCTTGAAAGCTCCCTTAAGACACGTGACCACATCGGCGGGCAGTACGAAATTGGCTTCCAGATAGAGCCGGGAGACGAGCGCCGTGATTTCGCTTGCGTCCACCTGTTTCAAAATCTACTCCCTGATCCCCAGCATGGCGCGGGTCGAGGCGGCGACATCCTCAGCGGTTTTCGGTTCACGCGCTACACCGCTATCTACCGCTGCTCCCGCCACGGCGGCCGCGACCGCCGGTGCGACCCTGGGATCGAATGCCTCGGGGATGATGCATTCCGGTCCCAGGTCATCCTGAACCAGATCGGCGAGCGCCTGCGCAGCCGCCACTTTCATCTCCTGGTTGATCACACGGGCTCGCACATCCAAAGTCCCCCGGAAGATTCCCGGGAAACCCAGGACGTTGTTTACCTGGTTGGGAAAATCACTGCGCCCGGTGGCGATCACCGCGGCGCCGGCTGCGCGCGCTTCGTTCGGCATGATCTCCGGATCGGGATTGGCCATCGCGAAAACGGCGGCGTTGCTGCCCATGGAAGCGACCATTTCTCTGGAAACGGCGTCCTTGACGGAGACACCCACAAACATGTTGGCACCCTTCATGGCGGCGGCGAGATCGCCCTGTTTGTCATCGGGATTGGTCCACTGAGCCACGCGCTGTTTTACGGGAGTGAGGTCGTCACGATGAGTACCGACGATCCCCTTGGTGTCACACAATACTATCCGGGTAGCGCCGACGGCGCTAAGCATCCTGGCAATGGCGATTCCAGCGGCGCCGGCGCCGTTGATTACTATATCCAGCTCTTCGAATGGCCTGCCCGTGACGCGGCAGGAATTGATGGCCGCGGCCAGGACGACAACCGCGGTTCCGTGCTGGTCATCATGAAATATGGGGATGTCACATTCGTCGATCAGGCGCTCTTCGACCTCAAAACATGTCGGTGCGGAAATATCCTCGAGGTTGATGCCGCCGAACGTGGGCTCCAGCAGTTTCACGGTATGCACGATGTCGTCGGCCTTCTGGCTGTCTATACAAATAGGAAATGCATCAACGGCGCCGAACGCCTTGAAAAGCACGGACTTGCCCTCCATAACAGGCATGGCGGCCCGAGCGCCGATGTTGCCGAGGCCCAGTACCGCCGAACCGTCGGTCACAATCGCCACCGTATTCCAGCGGCCGGTATAAACATCCAGGAGCGACGGGTCCCGGGCGATCTCGCGGCAGGGTTCTGCCACTCCCGGTGTGTAAGCGATCGAAAGCGCGTGCTTGTCGGCCACGGAGACCTTGCTCTCAATCGATAGTTTGCCCCGCCACTGCGCGTGCAGCTTAAGCGCCTCCTGCTGTATCGATGCTCTTTCTTCGTTATTCATGGAAAGTATTATATATGGCTTCGCGGTTCTGGTTCATGTAGATGCCGTATTTTCTGTCCGGTGAGACAAAACAGGCAGAAAATACTATAAAATCAAGTCAAGAATCAGCCAAATGTCTTCCAGTCAGGAAAAAAACTTATGACGGACTTCGAAAACAGCCAGGAAAATAGAGCGGTAAACCTCAAAATAGGCGGCATGGCCCTGGAGAACGGCGTGCTGTTCCAGACTGACCAGCACTGGGCCATGGCGGTGCGCGGTCTTTCAGGTGATATCGAGATCTCATCGGGCAAAAAGATGGCGATCCCCCATTCCACCCGCATCAGGCGCATCCCGATGCTGCGAGGGTTGGTGGCTCTGGCTGAATCGGGCCTGGTGATTCCCAACGCCTATTCCCACGGTGGCCGTTTGCCGTTGCCGACGCGATCGCCCCGGATGCTCGCATCCATGATCGTCAGCGTTCTCGGTACGATGATCGTAAAGAATCCCAAGCGCAAGCTGCCGCCGCTGCTCGAAGAGCTGGCGGTATCGGCGCTGGCGCTTGTCCCTTCACTGGTGGCACTGCGGAAGTCAGAGGCATCCGAGTACCACGCTGCAGAACACAAGTCAATTAACACCTGGGAGTCGTCCGGCGGGCTCGACGAATTAAAGGCGGAGAAGGCGGCCGCGGAACACGCCCGCTGCGGCTCCAACATAATGGGGCCCGCTCTCGCGATGATGACCATTGGCAACACGTTAACGCGGCGCTGGCTGGGAAGCCGGCGCGGCAACATGGCTCGTCTGGGCATGGGCGTCATCAGCCTCTCGGGGGCCGTCGAAATGGTGCAATGGGCCTCGCGCAATCCGCGCAGCTTCTTCTCGAAAGCCCTTACCCTCCCGGGCGGTGAACTGCAGCACCTGATCACGACATCCGAGCCGAGCCACGACCAGATGGAAGTGGGCCTGGCGGCCCTAAGAGAGCTGTTAAGACTTGAGGGCGCCTTGTAAACCGGCGTCATCGAAGCCGTAAAACCCGCCTGTAATAGCCTTTTCCCACCGATCAATTCCAGTTTTTTCCCTGAGGATATTTTTTTCCGCATCTGGGTACTTTAATCTTGTCCCCTGCTGGATGACCCAACCAAAGGTGGTGCGGAAAGATGGTTTCAACGATAGAACTCGCTTCCCTGCGAGGCTTCACCAGCTCCGACCGGCACCCGGTCGTGAGCCTCTACCTGAATGTGAATGGCGCCCATTTCCCCACGCGGGCCGACTACGAAACAGAGTTCAGTATCCTTGTCAGCAACGCCAGAAAGGCCGCCGCGGGCGACCTGAACCTGACCCGCGACCAGGAGAGCGGGCTCGACAACGACCTGCGCGCCATCAGCGAGTACCTGACTCTGGAGTTCAAGAGGAATGGTGAGCGCGGACTGGTGATCTATTCATGCAAGGCCGAAGGCCTCTGGGAGATAATCCCGCTGCGGGTGCCGATAGAGAACCGGCTCTTCGTGGATTTCAAGCCTCAGGTCGCTCCCCTGATGGAGATCCTCTCCGTTTACGAGCGCGTCTGCGTGCTGGTGACAGACAGGAAAACGGCGCGGATCTTTCAGGTGCACGCCGGAGAGATCGACGAACAGTCCGACATATTTGACGCCGGCCTAAAGCACCACACCCAGGGCGGCTGGGAACAGGCGAAGCTGCAGCGCAGGTACGACCATCAGGTGCGCAACCACCTGAAACGCGCAGCCGACGCAACCCTCGATTTCTTCAAACAGGAGCGCTTCGACCGCATCGCTATTGGTATTTCGGACGAACTGTGGCCTGAGCTGGAAAAAGTGCTGCATCCGTATCTTCGTGAGCGCCTGGAAGGCCGATTCGCCGTTGGCATCAATGCCACCGCGGACGAGATACTGACCAGGATAACGCTTATCGAGGATACGCACAGGAATAAGAATCAGGAGTCGATGCTCGAATCACTCGGCCCCGAGCTGGACGCGGGCAAGGTTTTCGTGGGAGGGCTTGATGACGTGCTCCAGATGCTGAACCAGCGGCGCGTCGACCTGCTGCTGGTCGAAGAAGGGTACCACGAGGCCGGTAAACATTGTCCCATCTGCAATACGCTGGAATTCGGCGAGCAGGTTTGCCCTACTTGCGGCCATTCGGTCGAGCAGGTGACTGACGTGGTCGAGGCCGCCATGGAACTGGCCGTCAGGCAGGATACCCTGGTGAAAACAATTCCGCTCGGCCATCCGGCGATGACCCAGGCGGGACATATCACAGCAAGGCTGCGTTATTAGCCCGGCACTGGCCCTCGCAAACAAGCCCGCCGGGCGCTAAAGCATATAACGGGACGGGCGCAATGCCCGTCCTTTTTATTGAATCTTTTCTTATAAATCTAAGTCTAAACCCATAATATTTCATATTAATATGATTGGCAGATAAATGAACGGGTTCGCGACGTGAACGTTGATATTTCCGTCAATCTGAATCTGGGAAGGAAAGATGCAAGATGACACTGCTTATGAACGTTCCATCCAGGCGCTTTATGCGCTTTTACAAATATCCGCAGGCGTTATTCCCACGTACTCTGTTTCCGGTAAATGGACAGAGAGTGTACGCATGGGATCCCGGGGTCGATGTACGCCATGAGGATGGAAGAGTGATATACAGTATCGATGTCGACAGGGCAAAACCCGAAGACCTGGATGTCATGGTAGACGATGGTATCGTCATCATAAAGGGTAAGCGACAGCTGGAACGCAGTATCGAACGCGAAGGCTATAACTGGCGTGAGACGAGCCACAGCAGTTTCTCACGCAGGTTTCCGCTGGACAGAGGGGCGGATTGGGAGAAAACCGAGGCGTCCTACGAGGACGGCATTCTTGTAGTGACAGTACCCATAGCCGGGGAGACGCCAAGACATATCGAAATTCAATGATGCCACGGACTCGCCGTGGTCATTCGAAAAAAAGGGGACGCGTCACTCGATGCCGTAACTATGCTAATGGTGTATTTCAGCAAAAATGCGGGAATCAAGTGAAGTGTCCCCTTAATTAAGCCGTAAAGGAGAAGATGAATCCGGAAAAACTGACAATCAAGGCACAGGAGGCGATCGCCGCCTCCCAAAAGCTCGCCGAGGCCGAAGGCCAGCAGCAGATAGAGCCGGAACACCTGCTGCTCGCGCTTCTTGGACAGAGTGAAGGGATAGTCGTACCAATACTGCAGAAGCTGGGAACCGACCCGGCGGCGATATCGGCCGACGTGCACGACGCCGTCGCCGTCAAACCGAAAGTCAGCGGCGCACCAGGACAGCAGGCATACATCGGCAGCGGACTAAAGCATTTGCTGGATGAAGCGGGCAAGATAGCCGACCAGCTGAAAGACGAATACGTAAGCACCGAGCACATGCTGCTCGCCGCCGCCAGAGCCGACAGCGATGCGAAACAGATCCTCGCCCGCGCCGGCATCACCGGCGACCGGCTGCTGGCGGCGCTGGCCGAAGTGCGCGGCAGCCAGCGCGTCACCGACCAGAATCCCGAAGCCAAATTCCAGCCGCTGGAGCAATACGGACGCGACCTCACCGAGGAGGCGC
>ERZ1739049.65-NODE-65-length-13836-cov-10.897032_pt1 | contig 13836 bp, 16 predicted proteins | sample MGYA00581760_ERZ1739049 | MGnify/ENA primary metagenome ERZ1739049 (study PRJEB42929, sample SAMN08275522) | rhizosphere metagenome | isolation source: Rhizospheric soil replicate 2 | host: Colobanthus quitensis | place: Antarctica: Devils point, Livingston Island...
GTACATGTGACGCAGGAGTCGTTGGGAGGGTAGGCTGCGACGGTACACTGGCAAAATCTGCCGCGGATGTGTGAGCCCGTAGCGAAGACATCTGGACGGTCTCGGTCTACTATTTGCACAAATAGCACTCGGCTGACATCGGTGTCCTCACAGATTTGTCAAAGCCGGCCGTGCTGGACCTCGACTCCATTGGTTGCATTTACGGCGACGATTGCACCTTCCACCACATGGAGAGAGGCGATAGTGTCAGCATGGAAACTTGGATCTCCTGGTGTGTCAAAAAGGTTTATGCTGCGGTCTCTCCAGGTGAAGTGACACAGCGTGCCTGATATCGAGTGTTGACGCCTCTTTTCATCCTCATCCCAGTCAGCCACCGTGGTACCCTGATCGATAGTGCCCAGACGATTCACTGCGCCTGATTTGAAAAGGATAGCTTCGGTGAGGCAGGTCTTGCCGGTTCCACGGTGGCCGATTACAGCTACGTTTCTTATTTTGGCAGGATCTACAGCGGGCATAAGAAACAACTCCTTTGGTTGAAAAATATTAGTGTTCCGGGGCGATGTCCGTGAAGTTGGAAAAAGCCCGTCAGGAAAGGAATTTTATCCCTTTAAAATGGGGATTGCCATAGGTGGATGCAAATGGGGGAGAAGGGTCTATTCCACCCGTTGAATCCCTCCTGGCTTGGCACCCATATGCTTGACCGTATGGACCACTGTGTTCGAGCTGATATCGACCACGTAAAGGGTTCCGTCTTTACCGGGAGCGGCGCCGGTGACAAACATGTATTTTCCATCCGCGCTGAAGGCCGTGTCGTAGTAGTCTTCATCAGGTTCCGGTGAAGGTTTGAGTATGCCGGTAACAGTCATGCCGACTGCGTCAATCGAGACAATTTGGCCCTGCGCCAGAACAAAGACAAAAAGACCGTCGGGAGATAAAACAACCTCATTAACTTCCTGAGCCGGAACAGCAATCACTTCGTCTATTTTCATGGAAAAAGGCCATTTCATTACAGCAAGCCTTGACCCGCTCGGTCCATTTCCAGCGATATAGCATCTGGAGCCGTCTTGTGACCACGTAATGCCACTGATTACCATGTCTGAAAATGAGAGAACCGGTGTCACCGTTTTGTCATTGGAGGGATCCAGCATATATATCGCACCTTCATCTCCGGGGTTTTTGCCGGCCAGATATAATTTGTCATCAGGTCCAGGAGCGAGGGCAGATATACTCGTAGTCGGCGTATCGATCGTCACGCCGCTCTCGATCCAGTTATTCCCGTTCCAGCGGAATTTGGCTATTGCACCGTTAGCGCTGCTTGCCACGTACATGGAACCGCCATCGGGTGTAACGAACATATCACTCGGCGCCGCAGCGGCGGTCTGCTCCACGGTCTTTTCCACGAAACCGCTGACGTTATCGTAAATCCTTATACTGCCCCAACCCTCATTCGGCCCGTTTTCGTCAGCTATATAGAGCAGGGCGCTCTGCCAGTCTGCGCCGCGGTCTATCTCGATGCGCTCAGGTGCTGAAGTATCTGGAGGTTCGTCGGTACAGCCTGTTGTGCACAGAATGATTATCAACCACATAGTTGTGAACATCGCTGGGACAAAAAAGCGTCTGTTCATGTAAACCTGGACCTCCATTTTATGATTTGCATCACTTTATACCACTTCAGGTATGGTATTGCGGTTTGGTCGCTGTTAAACAGGGAATATTTCTTATGTAATCATAGATCGATTATGTTTCTTTGATGCAGTAGAGGAGAAGCGATGCCAACCAATTGTCCAGGTAGCGATGTAACAATAACTACGGTTAATTGCCCTGAATGTGGGGAAGAAGTAGAGCTATTTACGGGAGATTCGAAGGCAAAATGTCCCGGTTGCGGTATATCGGTGCGTCGGGAAGTGGCATCATGCATTGAGTGGTGTCCGGGAGCCAGCGAATGTTTCCGTCACGTGTTTGAGGAAGACAAGGCCCACAAAGATAAAGATGGGGCGGGAGACTGAAATCAAATAACTGGATAACAGGTACGTAATACCTGTAAACAATGCAAATTTGATTAGTGCCTGTAAGCTCGTGCTTGCAGGTTTTTCCATTGATTGTTCACGTCGCCGGATTCAATAATCCCTGTTTGACAAAGCTATTTCACATAACTAGTATATGTGTCGCTCTTGGCACTCTATAGGTGAGAGTGCCAGAATTTTCGTTAATTTATAAACCAGGACACTAAGGAGGGTTGATTATGAACTTGAAACCTCTAGAAGACAGAGTGATTGTTGAGACTGTTGAATCAGAAGAAGTGACTGCCAGTGGCATTTATCTTCCCGATTCGGCACAGGAAAAACCCCAGCGCGGTAAGGTTATTGCCGTTGGTGATGGCAGGCTCGACAAGGAAGGCAAGCGGATTCCATTAGACGTCAAAAAGGGCGATGTGGTTATCTACAGCAAGTATGGTGGAACCGAGGTTAAAATTGAAGGCAATGAAGTGCTGATTCTGAAGGCCAGCGACATTCTTGCCAAAGTAGTTAAAAAATAATGAAGGGAGTGAGACGTTATGGCAAAAAGTATCAAGTTTGATGAAGAAGCGCGGCGCGCCCTCGAGCGGGGAGTAAACACGCTCGCCGATGCGGTGAAAATCACCCTCGGCCCCAAGGGCAGGTATGTCGTGCTCGACAAGAAATTCGGCGCACCGACGATCACGAACGACGGTGTAACCATCGCCCGGGAGATCGAAGTCGAAGACGTTTTCGAGAACCAGGGCGCGCAGCTGGTACGCGAAGTCGCTACAAAGACCAACGATGTGGCGGGTGACGGTACCACTACCGCTACACTGCTCGCGCAGGCAATAGTTCGCGAGGGTCTACGCAACGTCGCTGCCGGCGCCAACCCCATGGGTCTCAAGCGCGGCATTGAGATGGCGGTCGACGCTGCCGTCGAAGCCATTAAAAAGCTGGCCAAGGAGATCTCCGGCAAGGAAGACATCGCTCGCGTGGCGACCATTTCAGCGGACGATAGGGTAATTGGCGATATCATCGCCGATGCAATCGAGAAGGTCGGCAAGGATGGCGTTGTAAACGTCGAGGAAGGTCAGACTTTCGGTATGGATCTCGAATTCACCGAAGGAATGCAGTTCGACAAGGGTTACCTGTCTCCCTACATGATCACCGATCAGGAGCGCATGGAAGCTGTTCTCGAGGAGCCTTACATCCTCATGGCCAACCAGAAGATCGGCGCGGTTGCGGATCTGCTGCCGATACTGGAAAAGGTAATCCAGAGTGGCAGGCCATTGCTCATAATTGCGGAGGATGTCGAGGGCGAAGCTCTTGCGACTCTCGTGGTCAACAAGCTGCGTGGCACTTTTACCGGTCTGGCAGTCAAGGCGCCTGGCTTCGGTGAGCGCCGCAAGCGTATGCTCGAGGATATCGCCATCCTGACCGGTGGCGTCGTGATCAGCGAAGAGCTGGGCATGAAGCTCGAGAACGCTGCCGTTGAACAGCTTGGCAGGGCTCGCAAGGTCGTAGTAAACAAAGAAAACACGACCATCATTGATGGCGCCGGCAAGCCCGCGGACATCAAGGGTCGCATCAAGCAGATCAAGACTGAGATCGAGGCTACTGATTCCGATTTTGACCGTGAGAAACTGCAGGAGCGTCTGGCCAAGCTGGCCGGAGGCGTGGCGGTCGTCAAGGTAGGCGCGGCCACCGAGACCGAGATGAAAGAGAAGAAGCATCGCGTCGAGGATGCACTTAACGCTACACGCGCGGCCCTGGAAGAGGGAATCGTGCCCGGTGGCGGAGTAGCCCTGATCAACGTGATCGGCGACGTCAAGAAGGTAAAGGCCGAGGGTGACGAAGCGACTGGTGTGAATATCATCGCCAGAGCTCTGGAAGAACCGCTCCGGCAGCTGGCGGACAACGCCGGCCTGGAAGGCTCGGTTGTGGTAAACCGGGTCAAGAATGAGAAGCCGGGCGTCGGACTGAACGTCTCGACGGACGAGTATGAGAATCTCGTCAAGGCCGGTATTATCGATCCGGCCCTGGTGACGAGGTCCGCACTTCAGAATGCGGCCTCCATCGCCAAGAACATCCTCACCACCGAATGTGTTGTGGCCGAGCTTCCGGATAATAATCCGCAGGCTCCCATGATGCCGCCAGGTGGCATGATGTAAAAACAAACAATCGTTTGATCTGATTGTTTGTCGGCGGGCCCGTACGGGCCCGTCTTTTTATACATCGGAAAGCGAAAGACCCTTGAAATGAGGGTCTTTCGCCGGGTATAAGGGATGAAGGGGGTGAAACAGGCACACGCCCTTCGGGCAATAATTCAACAAAGATTGACAAACCCCTTTTCCTGTAAATGTCATTAATCGGCGGGGATGGCGTGCATCGCATCAGAGATCCATTTCCGGAACTGGCTGGATTCTGTGCCTGCGTTTCCAATGCTGCCTGTTCCCAGTCTTCCCCGAAAGAGATCAAGCGCAAGACTCGGGACGTGTGCTTGCCGACACCCTTTCCATCCGTCGTGAACCATTCGGCAAAACGGTATGCGATGTCGTCGGCATCAAAACCACCACAATAGACGATGCTTTCAGCCATGATCCTGGTTGGGCAGTATCATCGGTTGTTTCGCCAGGCCGCAGGTTTAACCACCCGCCACCAACCATCTCGGTCAGTATGCCAAAGCGGTTCCTGATTTCTGCATACGAGCTTCCCTCTACAGGCGCACCTAACGCGTCTCCTATGGCCAGACCCAACAGGCAACCTTCTACCCGATTAAGAATCCGATTAGCTTTTCGCAAATAAACCACCCCGATTCTGATCCGGTATGTGGAACATCGATGTTCTGGAATCAGACCTTTTTTTCTAAACGGATCATCATATAAAAGGACTGGATTCCAAAACGTCCGAAAACACAGCGGCCACATCCAGCTTTTCTTCATAAAGACGTATCTGTCTTTGGGCGCCGTTTCCATCATCCAGGATTTCGGCAAGTCTGTTGATATATTTCTCAAGTCCGAGTCTCTCATTCATGACACCGGTAAATTCGATTAATTCCCTGATAACGTCGGTAGCTGGCACCTCTCTTCGTTTTTTGAAATCCGCTAGATTTCCGGACAGTCCAAAACGTGTTGCGCGCCAGATGTTCTCGTCCAACTCGCGCGTGTTTATTATCTCGAGCTTCCTGCCCTCGTCATAATCAGTTGAAAGTCTTGCAACTAGAGCAACAACCAGTGCGGATATCGCTACCGTATCCCTGATATTTGTTTGGCTGTCGCAGATGCGTATTTCCAGAGTTCCGAAAAGCGGATGGGGCCTTAAACTCCACCAGACCTGGGTTGGCTCGGAGATGGAATTGGTTACAAACAGTGAGTCAATAAAAGTTGCATAGTCATCCCAGTTACGGAAAGGACCGGGAATATTTCCTCGCGGGAAAGACCTCGTAAAGATTTGTGCCCTGGTGGAATGAAGATAGGTATATTGCCCCTCTGAGAATGGCGAGTTGGCCGACAGGGCAAGGATGGCCGGCATATAGCCCCGTAACGAATTGAAAACGGCGATCATACGCTCTCTTCCCCGAATTCCCACATGTGTATGCATGCCATATGTCAGGTTGTGCCAGGCACAGTAACGCACCCGTTTTTCAACTTCGCGGTAATGGTGGGTTTCGAGGATGCGTTGAGCTTTCCAGTCAGAAAAGGGATGGGTTCCCGTAGTTCCAAGCCTCACGCCAAGTTTTGACGCAGATTCGGCCAAAAGCCGCCGTTTTTCGGTAAGGTCCGCCTCCGCCGCGGCGATGTTTTCACATTTGCCTGTACTTATCTCTACTTCCGACGCGATCAGCTCGCCCTGAACAAATGTACCTAGTTTTTTATGAGCGATAGCTTTGAGGTCTTCGAGCCGGCTGGTCAATTCCAGGGTGTTGGGATCCAGTATCTGGAATTCTTCTTCAATCCCGATTGTATAATCCCGTGAATTATCGAAGCGGGTGGCGGTCTGCTCCAGACTGTAATGTTTCCAGGTCACACGACTATTCCATACGTTCCTGCAAATGCACCAGATCTTCGTAGGTTTCCCGTTTTATGACTACCCGCGCAGTACCTTCCTTAACAAAAAGGACCGCCGGCCGAGGTTGTCCGTTGTAATTGTTTGACATCGAATATCCATATGCGCCCGTTGCAGGTGTTATCAGGACATCTCCAGGACGTGGTTCCGGAAGTCTCGCCTCTTTGACGAGAATATCGCCCGACTCACAATGTTTGCCTGCGACGTCGGCGGTCATGCTGGGAACCGCATCAGGGCGGTCGGCAATCAGGGCTTCATAGCTGGCCTGATAGAGCATAGGCCTTAAATTGTCAGACATTCCACCATCTACCGCTATATATGTTTTTTCTGATGGTATCGTCTTTATCGCCTGGACCGTGTAAGCAGTCAGACCCGCATTGGCTACAATCGACCGTCCTGGCTCGACAACGATATGGGGAACCGGCAAGCCCACACGTGTCATTTCCGTACGGAGGCTACCGACGATAACCTCGGCCAGATCGTCAACGCTGGCAGGTGTGTCTTCGGCTGTATATGTGGCCCCCAGACCACCCCCTACGTCAAGAATACTGCAGTTAAAATCATACTTCTTGTGGCAGAGGTCCATGAAATCAGCCATAAGACCAATAACCTTCCGGAAGGGTTCCGTGGAAAATATTTGTGAGCCGATATGGCAATGGAATCCAACCAGCTCGAGGTTTGAACTGCCCAGCGCGTGTCTTACCGCCTCTTCAGCTTTTCCTTCAGCCAGGCAGAATCCAAATTTTGAATTCAGTTTACCGGTCTGGATAAATTCATGCGTATGCGCTTCGATGCCCGGGGTGATACGTAAGAGGACAGGTTGTTTTCTGCCCTGTTCACCGGCCAGCCCGTTGGCGATCGAAAGCTCATCCAGAGAGTCGGCCACGATATATCCGATCTTGGAACTAACCGCCCTTTGAAGCTCATCGCGGCTGTTAGCGTTGCCATGCATATACATATGCTCGGGCGGGAACCACGTTTTTAAGGCTATGAACAACTCGCCACCGGACGCTACGTCGAGTGACATGTTTTCCTCTGCCAACAGCTGGCACATAGCCAGACACGTGAATGCCTTGCTTGCATAGACGATTTCGAAGTCGTTTGTTCGAGAGGAAAAAGCCAGTCTATATTCCTGGCATCGCTCACGGATTTGCTGTTCGTCATAAATAAAGAGGGGAGTACCATACTCGCGGGCCAGCTCGACCACGTCGCAACCGGCAACCTCGAGATGACCGGCGGCGTTGACCCGGCTGGAGTTGGGGAGTGGGGGAATAGGAATCATCATAGGAATGGAAGTTAGCACAGCCCGGCGTAGCCGGTCAAACAAGCCAATGCTTCTTGAGCGCTGGCTACCCCCTCTGATATAGTTTCAATGCATGAGTGAATCCAAAGCCAAGTTCACATACTACATGGGAGACACCCCTCCCCAGTTCGCTAACCGCAGCGAAGAGGAATGTGCCAAGATTCTCGATTATTATTCTATTCCATGGATGTATGAACCTCGTACTTTTGTATTGGAACGGGATCAGGAGGGAAATGTCATTGAGGCATTCACTCCCGATTTTTTTCTTCCGGAACAGAATCTGTTCGTTGAACTCACCACAATGAAGCAGGCTCACGTAACCAAGAAAAACATGAAGATTCGCAAAGTGAAGGAAAGATTTCCGGAAATCAACATAAAACTCTTTTACAAGCGGGATTTTCTCAAACTGGCCCAGAAGTATGATCTGTCCGTAGAAGGCGATCACAAGGAATGAATATTCAGTCATTGGATTGAATTGATATGGAATCGGTCTGGCCACAAAGGACCGGTCGGATATGTGATCGGTTCCTTGATAAAGGGGGGTTTTGTCCCAGGATTCAGACATCCAGAGCCTGATAGGAAAGACTTATCTGGACGAAAACGCTATCGCGGAGCGAGTGAAGCAGCTGGCGCGTCAGATTTCCGATGACTACCGCGGCCACGATTTGCTTTTATTATCCATATTGAAGGGTGGGATATTCTTTCTGGCCGATCTTGCCCGCGAGATATCAATGCCGGTCACTATCGACTTTATTGCCATCTCCAGCTATCGTCGCGACCAGCGTGAAGACGGTGAAGAAATTCGCAGGGTCAGATTTCTCAAGGATTTGGACCAGGATATCGAAGGGCTGGATGTTCTTATTGTCGAGGACGTCATAGACACCGGTCTGACTCTCAACTACATACTCCAGAATCTGTGGCTCCGAAAACCAGCCTCACTCGAGATTGCCACATTACTGGACAGGCCCTACAGACGTCTGGTGGATCTCAAGGTCAAGTACCAGGGGTTCCAGGTACCGGACGAGTTCTTCGTGGGATACGGTTTTGACTACAAGCAGAAGCTTCGCAATCTTCCACGTATAACACGGCTGCATATTTAAGCTATTTTCAGCTTCGCTTTTTTCTTCGACTGAGCACAAATCCAGTGCAGATCATAATCGAACCGAGCGCACTCAGCAGTAATACCGGTGAGCCGGTGTCAGGCGTTTTGCCACCGGTTCCGCTTTGCGGTACTACTGGTGCCGGGGTCGTTGGCGTAACCGGAGCTGTAGGAGTCGTCGGAACAACCGGTGTGGGAACTGTTTTTCCAGTTTCTCCCTCGGCCGGCAATATCGAAGCCACTTTCTGTTCGAAGGTTTTTTCCATCAAGGGGCCAATGAAAAAATCCTTGATATTACCTTCAGAATCGATGAAGAATGTTGTAGGAATTCCGGAGAAGGAAACTTTGCCGGCTTTTTGATATGAATAAACGATATCCCCGTTTGGATCCATGCCGATTGGGAACTCGAGTCCGTGTTTATCGGCAAACGCCCTCTGGCTGTCAATATCGTCTTTGACGGCAAGCCCGAAAAAAACCACCCTGTCCTTGTATTTCTCATACATTTTCGCGAGAACGGGCGCTTCCTGCTCGCATGGTCCACACCAGGAGGCAGCGAAGTTCAACACCACAGGTTTGCCCTTGAGATTTGCGTTATAGGAAACCTTGTCTCCGGAAAGAGTCGTAGCGGTGAAATCCGGTGCGTACTTGGCTGGTGCCGCGTTGCTTGACGTGGAGTTACCGGAGGTCGTGCCCCCGCAACCCGCAATTAAGATGGCAACAATCATCAATGCCCAGGAAGAAAGAAGGATTTTCTTGTTACGAATCATCAGGAAATCGCATGACCTCTATAATGAACTTTGTCCGGCTCCTGCCGGACCATTAAATTCCTCAGCTACCGCCGAAGCCAACTGAAACCTCGCCGCCTCGCACGATAACAGGCACTGCCGCAACACCGGCCTTGTTGACAGCCTCTTCTTTTATTGCCGGATCAGAAGTGACATCCCGTTCTTCAAAAGTTATTCCCTTCTGGTTGAGATCTTCTTTGGCGGCCGCGCAGTATGGGCAACCAGGTTTTGTGTAAATAACCACATTTTCCAGCATGGAAATACCTCCTACGGATCAATGAATTTATTCTAGCATAGTACCGGCGGCAGGTTGCTTTTTACACGACCCTTATAAATAATGGAATACCGTCTGGCTGGCACCAGTAAAAGTGTTGAAAGAAAATCCCCGGCCATCGCTGATGGATTAATCAATCAAACAGAAATCTTGGAGGATAAATGAGCGACAGGACGCCTATTATCGCTGGCAACTGGAAGATGTATAAAGCAAACTCTGAAGCTCAGACGTATGTCTCTGAATTCCTGCCACTGGTCGAGGGTGTTTCCGATGTGGAGATCGTGATCTGTCCTCCTTTCACAGCCCTTGCCGATGTCAGCCGCATGACTGAGGGCAGCCGGGTACTGGTTTCTGCCCAGAATATGCACTTTGAAGGTGAAGGTGCTTTCACGGGAGAAATATCTGCTTCCATGCTTACCGAACTTGGAATTACGGATGTAGTTCTCGGTCATTCGGAGCGACGTGAATATTTCTGTGAAAATGACGCGGACCTGGCAAAAAAAATTACAAAAGCACTTAGTGTCAGTCTAAGGCCAATCCTTTGTGTCGGTGAAAGCGACGAAGAGCGGGAAGCTGGCAAGACGCAAGAGAAACTCAAGGGACAGCTTGTCAATGGACTGGCCGACATAAGTGCGGAACAGCTTGCGGGAATGGTTGTAGCATACGAGCCCATTTGGGCTATCGGCACAGGCAAAACCGCGACCCCGCGGATTGCTCAGGATACGATCCACTTTATCAGAGGGACCTTATCTTCTGAATTTGATCCCGAGTCCGCCACCAGCGTCAGGATTCTCTATGGTGGCAGCGTTAAACCGGACAACATTGCCGAGCTTATGAGCGAGGATGATATTGACGGCGCTCTCGTCGGAGGGGCGAGTCTCAAACCATCGGATTTCGCGCAGATAGTCAATTTCAAGTAGGCGATAATGTCATCCGAAGATCCAACCTTCGTTTGCCTGCTGGTGCTGGACGGCTGGGGGATTGCCCCCCGCGGTCCCGCCAACGCAGTTACACTGGCCAGCACGCCTAACCTCGATCGCCTGGCCGAGGATTATCCCCGAACAACCCTTGAGGCCTCTGGTGAGGCGGTGGGATTGCCGCCGGGCCAGATGGGAAACTCTGAAGTTGGTCACCTCAATCTGGGGGCGGGCCGTGTGGTCTACCAGGATCTGACCAGGATCAATCATGCCATCAAGGACGGTACCTTCTTCCGAAATCAGGAGTTGCTCAAAGCTTTCGATTTCGCGCGGAAAAAAGGCGGGTCGGTGCACCTTATGGGCCTCCTGTCGGATGGTGGGGTACACAGCGATATAACTCATTTAAAAGCGCTCCTGGAAATGGCAAAGCAGCTACAGCAGCATGATATATATCTGCATATGTTTCTTGACGGGCGCGATGTCTCCCCAAAAAGTGGACTCGGATATATCGGGGAAGTTGAGACATTTCTCGCTCAGACCGGGATAGGAGAGATCGCAACAATATCAGGAAGGTTCTATGCGATGGATCGCGACCATCGCTGGAAACGCGTGAAACTCGCCTACGACGCAATAGTGTGCGGTATCGGTCCACACAACAATGATCCCATCGATTTGGTGGAAAAATCTTACGAAAAGGGTATTACCGATGAGTTTGTTGTTCCCACGATAATATGCGATAAGCCTGAGTCGAGGTTTCACAACGAGGATAGCGTTATCTTTTTTAATTTCAGACCCGATCGGGCACGCGAGCTCACCAGAGCTATTATCACCGCAGACTTTTCTGATTTTGATCGCGGAGAGAACCCACCACATCCTTACATGGTCACGATGACGGAATATGACGTTATGTTTGATGCACCCATGGCTTTCCCGCCGGAGAAGCTTGACAATGTGCTGGCGGCGGTCCTTTCCAGGGAACGCAAAACCCAGCTTCATATTGCCGAAACAGAAAAGTACGCTCACGTGACATTTTTTTTCAACGGAGGAGTAGAGCAGGCTTTCCCCGGCGAGACGAGAAAGCTCATACCTTCACCGGTCGAAGTCCCCACCTACGACAAGAAACCTGAAATGAGCGCCAGGAAGGTGACGGATGAGCTCATAAGTATTCTGGATAAACAGCACTTCGACTTCGTTATAGTAAATCTTGCCAATTGTGACATGGTAGGTCATACGGGAATAATCGAGGCTGCAATCGAGGCTGTTGAGGTCGTGGATGAGTGTGTGGGCCGCATAGTCGTAGAAGTCAAAAAACTGGGAGGCATATGCCTGATTACATCTGATCACGGTAATGCCGAGCGAATGATGGATTCCAGCAACGGTCCGGATACGGCACACACCTCGGATCTGGTGCCATTAATCGTCACAGCCCCTGTACAATTGGCCCAGGGTCGAGCCCTTGGGGACGTTGCACCCACCATATTGAATTTTCTCAATATTCCCATCCCGGATGAGATGTCCGGCCACTCCATTATCTCAGGTCCATGACCAGCGATTCCCTTTGCGGCTTGCGATGGGACCGATAGACCGCTATCATCTTGAATGGTCATCATTAAGGCTCTGTAAAGAAAAACCTTGCAATCATGGTATATATAACTCTTGGCATACACTCAATACTGGCTGTCCTTCTCGTAGTGCTGATATTACTGCACTCGGGCAAAGGCGGGGTCTCTGGCATTTTTGGCGGAGGTATGAGCGAAACATTCAGTGGCACCAGCGTAATCGAAAAGAACCTGACCCGTGTGACTATCGCGGTAGCAACCCTCTTTTTTATCACCACGGGGATTCTGGTTTTTGTTTTAAAAGCTTGACTTTAAGCAAGCTTACTTAGATCTTCCACCAGTAAATTCATTATCCCCACATCCGTTTTAATGCTGATAATCAGCATTGACTCCATTTCCTCTCCCGACAGCGTCGCGCTTATTATTTCATCCCAAAAGCGATGAAGAGCGCATATAATGGCGCATAGTCAAGCGGTTCAAGACATGGCTTAACGTGACCGATGGCAGATCGATGAACGATTCGCGGTCTTGCCGTAATCGTTCCCAAACCAACGGAGGCCCCTTGAAAATATCAGGCAAGACAAAGTTGCTGGGCATTCTGGGTGATCCCGTTTCTCATAGTCTGTCTCCGCTTATGCATAATCACGCATTTGAGGCATTGGGTCTGGATATCTGCTACGTGCCGTTACACGTGAAAGCAGATCATCTCGCGGAAGCCATCGATGGTCTCAGGGCAATGCAGTTTCTGGGAGCTAATGTAACAATCCCGCACAAAGTGATGGCGATGGCACTCATGGACAGGTTGGCCGATAGCGCCATCAAGGTCGGAGCAATCAATACCATAGTAAACGACGCCGGATTGCTCGTAGGTCACAACACTGACGGGGCCGGTTTTATCAGATCTTTAGAGGAAACCATATCGATTGATTATGCTGCGGCATCCGTTGTTCTACTGGGAGCAGGTGGCGCTGCCAGGTCGGTTGCCTTTGCGTTGGCGGAAAAAAAGGTATCCCAAATTGTAATCATTAACCGGACACAGGAGCGCGCCCAAGAGCTAAAAAGTCTGCTCGAACGCGATTTTTCATCACTGAGCGTCGTGGTAAAAGGAATTGATGATGAATACGGAGACCTGATTTCTACAAACAAACTGGTGATAAATGCAACTTCATTGGGCCTGACGGCTGACCTAAAGAGTGTACCGTTGTGGGTCGATAGATTAACGAAAGATCACGTTGTCTGCGACATTGTTTATAGGGTACAGGAAAAAAATCCACTCCTGGTCGCAGCGCGAGACAAAGGGGCAACTGCATTGGGCGGACTCGGCATGCTTCTTCATCAAGGAGCTATTGCGTTCCATTTATGGACCGGCATAGAGCCGCCAATCGATGTTATGAGGAATTCGATTGAACCCTAGCGAACTTACATCCCGCACCTCGCGCAAGAAAATGCAGCCCATCGGCGAAATCCTCGTTGCCAAGGAACTGATCTCTCGCGAACAGCTTGGCGAAGTCCTCGAAAAGCAGAAGAACTCGCCGAAGCGTCTTGGAGAGATTCTGGTCGATGATGGCATCCTGTCACAGGAGCAGCTGAACCTGGCCCTGGCGGAAAGACTGGGTGTAGAGAGTATCGGATTGGCTGAGTACGAGATAGATGCTCTTGGTGCGACAATGATTACGGATAAGACGTCTAAGCGATACGGGGACATTCCGACACAGGTTGTTGTTATGAACTCCTCGGTGGCAGCGCAGGTAGTGCCACCAAGAGTATTAGCGATTGTTGGTTGGCCACGGAGACATGGCCAGTACCAACAACCGGCTATAGTGACCGCGGTATAAGG
>ERZ1739049.66-NODE-66-length-13630-cov-9.310497_pt1 | contig 13630 bp, 12 predicted proteins | sample MGYA00581760_ERZ1739049 | MGnify/ENA primary metagenome ERZ1739049 (study PRJEB42929, sample SAMN08275522) | rhizosphere metagenome | isolation source: Rhizospheric soil replicate 2 | host: Colobanthus quitensis | place: Antarctica: Devils point, Livingston Island...
AGAGGGGGATGTGGAACTGGTCTAGGGCGAGACGAATTAAAAGTGGGAGATGGAATTGGGTGGACGGTAGGGGGAGGATGAATTTTTCTGGATTTTGGCCTGGACTGGAACGGATGAAGCCGAGCGCCTCGGTCACAGGGTCAGCCGGCGGGTGAGACATATAAATCTTATAACCGGTGGTACGGAGATTACCAGTGTATCGATTGGAGTAGTTTCCTGTCCTGCTGATGGTACTGACGTCGGAGCATTGCGGGCGAAGGCCGACCGCGCGCTTTATCTGGCAAAATCAACAGGCGGAGCCACGGTCACACGATATCGCGATTTTGCCTGATCCTGAATGGCGAATGATAGCCGGCGCATATGCCGAGGCGAATCAGAGTTTATAGCCGATATTGCGTAGAAGTTCCTTACGATCAGCAACATCAGATTCATTTTCCAACCCGGCGCTGGAGCCACCATCGACGACACCTAGTATGCCCCTCCCCTGTCCGGTTTCCGCGATCAACACTTCCACCGGATTCGCGGTGGCGCAATATATTCCGCATACCTCCTGAACCTGTTTGATGCCGTTTAGCACGTTTATGGGGAATCCGTCTTCCATAAGAATGATAAAGGAATGACCCGCACTGATTTCAAGCGCGTTTTTTTCCGCCAGACAAATCAGTGCCTCATCATTTCCCGAGCTTCTTACCAGCCGTGGCCCTGACGATTCACAGAAGGCAATCCCAAACTTGAGCGCCGGCGCAGACGCGGCCATTACTTCATGCAGATCCTCTACCGTCTTGATGAAATGAGCCTGTCCGAGAATCATGTTCATATCTTCTGGTTTTTCGATTTTGACGATTGAAGTATTTATTTTTTCCTCTCCCCTTTCATCGATCAGTTTATTGTGAGGCCCTGAGCCATAAACCTGCCATCGCCACCTTGGTGGCTCGTGCAAGTGCCACGCTGTCGATATTGTCCGCATCATCGTAGATTGTGTGATAGTAAGGATGGTAGGTACTCGGATCGCTACCCCAGTGCCAATCGACGGTCACGGCGGGTATGCCGAATTGCCAGTTAAATGCCTGAGCATCCGAGCCTATGTCAGTGCCTTCCTCGCGCACGGCTGTTTCCATGTACTGCCCGGCTTGCTGCAATGTCCTGACAAGCGGCGCGGCTTCGGCGGAGCCTTCGTCCCATACGCCGAAATAGTTGCCGCCAGTTGCTCCGATGCCATCTATATTTATCATTTCGACATTCCCGGCCAGCCCGGCATTGGTTATTGCACTACCAAGGGCACGAGCTCCATATTCCCCCTCTTCCTCACCTGAGAATGCGCAAAAAACGATGGTTTTTCCAGGGGTCAGCCCCAGCTGTTTAATGATTCGCGCGGTTTCCAGAAGGGCTGCCACACCGGCGGCATTGTCGTCCGCGCCATTGAATGATTGCCCGCTGGGATCCAAACCAAGATGGTCGTAATGGCCCGCCAGAATAACAAAAGAACCATCAGGGTCGCTCCCGGGTATGACGCCAATGACATTATCGCTTTCGAGCCCGGCGGCCGCGAAATGTTGCTGATATGAACCGGGGCTGATGGTCGACCAGGGTACTAATCCGAGACTTATGAACTGGCTGGAAATATAGCTGGCTGCAGCCCTGGCGCCAGCGGTTCCGGTGCGGCGGCCCTCATATTTATCGGAAGCCAGTTCAACTATCTGTGCCATCTGAAAATTGACGTTGTATGCAGAAACTATATTCTCAAGAACAGAACCAGTTGAAGCTGGATTACCCGGAAGCACCGGATTAGCCGCAATCGTGGCAGGTTGCGCAGAGGTGACGTTGTTAAAATTGTATTGCCTAGACGGCCTGGGAACAGTAATTAACCGGGACTGATCCTGGGTATCAGCGCATCCTGTATTATATCCTGGCGTCATAAGCATGATGCATATTATTGCCAGGAGCAAAAGCCGGTAAAGTTTTTTTTCTACCTGTCGTATATCTGGCAAGCCGGGCAAAAGTAGGTTCCCCTCCCCCCTACTTTGATCTTTTCAACCGTGTGTCCACAAGCCGGACAGGGTTCACCTTCGCGTCGGTGTACCCTGAACGTTTCCTGGAACCTTCCCCTCTTTCCTTCGGAGTCACGATATGTGTCAATCGAGCTTCCCTTGTGAGCGATAGCTGAGCGTAACGTGGTTTTTATCGACCCGACCAGACGCTCGATTTCTATATCTGAAAGTTTATATGCGGGGTACATGGGATGTATTTTCGCCCCGTACAGAGCTTCGTCCGCATAGATATTCCCGATTCCCGCAACCATGTGCTGGTCAAGGAGAAATGACTTGATCGGTCTGTTCCGTTTTTCTGATATTTTCTTGAACCGTGCAGCGTTGAAGGAACGATCCAAAGGTTCGGGCCCCAATTTCTCCCAATATTGTTCCGCCTCTGAAGCTTTGAGGATAAAGGTCTTGCCAAAGCGGCGCGCGTCATTGAAGGCTATGCAGGTTTCGTCTTCGAAACATAACAGGAGGCGCAGGTATTTCTTCAGATCTTTCCCGATTGGACGATTCACGGCAGTTAGCCTGCCGGTCATCCGGAGATGGATGACCAATGTGTTGCCATTGTCCAGTTCAAAGCGCAGGTATTTGCCGCGTCTGGAGAGCTCGATGACGTTTCTGCCAAGAAGTTGTCGCTTGAATGAGCTGACGGCCGCTGGCGCTGTTACAAGCGGGTCTGGTACAGCAATATTAGTGAACGTGCGGCCGATCACACCAGGCGCCAGCTGGCGGCGTATGGTTTCTACTTCCGGAAGCTCCGGCAAGATGACCTCCTGGGCTTACTGAGCCTGTTTTTTACTATTTTATTATGCATCCTGTTTGAGCAATTCAAAAAGGATCGGGAGTGGTATTTTAGCACGCGGCATCATCGTTGCCCCGCACGCGCTTCATTTGCGACCTGATACCTACAGACACCAGCAGCGTCAGTAGAAAAACACCGACATCCAGAGTCATTGCCGCGTTGATTCCACTGTTATGCCAAAGAAGCGGCGTCAGCAGACTGCTGCCGATTATGCTTCCCCACTCGCCAAAAGAGCCAATAAATCCGGTGACACCACCTCTTTCATGGGGGCGGGTAATATCTCCGATCAGTGAATAAAAGGCGTTGAAATATGCGGGTGCGCCGGCGCCACCCACCGCAAATGCGATAATTGTCAGTGTGGTCCCCGGATGTATCATGACTACCATGCTTTCAAGGGCCATGACGAGCAATCCGATAGCCATCACCCATATGCGTCCTATCCTGTCTGAAAGCTGTCCCAGGGACGGGCTTAATATTGCCGCGGAAACCCCACTGGCCGCAAATGCGAACGCTATTTGACTGGCGCCCCAGTCAAGTAATTCTGATGTCAGGATCGGCGCTGCGGTTATGAAGATACCCACCCCCATCATCTGAAAAAACTGAATGAGTGACAACGAAAATGTCGGAAGTCTCATAACTGATGAAAGAATTTGTTTGGCTCGCGTCTTCAGGCTCAGACCTGCACCTGCTTTATGGCTTTTTTGTACCTGGACATGAGGGATCCACAAGCTGAGGAGGAAGCATGCGGCGCCAAGCAGTCCGCCGATCCAGAAGGGTGTTTGTAGCGAGTATATCTGGGAGAGGGTGCCCCCCAGCAGCGGGCCGGCGATAACTCCGATATTGATAGCGCTGCTCATGACGCCGTTGGCAAGGCCCCGAAGCTCAACAGGCGTCCGGTCGTTGAGATACGACTGTGAGCCGACGACAAATCCCGATGAAGCAACACCCTGCAGAATCCTGAGTGTCACCATTAAGCCCGGACTAGTGGTGAGTGCATAGGCGATAGTCGTTATCGCGAACATCAATAATGCCGCTGACATTATCCATCTTCGTCCTATATGGTCGGACAGCACACCCAGGGGGAACTGAAAAAGCACCCGCCCGATGAAAAATGCCGCAACGATCAGGCCGATCTCGTACTCGTTGAATCCGAGTTGGTCGGCATAGCGGGGAAGCAATGGTATCAGCATCATGAAGCCGGTCATCAAGACCCCGCTGGAAAATGACAGCGCGAAAATGCTCCAGTGAAGCTTCCTGAGTTGTTTGAACATTTAAGGCAGTTTCTTTATTTACATACTCTCTGGAGCGGAAACACCAACAAGATTTAGACAGGAAGATATGACATTCCGTGTAAGGCTGCACAGATCGATGCGGAATGACGCAGTAGCAGGCGCAGCCTTGATAACGGGGCAGTTATGATAAAAAGTATGAAATGTGGCGGCCAGCTCTCTTGCATAGGCTGTGAGACGCTGGGGCCCACGATTTTCAGCCGCCATTTGTACTGCTAGTGGAAATTCCAGCAGCTTGAGGATAAGGTCGCGCTCCTGGTCTGCGACGGCGTCATATGTCGAGTCCGATGGAACCTCTGCCATTTCCGTTTCCGCTTTTCTCAAAATGCTGCAAATTCGCGCGTGCGCGTATTGCACGTAATATACGGGATTCTCTTCCGACTTGAGTTTGGCTTTTTCCAGGTCCAGGTCCAGTGTGCTGTCATGGCTGCGGTCCACAAGAAAAAAACGGGCGGCATCAACACCGATACTGTCAAGCAATTCCTCGAGAGAAACCATTGTTCCCGCTCTTTTTGACATCTGCTTCTTCTCGCCCATTTCTACGACATTTACCAGCTGACCTACGATAATCTCCAACTTTTCCGGATCGTGCGCCAAGGCCTCGAATGCGGCCTTCATTCTTGGTACATAACCATGATGATCCGCGCCCCAGATATTTATCAGTTTGTTAAAACCCCTACCAAGCTTGTCGCGGTGATAAGCGATATCAGAAGCAAAATAGGTCGGGTCGCCGGTACCACGAATAAGAACACGATCCTTGTCGTCTCCATATCTGGAAGTGCGGAGCCAGAGGGCCTCCTCCTTTTCAATGACCTCACCGGTCTGACGAAGTTCATCGATTGAGGCTTTTACGGCCCCTTCATCATATAGTTCCGATTCTGAAAACCAGCTGTTAAATGAAACACGAAAACGATCGAGGTTAAAGCGCATTTCCTCGAGGACCAGTTCACATCCACGGTTTCTAAAGAATTTAACAGCTTCTTCATCAGGTTCAGGGCCCGCCTCGGCGATAAATCTGTCGCCTATCTCTGATCTGATCACTTCAGCGATATGAACAGGATAATCTCCCTGGTAACCATCCTCTGGGAGTCTGGCGTCAATTCCAAACGACTGGGCATATCTGGCTGCGATAGATTTACCGAACAGGTTCATCTGTGATCCATAATCATTGATATAAAATTCCGTAGTAACCTTTCGACCCGAAAAGTCCAATATTCTGGCAAGTGAGTCACCGTATGCGGCATATCGGGCATGACCGACGTGAAGTGGCCCGGTAGGATTAGCGCTCACGAATTCCAGCAGAATGTTTTGCGAGCCGGTCGACGCACCAGAACCATAATCTGAATTCTGTGCCAGAGAATCTTGAGCAGCTTTGACCAGAGTCTCCCCGGTAAGGAAAAAATTTATGAATCCAGGGCCGGCCAGCTCGATTGACTGAAACAGGCTTGAGAGTCTCGAATCGGCTTTCAGGTCGCCGATAAGCTCGGTAGCAAGATCGCGCGGTGCCCGGCCAGCGATACTTGCGGCTATCATCGCGATATTGGTAGACAGATCACCATGCTGTCTTGCGGAGGGTTTTTCCAGGATAACAGAGCCGCCAAGTCCAGGATTCCTCCATTCAGAAAACCTGTCCGCAGACGCTTCTGAAATCATTTTTGTTATATCTGCAAAAAAATTTACCGGAGTCATTGCGGTTCGCCATCCCCGGATTTCAGTCTTTCCTGCAATTCGGCGATTTCCGAGGAGACCGATTTTCGTTTTGCAGCATCAATCGACATATCGATTTTCAAATAGTCTCCCTCGGACACTTCGTTGGGAAGCAGCATTCTGGGGATATAAGCCTCTATGCCATCAATGATGAGCACAGCTTTGTCACCCTCGAAGCGATCGAGATAGCAGTTAATCTTGCGGCTCAAAATCTATGGAATCGACAAGACAGCCAGCAGTTTCTCCAGCGCCTGGATTTCGTTTCTCGTTCCGACTGTTATCAGCGCGTCATTTTCTTCCAGGGTTGTGTCAGGGCTCGGGTTGGTATCAAAAGATTCTCCCGGTTTTTTAACCGCAATCACCGATGCTCCCGTTTGTTGGCGTATCTGGAGTTCGCGTATGCTTTTGCCGAGAACGGGTGATTCAGAAATCAGCCGGAATTGTTCAACCCTCAGCTCGAGCTCTCCACCGCAGGTGACGACATCCAGATAATCACTTACCATCGGCTTAAGCATAAGGATCGCCATTTCTCTACCGCCGATCGCGTATGGAGAGACAACCTTGTCGGCGCCTGCTTTTTCGAGCTTACTGATGGATTCCTCGTTATTTCCTCGTGACACGATCCAAAGATCGGGACCGATAACGCGTGCTGACAGCGTAACAAAAACATTATCAGCATCAGAATCCACACAGGCCACAAGTCCTTTGGCCTTGGCTATGCCGGCGCGATACAGGACTTCATCTTCCGCAGCATCGCCCTCAATATGCAGATAACCGTCTTCCTTACATCGATGTATGCTTTCGGGATTGGAATCCACCACGACGAATTCCTCGCCGGCCCTGACGAATTCATTGGCCACCTGTTCGCCAACTCTTCCATATCCGCAAATAAGATAATGTCCAACCAGTTCGGAGATCTTTTTCTTCATGCTGCGTTCCTCCAGTAAATCAGCAAGATAACCACCCACAAGAAACTCGATCAGGATCCCGAATGCATACAGGAGAGTGCCTACACCCCCAGCTATCAATACAATTGCGAGGATCTTTCCGCCACCGGTTGTCGGTACAGTGCCCATACCTACGGTGGAAATCAGTCCTATTGTCGTAAAGAAAGCATCAAGAACGCTGATATTTTCAAGGACGACAAAACCGATCGTACCGCCCGCCATAATTCCCACCAGAATCACGGTAAGTACGATTATGCGTTTAAGAGATATTATTGACTCCATGACATCGGCAGTCCAAGTCTACTCAATGCGCTGAGGGTTTTCAACGAGACACCGCCATGAAGGCGGTGTCGGGAGATAACGTTGAATTTTAGTTAATGCTAGAAAAAAGGAAGATCACCAACCGGCTCCTCCTCATCCGAATAGTTTTCAGCTTCCTCGGGAGAGAAAATCGCTTCTCGTGCAATGATAGGCATGTTGCGCCACAGACAGATCCCATCCTTAAGATACTTGTCTTTCTCCACATCAGAGCAGCTCGCGGTGCAGCCTGAACAGAGCTCCTCGTCAGGCAGGATTACCTTTGCTTTGCTTGGACGCTGACCCTCGTCGAGCCTCCTGCTCGTTTCCAGAAGCAGATGCTGAACGTTGATATGAGGAGATATGGGAAAAACCACTGCTTTACGGGGCACTAAAAACTTGAACGAGCCTTCAACCCAGTTTGACAGCTCCAGTGTGTTCTCATATGCCTGCTCTGCGATTATCTCGGCCATGGTTGTTTTATCCACAAGACCGCTATTCATAAGTGTGATTCCCAAGAATTCACGTTTATCCGCAAGCACCGATGACAGGATTATCTTACGCAGGTCAGATTGTGATACGTGGCCTGCCTTGACAAGTCTTGCACCTAGAAGATGATCTGAACGAGGTACCGAGACAGCTTCGATGTAGCCGTCTTTCAGGTAAATTGTAGCTCGCTCTTCATTATCTTCAAGTTCAAGCAACCCGGACTTACGATAACTCGCAAGCAGTTGTAGAACCATGAAGACGGAGAACTGACTTATTTTTCCCCAGAGAATCATGATAGCCGCACAAGGGATAGAGGGTAAATTGGACTCATATACTCATAAAAAATATCGGCATAAAAAGAATCGCTCTTTATCGGATGAGAGTCGTGCATAATTATGCGGTGATTCAGGAGGGAAGATATGAAAAAAGATAATTTTTCGGGGGGACCCTGTGAGGGTCCCCCCGATTATATTAAGAGGAGATAGTCTCCGCCATGGTGTCATTTCCATATGACAACATATAATTTCGGAATCAGCTTCCCTGGAGTCCCAGGGAACCATGGTGCGCTTTATGGTACTGTTCCATTTCATCGTTTTCCAGTTCCACGTCACCCGTGTACACCTGATTCTTGCCGCGTTTCTTGGCCTGGTACATTCGTGCATCCGCAATCTGTACAAGTTTATCACCCGAATCGGCATCATGATCGAATGTGGCAATACCCACACAGACGGTAACGCTTCTTCTCATATTGGGATCGGCAAATGTCGAGCACCTTTCCTCTATGCTTGACCTGAGCCTCTCTGCCACCCGGCATGCAGTATCGAAATCGCAACCGAGTATAAGTGTGAACTCCTCACCACCATACCTGGAGGCGATATCTTCACCACGAGCTTCCTGTGTGATCGTCTGTGCCACCTTCTGCAGCACGTAATCACCTTCCTGATGACCGAACTGATCGTTGTACTGTTTAAAGTCGTCGATGTCGAGAAACAGTACCGTGAGATTGGTGCCATCAGTCTTGAGGTTGCTTACCTTGTTGACAAGGTATGTCTGAAAGAATCCGTGCGTATACAGAGAAGTCAGATCATCAGTGGTTGACTGACGTTTGAGTTTCAGGGTTTCTTTGTGCTCAGCCGTGAAGAGGTAGTAGAAACCTATGGCGAACATAAGCACGAACACGAACTCTGTTGCTTCATAAACAACCGGAAGATTTATGACGCCGAGTTCGTTCATCATCGAAACGGTCATCGCTATACCGAATGAAATAGCCGCCAGGCTGAGAAATAGCCATGATCTTTTTCTGACATCTCGCCCGATAGAAGGCAGAATGCGCACTGCGAAGTAGAAAGCAATAAGAGCCAATATCAGGCTGGAGAACTCAAAGATAACTCCGAAAACCTCTGCTCCCTCGTCTTTAACAGCCGCTTCACTTGCCTGGGCTACGACTGCAAGAAACGTTGACAATACCGTACTCATTCCCCCCCCCATTTTAATTACGCACTCTTTACCTATGACAAAACCGGCAGTGATTATGCATATATGACAATTCCCATTTCGGTCTATTCGTATTTGACTTTAGCAGGAGAAAAACCAGAATCAGGCTCCCAGTCGAATCTCACTGCGGGAATGTCCATCCGTGTTGATAATCCGGGAAAACACGGTCACTATCTTCTCGTCAAACTGTGTCCCCATATTGCGCTGGAGCTCGTCAATGGCCATCTGGTTCGAGAGAGCCTTGCGGTATGGCCGGTCTGATGTCATGGCCTCGAAGGCGTCCGCTACGAATAGTATCCGCGCCCCCAGTGGTATTTCCTCGCCCGCCAGATGATCCGGATATCCTTTGCCGTCATATCGTTCATGATGGTGACGGACGATTGACTGCACCGGGTATGGAAAATTTACAGGTTTCAGGATGCGCTCGCTAAGAATCGGATGTTTCTTTATCACTCCGAATTCTTCCACGGTGAGTTTGCCTGGTTTTGACAATATGGCATCCGGAATGCCGATCTTTCCGACATCATGCAGGTAGCCCGCATAACGGATTGTCTGTAGTTCGTCTCCGTTAAGACCCAGGCCTCGTGCGATAGCTTCAGCGTACAGAGATACCTGTTCTGAGTGACCACGCGTATACGTGTCTTTTGCGTCTATGGCCTCCGCCAGCGATCTGATAGTTCCCACGAATGCATCTTCAAGATTCTCGTAGATGCGCGCATTTTCAATTGCTATCGCGGCTTCATTGGATGCGGTGGTCAACAGTTCGATTTCATCCTGCTTGAACTCGCGCGGTTCAGCAAAGTAAATGCAGATTACGCCTATGCTCTCACCTTTGGATAAAAGAGGAAGAGCAATCAGTGCCGAATAGCCCTGGACGGAAGCGACATGCCGCCAAAACTCATAATTCTGGTCCAGCCGGGTATTGGTTACCTTGAAAGGTAGCTGTTTGGTGAAAGCCATTCCAAGCGGACCCACTCCCACCGGGATTCTCCGCTTCTTGTTTATTGTCCAGACATACTCTGCGGAGAGGTTGTAGCTGGCAACAATGTTCAAGTAGCGACCGTTATCATCCGGTAAAAGGACGGAAGCAAACTGAGCGCCGATAGGATTACCGACTCGTTGAGCTACAACGCTTATGACTTCCTGGTAGTCGAGAGTCGACGTAAACGCCTGGCTCATATTATGCACTGCTGACAGTTCTCTTACGTGCCATTCTGTTTTCTCATATAGTTGCGCGTTTTCTATGGCTACCGCTGCCTGGTTCATGAGTGTCTGATAAAATTCAATCTTTTTTGCAGAGAAAGGCGTGCGGTCCCAATGCCTGACTTCACCCAGGGTTACAACACCGATTGCTTTATTCTTGGCTATTAGCGGCAGGAGCAGTGCTGACTGTGTGTCGGCTGTAAGCGCCCACTCCCACTCAGTCCCTGTTCCATCGACAGAGATTTGTCCGTCCCTGCGCAGGATCTCGGGTTTCATCGACGCCAGTATACCGGCGTGATGGTGCGCTTGCGAAAGATCGATCTCGTCACCGATACCAAAATCCCAATCGGCAATTTCGCGTGTAGGCGAGGCAGCTTTGACGACTAACGAGTTGTTGACTTTGTCGAACAGGGAAATTCGGCAATAGGTGACTTTACGAGAGGCGGCTATCTTTTCGCAGAGGATCTGCAGGATTTTATCGACGTGCAGGGCTGATGAAACTGCCACGCTCGCTTCTAGCAGCAGTTTCACTTCCTCATCCCGGGTATTGAGTGAACTTGTCATATCGTCGAAGGCCCGGGCCAAATTGCCGATTTCATCGTTTCTGTCAACACCGACCGGGTTCACCCAGTCAGTGAAACCTATATCCTGTGTGGCACTGGTGAGTTTTTTTAGCGGATTGATAAACAGTCTGTTCAGCGTAATGTAGAGCACAACGAGCAGACACAGGAGGCCGAGGTTGGTGATAAGCGTGAAACGCATTTGCTGGTTGAAAATCAGACTATCTCGTGGACTTGCGTCCAGATAAATGCCTACTGACCCAATCGTTTGTCCGTCTGTGCCATGCAGAGGCGCAATCATCTCGAGTGTTTTCACGTCGGATTGTGACTCCGTCTCACCCATCTGCTCCCCTTCATCTTTTTCAACCAGCATTGTCTCGTTCGTATATATTGGTTTGGTATCTCCTTCGTCGGCGGTCATCCCAATTGCCGTCTGGTCGCTACTTGCAATGGTGCTGATGTTATTGTCCGCTGGTGTCGAACCTGGAGCTGCTACCGGAGCGTAAACAGAGATCTTTGTCACCTCAGGGTTGTGGGGCATCAATGCATTGATCTCATTTTGCATGTGCGTGCCAAGTTGCTGTTTCTGTGAATTGGCGAAACTTGCTTCAAGAAAACTGGCTATGGCTTGCGCCCGGTGCACATACTCGCGATTGATCGTATTGGAGAGATAACTCGAGGTAAGAAACGTAAGAACTGCAGACAGTATCACCACCGCCAAGATGATGATTATAGACACCTTGCCTCGCAAGCCAATCCGGGATTTGATGCTCACCTGGTCGCGCCCCTAAAAGTAATGCAATTAGACCTGCTGACCTGCCCGTGGTTCTTTTAACTAATCGGTCATAGGCGGAAAGGCTTTAGTGTGGAATTAATACTCCCGGGGGTTTTAACCAGGCTCAGTATATTGTTATTTTTCGGGGTGCTTGGTCCTGTAGTCTTCGATTGCTTTCTTCAGACCGTCTGATGCGAGGTTTGAGCAGTGCATCTTTTGCGGCGGCAAACCACCAAGGGCGTCCGCGACGGCCTTCTTTGATATCTCCTGGGCTTCAACCAGGGTTTTGCCCTTGGCCATCTCTGTGACCATGCTGCTGGTAGCAATAGCCGCACCGCATCCAAGGGTTTTGAACTTGACGTCTTCGATCGTCTCGCCTTCTCCAACCTTTATGGTTATACGCATGACATCACCACATTGTGGATTTCCCACCTCGCCCACGCCGTCGGGATTCTCAACTTCGCCCATATTGCGCGGATTCTGAAAATGGTCCATAACCTGTTCTGTGTACATCGTCGTCCTCCAATTCTGGATTGGTTTATGTTAATAACGTACCTAGCATGAAGCTTCACAGTCACAGTCCTCTGAATTCGCAGTCGAGCACTGTTTGGCACCTCTCTTATAGACGGGCGACATGCTTCTGAGCCTCTCGGTTACTTCAAACAGTGCATTCAATGCATAATCCGCGTCTTCCCTGTTGTTTTCTCTGGAAAGGCTGATTCGGACCGAACCGTGCGCCAGCTCAGCAGGAATCCCCAGAGATAGCAGAATATGTGAAGGTTCCAGAGTTCCTGACACGCATGCTGAGCCTGTAGAAACGAATATTGCCCTCGCATTCTCGGCCGTGGGGTAGGAAAGCGAAAGCATGATCGACTCTCCTTCGATTCCCTCGATAGAGTAGTTCACATTATTGGGTAACCTTTTTGTACGATGGCCATTAAGCCGGATGTCATCCAGGTTGGCCTCGATCTTCTCCATTATGTAGTCTCTTAACCCGGTCATGCGTTGAGATTCAGTCTTGAGGTTCTTTCGCGCCAATTCGGCGGCTTTGCCCAGCCCGACAATGCCGGGCACATTGTGAGTTCCCGCCCGGCGTTTCTTTTCCTGCCCGCCTCCGTGAAGAAGTGGGGAAATCCTGACTCCCCGGCGGGCATATAGTGCTCCTACACCCTTTGGTCCGTAAAACTTGTGACCGGAGATTGAGAGCAGGTCGCATGCCAGATTCTCTACGTCTACCGGGACATGGCCTACTGTTTGAGCAGCGTTTACGTGAAAAGCTACCCCCGCCTCGCGTGCGATGGCACCGATTTCGGATATTGGTTGGATCGTCCCGATTTCGTGATTTCCGTGAACGATGGAAATCAGGACGGTATCTTCCCTGACAGCTGCCTTTACATCGGCCGGATCAACGAGGCCGTCGCCGTCGACGGGCAGATATGTGACCTCCCATCCCTTCTTTTCCATGTACTTGCAGGGCAATAAAATCGAGTGGTGTTCTGCCTGCTCGGTAATTATATGCTTGCCCTTGCCTTCGATGGCGTCACATACGCCTTTTATGGCCCAGTTATTCGACTCGGTGGCGCCGCTCGTAAAATACAGGTCTTTTGCCTCGGCACCGATCAGATCGGCCAGATGCTGTCTCGCCTGTTCGATTGCCTGTTTAGCCTGGGCTCCGAACGCATAGAGGGTCGCCGGACTGCCGTAATTTTCTCCCAGCCACGGGGTCATTGCTTCCAGAACCTCCGGGTCGGTTCGCGTAGTGGCTGCATTGTCGAGGAATATGTCCTGATTCATATCGTGTCTCCCTTATTTCGGGTACCCGTGTATTCCCATCCGTGTTCTTACACAAGCTTGCGTACCAGGACTTTCATCTGATCGCCGAATCCCTCGCGCCCACTAAATTCATTGACGGTGCCAATGCACCATGCTGCCATCGCTGCTTTAGCGCGCCCCGCGTCAGACCAGACTCCCAGCATCGCCACTGCATCACTCCTCACCCTATTTTCGTCACTTAGTCCGATTGACATCAGG
>ERZ1739049.67-NODE-67-length-13440-cov-6.142473_pt1 | contig 13440 bp, 14 predicted proteins | sample MGYA00581760_ERZ1739049 | MGnify/ENA primary metagenome ERZ1739049 (study PRJEB42929, sample SAMN08275522) | rhizosphere metagenome | isolation source: Rhizospheric soil replicate 2 | host: Colobanthus quitensis | place: Antarctica: Devils point, Livingston Island...
GGATCCTGCCGAAATGCTTAATAAATACGGAGGGGACGCGCTGCGTTTATATTTGTTGGGAAGTCCTGTTATGAATGGGGAGGATATAATTATTTCAGAAGAAGCCTATCGAAATCAGGTCCGGGGGACAATGCTTATTTTATGGAATGTATATAATTTTTTTGTAACATATTCAAATTTGGATTCTTGGGGTTCAGTAAGAAGTAAGAAGTTAGAAGTCAAAAGTCAGAACGTTTTGGATGAATGGATTTTAGTATTGCTTGATGGTTTAATTTTAAATGTTACTAAAAGTTTGGATTCTTACGATACAGTTACCGCAATAGAAAGCATTAGAACATTTGTTACAGAATTTTCGACCTGGTATATACGAAGAAGTAGAGATAGAGTAGGACCGACAGCTCCAGATGTCAATGATAGAAATGCATTCTATGAAACAACATATGAAGTCCTAACTAGTCTAAGTAAAATTCTTGCTCCAATTGCGCCTTTCATTTCAGAATCAATTTATAAAAATTTAACCGGAGAAGAGTCTGTACATTTATCAGATTGGCCCTCCTTCGCTAAAGCTTCGAAGGTCAAGCCAACTTTAGGTCAAGAATTGAGAATTAATAATTCAGAATTGATTAAGCAGATGAAGCATGTGAGAAAGATTGTTGAATTAGGGTTGGCCGCACGTAAAGAGGCACAGATCAAAGTTAAACAGCCGCTTTCAAAAGTTACAGTATATCCTGGAAGCAAAGAGACGAAGCTTGGTACAGAGCTAGATTATCTGATTTTAGATGAATTGAATATTAAGAAAATTGAGTACGCAACAGGCAAGACAGAGAGTGAAACAAAAGTGGAGCTTGATACAGAGCTAACAGAGGATTTAATAGCAGAAAGACAAGCCCGTGAAATCTTGAGAATGATTCAGGAAGAACGTAAGAAAGCAGGAACTGAATTGGACGAGAAAATAAATTTAAGTCTTGAGGAATGGCCGGAGAAATTTGAGGAATATATAAAGAAAAATGCGCTGGTTGAAAATTTGTCAAAGGGAAAATTTGAGATAGCAAGATTGAAATCTTAAAAAATATCACTAAGTCGTGCTGCTCCTCGTGATGACAAACTAAAATTATGAAACCAAAACTTCCAATAGACCTCTGGTTAATGGCACCGGTGATTGTTTTAATAACAGTATCTCTGACAACTTTATTCTCGATCAACACAGCATTTTTTAAAAGTCAGATAATATCTCTGGTGATCGGCATAATTGCTTTTTTGGTTTTTTCAAAAATAAATATAGATTTTTTGAAAGCATTCAAATTGCCAATTTATATACTTTCGCTTGTTTTTCTTCTTATAACATTTGTGATCGGTGTAGAAACCCGAGGAGCTGTTCGCTGGATAGATATATTTGGAATACGTTTCCAATTCTCCGAAATTCTCAAACCTTTCCTGTCACTTTCTTTCGCTGCACAACTCAGTGAGGAGAATAGTTCTGGTATGAAATCATTTTTATTAAATGTAGCGTTTTTGATACCGGTTGTCGGTCTAATTTTTTTACAGCCAGACTTAGGTACTGCGCTTTTATACGCAGGAGCCGGTTTTTTCGCTCTGGTCATTTTTGGCTATCCGTTAGTTTGGTTTTTTATATTACTTTTTCCACTACTTCTAATATCTCCATTTTTGGGATTTTTGCTTCATGGTTACCAAATGAAAAGGATATCTACATTTCTTAACCCAAGCCAGGACCCACTTAAATCCTCATATAACGGAATTCAAGCAATTATTGCAGTCGGTTCAGGTACTCTTTTGGGTAAAGGCATATCCGAAGGAACACAATCAGTTCTCAAATTCTTGCCGGAGAGGCATACTGATTTTATATTTGCAACGGTCGCTGAAGGTATTGGATTTTTAGGTACAAGTGTTGTAATTTTCTCTTTTATTTTACTGGCATATAGGATATATATATTATTCAATCAGGCGGACGACCGTTTTAGTCAAATTTTTTTGAGTTTAAGTTTTGGATTTTTATTGATTCAAGGATTTGTAAATATGGCTATGAACATCGGGCTTTTGCCAATAGTGGGTATTACATTGCCGTTTGTATCGTTTGGCGGAAGTTCACTGCTTTCAAATTTTATATTCCTGGGTCTCATAACTTCTCTTAGTGTTAATTCTAGAAATAAACACGTGCTGGAAATAAGATGATAAATTTGTTATAATTGACAGACATTATGAAATATGCAATTTTAAAAACAGGTGGGAAACAGTATAAAGTTCAAGAAGGTAGTGTAATTGAGGTAGATAAGCTGGAAGCAGCCCCTGAAAGTTCTTTCAAATTTGATAATGTTCTGATGATTGCTACCGACAGTTCTTACCAAGTTGGCCAGCCAACTATTGACGGAGCAACTATCACAGCGCAAGTTTTGGAACAAAAAAAAGGAGTAAAGATAAGAGTTGCCAAATTTAAAGCAAAAGCACGTTATAGAAAAGTGACCGGTCATAGGCAGCTTCTTACAAAAGTAAAAATTGAAAAAATAACATCTGGAAAAAGCGAAAAGCCATCTAAAACATCCGTACAATCAGCAAGTGTATAATATTAATTTGATACTTTTTGATTGTCTTGACATTTTAGACGGGCTGGAATAATATTGTCTTATAATTAAGATCTTTTCTGATTTTTTTATATTTAATTTTTAGATATGGCACATACAAAAGCACAAGGTTCAGTTAAAGGGAATAGAGATTCGCGTCCAAAAATGCGCGGAATCAAGCTTTATGGCGGAGAGACTGCTCAGCCGGGCAGTATATTAGTCCGTCAACAAGGCTCCAAATTTTTTGCCGGACCAGGCGTTAAAACTGGACGTGATTATACGCTTTTTGCAGTAGAATCAGGAAAAGTAAATTATAAGACACTTAACGGGAAAAAATATATTGAGGTAATCAATGGATAATCCGATTGATAATATCTATTCACTTGAAACAACCCATCTTCAATCAAATCCTCTTCAACCACGTGGGGTAATTACTCCCGACTCCTTAACAGATCTGGTTGAATCCATCAGAGAACAAGGAATTCTTGAGCCTATCGTTGTGGCTCAAACCCCGGCAGGTTACCAAATAATAGCAGGTGAGAGAAGATGGAGAGCTGCCAAAGTACTTGGTTTAGTAAATGTTCCGGTGGTAGTTAAGATAACAACTCCACAGGGAATGCTTGAAATGTCTATAGTTGAGAACGTTCAGCGTGAGGATCTTAATCCCATCGAGAAGGCTCTTGCGTATAAAAGACTTATTGATGAATTTGGTTTGGGAACCACAGAAGTTGCAAAACGCGTAGGAAAGAGTGTGCCTGCAGTATCAAACACAATCCGACTTCTATCTCTTCCGGATGCTATTAAGGACGCTCTTGTCGCAGGTGTAATAACCGAAGGACATGTCCGTCCGCTCTTGTCTCTTGGAGATCCCAAACTTATGCTTGAAGTGTTTAAGACGATTCTGCGTGATAATTTCACAGTTCGCCAAACAGAGGAGCTGGCAAGACAAGTTAAAGGTGATCTTCAGAAAAAAGAGCCTGCGAGCCCAAAAGATCAAATTTGGGTTCCTGAACAAGACAAAATGGCAAAAGACATAGCTGAAAAACATTCAGTTGACAAGGTTTCTATATTTCAGTCAAGTAAATTGGCAAGGGTTACAATTGTAATCAAAGGGGATCCTGAATTGACTTCGCAAAAATTAAAAACTCTTCACGATGTCCTCACGAGCTAATTAGTTATTCCTAGTAGGAAAAGGATTGCTCACAATTCTAATTTTGTTTAAAGGCCAATATACAAATAGAGAAGTTCCAATTATTTTCTCTTTTGGCAAAAATCCCCATTCTCTAGAATCTGAGCTGAATGGTCGGTTATCACCCATTACTATATAATCACCATTTGGTATTGTCACTTTCACTCCTTCTTTGAGGAAGCTTCCTCCGTAAGTTCTAACTGTTGATTTTAAATATGCGCTTTCGCTTACTTTTTGGTCATTTACATATACAAATCCATCTTTTAAGTAAACAGTGTCCCCTGGTAACCCCATGATTCTTTTTATAAAATCCTTATCTGGATCAGGTGGGGCATGAAAAACAATAACATCTCCTTTCTTTGGAGTGCGGAATTTGAGACCTATTAAATTTGTTATAATATACTCCTTATTTTTAAAGGTCGGGAACATTGATTCACCACTTACTTGGAACGGCCTAACTAGAAAAATATAAATTACTAGAAAAATAGATGCAGCAAGCAGCACAGTCTGCATGGTATCCAATACGATATTGTAAACCTTTTTAACAACTTCCATAAATCACATTATCCCAGTTTGACCTAATCATTGTCAACGAGCACAAGACCAATTGTTAAGAAGGAGAATTTCTGCTAGGATAAATTCATAAAATGATTGTAAACGTAATTTCGGAATCAAATTTATTCCCGACTATATGGGGAGGAATTCATACCGCATTTCTAAATAATCTCCAGATGTTAAGGAGAAATAAAGTGGAATTTGTGGTAAATTCTTTCGGTAAGGCTGATATAACACACATACATAGCTTTGGTCCATTTGGGTTATATAAGTTGCTAACAAGCAAGCTGATAGTACTGACAACGCATGTCACTCCAGAGACTCATGCAGGAACATTTAGAACAACTAGCTTGGGATTAATTATAACCAGGTGGTATTTGAAGTTTTTTTACAACAGAGCAGATCTGATAATCGCTTTGAGTCCAAAGGTCAAAAATGATTTGAAAAAATTGGGTGTAAATAAAAAGATGGTTATTATTTCAAATCCGATTAATCCAGAAGTTTTTTATAAGGATTTAAATCTAGGAATTAAAGGCAGAAAAGAATTAGGTTATAAAGAGAATAATTTTATTGTAGTTGGCGCCGGTCATTTAGTAGTTAGAAAAGGAGTTGACGACTTTATTTTTTTAGCAAAAGAATTGCCGGAATATTTATTTATCTGGGTAGGCGGAAAAGTTGCTGATTTATTCGCAGCAGAAACACAAGCACAGAAAGATATGATTACCAATCATCCCCCGAATTTTAAAATTACCGGTTATGTCCCGTATAGCAAAATGGCGATGTATTATAATTCTGCCGACGCTCTTCTTTTCCCCTCTCATGGTGAAATTGCGTCCATGGTCATAATCGAAGCGGCAGCATGTGGATTGCCGTTAATACTTAGAGATTTGCCTGAGTATCAAGAGTTATATAATGGTAGTTATATTCCTTGTAAAAATAATTCTGAGTTCAAGAACGCTCTTAAAAAATTAAATAGTGATAAAAGTTTTTATAAAGAAATGGTCGGAAAAAGTAAGCAGTTGGTGAACAATTTTTCTCCTGAAAAACTTGGGCTTCTCCTTTTTGAACAATACAAAGAATTATATAAGTTGTCTAAAACCAATAGTTAACCAAGTAAAGATTTTCTTATAGCTTAATTTGTAATTAGTCTATATTTGAGGATTTAACCTTTCAAATAAATTCAGAGCATTTTTAAAAGCCTGATCCATATTGAAGTATTTATAGTTAGCGAGTCTCCCAACAAAGTATATGTTATTTTTTTCTGATTTTTCGGCTTCTTTTTTATATTTCTCATATAATTCTTGATTTTCTTTTGTTGGGACAGGGTAGTAAGGTTCTCCTTCCCAGGTTGGATATTCCTTTGAAATAGTTGTCTTTGGTAGAATCTGTCCTGTTAAGTGCTTGTATTCGACAATTCTTGTATACTCATGATCGTTTGGGTAATTCACAACAGAATTTGATTGAAAATACTCTTGGTCGTACGTTTCAAATTCAAAACGGATTGATCTATAACGAAGTTTTTCACCAAACTTATAAGAAAAGAATTGGTCAATTGGGCCTGTAAAAAAAAGTGTTTCAAAATTTCCTAAATTTTTTTCCTCAGTAAAATAATCTGTATTTAACTTGACAGTTATATTTGGATGATTCAGCATTCTTTCAAAAAGTTTGGTATATCCATATTTTGGCAATGCTTGGTGAGGATCACTAAAATAACTGTCATTAAACGTTGTCCTGACAGGTATTCGACCTATAACAGCCGGGGAAAGTTCACTAGGTTTTTTGTCCCATTGTTTTTCTGTATATTTTTTAAACATTTTTTCGTAAAGAACTTTTCCTACTCTGCTTAGCGCCATCTCCTCACTGTTTTTTGGATTGTTTATTTTTATTGTTGTTTTATCAAGCCAGTCTATCATTTCCTGTTCGGATTTGATTCCTAAATTAAACAATTTATTTACTGTAGTTATATTGACCGGAACAGGAACCAGATTACCATCAACATAACTTAGTACTTTATGCACATACGGCCTCCATTCTGAAAATTTATTCACATATTTCCAGACATCCTCAAAACTGGTATGAAAAATATGAGCTCCATATTTGGATATCAACACGCCGTCATCATTTATGAAATCATAGCAGTTGCCACCGATATGATTTCTTTTTTCAAGTAAAAGAACTTTTTTATTTAGTACGGTTGCATATCTTTCAGCTAGTGTTGATCCAGAGATTCCTGCGCCTATTACTATGATGTCATATTGAGAATTATCCATATGAAACTATTATACCAAGAATACTATTTTCTATCTAGTTCAGAGGTTTTAGTAAAAATATAGGATATGAAGTTAATTTAGCGTTCGTCACTAACTGAGAAAGAATGATTTTTTAAAAACACTAATTGGAAGAAAGGTTTAAAGTAAGAAAAGAGTCCACGAAAGAAGTGCGGTTTGAATCTTCTTCCTGACATAGTTACACGGGGGTTATCAACCATGATTATTTTCCCTTTTTTGTATATTCTAAAACCCAAATCAATATCATCAAGGGCATTAAGATTGCGGTTTAACCCTCCAATCTCCTTATAGGATGTGGTCCTAACTGCAAAACTAATTCCGCTTAACCAGTAATGCCCGAAAACCAAACGATATCCATGCATTAAATAAGGATGTAGAAAATTAAATATCCCGTTGTTGATTTTTGTATTATCAATTATTTTGACGGATCCGGTAACTGCAATTACTTTTTTATCTTTAAAATAGGATGAAAATAGCTCAATCCAATCAGGAAAGAATATGGCGTCAGCATCGCTACTAAACATAATATCACCAGTTGCCTCATCAAATCCCCGGGCCCGCGCAGCCCCTCTTCCCTGTTTCTTTTCATGAATTATCCTTAAATTGAGCCTTTTTTTGTATTTAGTGGCAATTTCGACAGTCTTATCTTTCGAATTATTATCTACAAATATAACTTCAAATGGTTGCCTGGTTGTTTGGATTACCAACGACTCAAGGCAATCTCCTATCGAATCTTCTTCATTGTATGCGGGAATAATAATCGATATCATAATTCAAATAATTTATGTGGATAAAACTAATTATGATGGTTCATTCCAGATATTGCAAGGGCTTAGAGAAAAATTTCAGACTATTTTCCCGATTTTAGTGTATAATTATAAATTATGATTCGCATAAAAGAGTCGGTTGAAATTAATACAACGCCTAAAAACTTATGGGACTTTTTAATATCCTTAGATAAGGATAATAAATTTAAAAAGTGGCATCCAAAAGATCATATTCGGATACGTTTCTTACGCGGAAAAATGGATTCTGTTAAGACAATTGTCTATTTTGAGGAGTATCTTGGAAAAAGACGTTTTAGATTCGCTTGTAGGGTTACAAAAGTCACAAAAAATAAGCATATCGCATTTCAAGCAATATTTCCGATATCTGCGCTTGAATTCGGGCATGGATATTTTGATCTCCAGCAGAATGGTAAAAAAGCCAAACTGACAATATTCATTGAATATGGTCACAAACGAGTTAAAGTAGATAATTTTGCTGTTTGGTTTGCTGAAAAATTTATTGTTCAGAAGAAGGATATAGAACTACATATTAAAGAAGAATTGGAAATACTCAAGCACTTTTTAGAAGAAGATTCTAGAATTCCTTTTTCCAAAAAAGCAAAAATAGTACATGATGACAAGATATTAAAAAAAACAGACTAGATGTAGATCTTTTTGTTAATGAAAATAGTATTCTTCGCTAGACGCTTTTATCCCCAAATAGGAGGTGTAGAAACCCACGTTTTTGAGTTGTGCAAGGAATTAGTTAAGAAAGGACATAGAATAACTGTGATTGCAGAAAAATTTGATTTACCTGATAATCAGAAAAAATTAGATTCTCATCGAGATTTAATGAGTATAAATATTATTAGAATAAAATCCGGTCAGAATGAGTTTTTAAAAAAGTTTAGAATATGGATTGAAATTTTCAAGCAAAGAAGAATATTATTGGATGCAGAGATTATTCATTGTCATGATGTATTTTTTTGGTATATTCCTTTTCGTTTAATTTATCCTTTTAAAAAAGCCTATGTAACTTTTCATGGATATGAGACAAAATTTCCTCCGTCAAAAAAAGCAATTATAGTCAGAAAAATTAGTGAGATTTTGTCAACAGGAAATATTTGCGTTGGAGACTATATAAAAAAATGGTATGGAACAAAACCTAACTTTGTAACTTATGGAGGTATTGCAAATAAAAGTGAACCTAAAAAAAATGATCTGGTAAACAAATCACAACTTGATATAATTTTTGTTGGTCGTTTGCAAGTTGACTTGGGAATTAGAGCCTATTTAGAATCTTTTGAATTTATTAATAAAAAAAATATAAACTATGAATTCCAAGTATATGGTGATGGACAACTACGTGATGAAATGCAAAAATTTGGTATTGTTCATGGATTTGTTGATAGTTTGGATGTTTTAATTAAAAAAGCAGATATCGTTTTTAGTTCTTCTTACTTGACAATGCTTCAAGCATTATCTGCCAGAAAAATTGTAATTGCGGTTTACGAAAATGAATTAAAGAAAGATTATTTAAAAAATTCACCATTTGCAAAGTACATTTATATCTGTAGCAATGCAAAAGAAATAGCCGGTGTTGTTGAAAGAATTGCTATTGAGCCTTGGAAAAGTCAATCAATGCTTGAGAACGGCTACCGATGGGCCAATTCGCAAAGCTGGGGGAATGTTGCAAATACATACTTAAAACTTTGGAAGATATGAAAATTTCTTTTATTACAACTATATTTAATGAGGAGAAAAATGTTGGCAAACTGTTAGATTCGTTATTGATTCAATCAATTAAACCTACGGAGTTAATTATCGTTGACGGTGGATCTATTGATAGAACAGTTTCGATAATTATGGATTATGAATCCAGAATTAGGGAAAAAAATATTTTATTTAAATTTTTGATAAAGTCCGGGAATAGATCTATTGGTAGAAATGAAGCAATTAAAAATGCTACAGGAGACATTATAGTCTGTTCAGATGCAGGCTGTATCTTGGATAAAAATTGGTTAAAAAATATCACAAGTCCGTTTAGTAATGATAAGGTTGAGGTGGTAGCAGGGTATTATTCTGGTAAGTTTGAAAATATTTTTCAAAAATGTTTGATTCCATATGCGTTGGTAATGCCGGACAGGATAGACCCCAAAAATTTTTTACCTGCAACAAGATCAATGGCTTTTAGGAAAACGATATGGAAAAGAGCAAATGGCTTTCCCGAAGAGTATTCGCATAATGAAGATTTTGTATTCGCCAATGAGTTAAAAAAGAAAAAAGTAAATATTTATTTTGAGAAGAGTGCAATAGCTTATTGGATTCCAAGAAATAATTTAGGTAGTGCTTTCATAATGTTTTATAAATTTGCGTTAGGGGATGCGGAGGCCAGAATATTCAGACCCAAGGTAATACTTATATTTATCCGTTATCTGTTGGGAGTAATTTTGCTGATCTTTGCAGTCATGTCTAAATCAGACTTTATACTTTATGCTTTATACTTTATACTGTTTATGTACATTTTATGGTCAATTGCCAAAAATTACAAATACGTTTTGGATATAAGAGCAATTTTAATTCTTCCTATTGTACAAGTCGTCTCAGACGTTGCTGTAATAAGCGGAACCATTAAAGGATTATTAAAATATGGGATATAAGAATGAAGTAATAAAAGGTATTTCTTGGACAGGATTATTAAGTTTTATAACGAAGGTTATTGGCTTTTTGGAGGCAGTAATACTTGCCCGTATTTTAATTCCTTCTCAATTTGGAGCATATGGAGTTGCACTCCTAGCATTAGGGCTACTTGAGGTAATCACAGAGAGCGGCGTAAATATCATTCTTGTTCAAGAAAGTAACGTTGATGAATATATAAATTCAGCTTGGATAGTATCAATATTAAGAGGTTTATTAATTATGTTGATACTATTTTTGACCACTCCTATTATCTCAAGTTTTTTTAATTCTGAGGAGTCAAAGCAGCTATTATATGCAATAAGCATTGTCCCGCTACTGCGCGGATTTATAAATCCGGCAGTTGTAAAGTTGCAAAAAGAATTAAGATTTTTACAAAATTTCCGGTATAAGTTTTTAATACTTCTTGTAGATACAATTGTATCCCTAATAATTACATATATTACCAGAAATCCGATTGGTATTGTGATAGGTTTGCTTGCCGGAGTATTTACCGAACTGGTATTTTCATTTGCTTTTATTTCACCGCGCCCAAAATTAAAATTTAAAAATGACTATATAAAAAATATAATAAATCGGGGAAAGTGGATAACCGCAAGTAGTATTTTTGATTATTTATTTTATAATGCTGATAACATTGCCGTTGGAAGACTTCTCGGTTCAAGTGCGTTGGGAATATATCAACTTGGGTATTCATTAAGCGCGGTTCCTCTGAGTGAAGTAGGAAAAGTATTTGTACATGTAACAGTTCCAATTATGGTAAAAATTTCCGGCGATTCAAAGAGATTAAAAAATGCTTTCTTAAAAAGTGCGGTAGGGATAGCTATTTTAACACTTCCTTTTGCATTTATTTTTGCAATTTTTCCTAAACTGATAATATTTATTTTGGGTGAGAAATGGGCAGCAGTAGCAGTTGTTTTACCAATTTTAGCGGTGCTTGGTTTTGTGAAAGCAGTCTCATTATCTGCAACTGCATTATTTATTAGTATTAAAAAGCAGCAATACACAACGGTTATTACTCTTGTAAATATTCTTGGTCTTACCGTGTCCATCATTCCACTTGTTTTGTCTTATGGAATATTCGGAGCCGGATTATCAGCTTTGATTGGTTCAGTATGCGCTGTTCCATTTATAATTTACTTTACAAATAAATCATTTGTAGAATTGGAGGAGTTAAGCAAGTGATAAGCGCTGTTGTACTTACAAAAAATGAGGAAAAAAATATTGTAAAGTGTTTGGCAAGCATTGAATGGTGCGATGAGATTTTGGTTATAGATGATGAGTCAATCGATAAGACTGTAGATTTAGCAAAAAAAACGAAAGCTCATGTATATGTACATCCGAAAAATGATGATTTTTCCTCGCAAAGGAATTTTGGATTGGAAAAGGCAAAAGGTGAGTGGGTACTATTTGTCGATGCCGATGAAAGAGTATCATCGGCTCTATGGTATGAAATAATGCAATATATTAATGCATCAATTAAGGACTACTATGGATTTTATATAAAACGAAATGACAATCTGTTCGGGAAAGTATTGGAGCATGGAGAAACAGGCAATGTAAGCTTACTTAGACTTGCAAAAAAGGGTGCTGGTACATGGTCTGGAAGTGTGCACGAAGTATGGAATGTAAAAGGTAATACAATGCAGCTTAAGAATTATTTAGAGCACTATCCCCATAAAACAGTCGAAGAATTTTTAAAAGATATTAATTACTATACAGATATAAAAGCCCTGGAGCTATACAGAGATAAAATAAAAGTGTTTTGGCCAACTATAATATTTTTACCTTTTGGGAAATTTATTTTAAATTATTTTATTAAACGTGGATTTATGGACGAAGTCCCAGGTTTGGTGCTGGCTCTAATGATGTCATTTCATTCTTTCCTGGTGCGCGCAAAACTATGGCTTCTATGGCAAAAAGATAATAAAGCATGAGATTATTAAAGTTTTTTTTCCTTCTAGATTTACTACTTTTTCCTTTTGGAGAAATCATGAGATTTAATTTAACAAATGATGTGCCAATTAAGCCTCTAGATATAAGTATCGCTTTAACCGTTTTAGTTTATATTTTTGTATGCGTAAGAAATAAAAAATTTCCAAATATAACTATTAATAACACGGTTGCACTCTTTGGAGTAATTGGTATTTTGTCACTTTTAGTTAACTATTCTTCTTTTACTCCAATTCAGATATTTTCTTCAGCACTTTATTTAGTTCGTTGGTTTGCTTATCTTGCAATTTATTTCATAATCATTGAATTTGATTCGGAGTTTAAAAAAAAGATTTTAAAAATACTTTTTGTTGATGGACTTATAATTTTACTAGCTGGTTTTATCCAATATTTTCTATATCCAAATTTGCGTAACTTATATTACTTGGGATGGGATGAGCATAATTACCGTATGTTTTCGACGTTTCTGGATCCAAATTTCGCCGGTGCGTTCTTCGTGTTATTTTTAATATTTCTTTTAGGTTTATTGCGAAATGAATTATATATCCGTCATTCTGGTAAGCGAGGAACGAGTGCATCCAGAATCTCTAAAAGCTTTATGATTTCTGCGGAAAGCGATTCTGGACAAGCCAGAATGACGATTAAAGGTATTTCTCTATTGTTTTTATTGGGTATAAATTTAACCTCAATTTTTTTAACTTACTCCAGAAGTGCAATTTTAATGCTAATTTCAAGTAGCATAGTTTATTTAGTACTTATAAGTAAAAAAAAGTTTATAATTATATTACCAATAATTCTTTTAGCCGCTTTTTTTGTCCTCTTGCCAACATTCAATAAAGAGAATACCAATCTTTTTAGAAAAACGTCTAGCTTTGCAAGGATTGACTCATATACAAATGCGGTAAAAATAATAAAAGATCATCCTTTTTTGGGAGTAGGGTTTAACACATACCGTTATTCACAAATTTCATATGGATTTAAATCCCAAAATACTAAATATCAAAATCATGCAGATGCAGGCGTAGATAATAGTTTTCTTTTTGTTTTGGCCACAATGGGTATTTCTGGTTTGGGTGTATATCTGTATTTATGGAAAAAACTGATAGAGAAGAACTACATGTTATTTATTCAGAAAAATAATATTTTTTCGCTTATGTTTATAACTGGCGCCATTGGTTTATTTGTAGACTCGTTTTTTATTAACAGTTTGTTTTACTCACCGATTATGTTTTGGATATGGACGCTAGCGGCTGTTTCCGAAAGTTATTAACTACTCAACTTTTATTTTTATCTCTTTTTCTGTCTTGTTTCCTGCTTCGTTTTGTCCTACAAATTTTAGAGTATTTTCTACGTCTTTTATTTCGGAATAGTAAGTAAACGAACCATCATCTGGAGAAATTGTCCAGAAATCGTTT
>ERZ1739049.68-NODE-68-length-13375-cov-7.312763_pt1 | contig 13375 bp, 13 predicted proteins | sample MGYA00581760_ERZ1739049 | MGnify/ENA primary metagenome ERZ1739049 (study PRJEB42929, sample SAMN08275522) | rhizosphere metagenome | isolation source: Rhizospheric soil replicate 2 | host: Colobanthus quitensis | place: Antarctica: Devils point, Livingston Island...
CCACGGTTGCCTGTCGACACCCCCGAACCAAGCGGGAGCGGGGCGGCCTGGGTGCCGTCTCCACGTTCAACCGGGCTTCGTTTCTGGCCGGTACGTCGTCGCGCGTGCCGAAAGGCTGGCCGGACTTGTGGGCGGGGTAACTGGCACCCAGACAAAGCGTGTGTTTGCCGTACTTGACCCGCACCCCGTCGACAGCCTCGTAGACCCGGGCCAGCCGCTCGATCCTCGCCGTCACCCCGAAGAGATCCGGCTGTATGATGACATCATCACTCAGCTTGAAGAGCACCACCCCCGTCGAGCGGTAGAGCTGCGACGGCTTGAACAGACGCTCGAACACCGGCTCCAGTGCCTTGATGACCTCGTGGGGAAAGGCGGTCGACCGCGAGAACCTGACCTCCGCTCCCGTGCCGTGAAAATCCTGGGTCTTTAAGAAGCAGACAGCTCTGCCCGCTGCCAGCTTGTAGCGCCGCGCCTTCATGGTGGCATTTTCCACATTCTTGCAAAGCTGCGCGAAGACGAACTCCGGGTCGCTGGACGGCGGTGTGAAGGTCTTCACTTTCTGGATGGAGGCGTAGGTCTCTTTCTCCTCCGTCACCAGAGCCATCACCGCCTCGCCATTGAGCTCCCTCCAGGTCTCGTAAAAGGGCTGGCTCAGGTGCGATTTCACCCATGCCTCGTCGCGGCGCGCGAAATCGAGCGCCATGCGGATGCCCTGCTTGTTCAGATAGGCCGTCGTCTGGGGTCCTATCCCCCAAACCTTCTCCACGGGCATGTCCCGGATGAACTCGTGGATATCCCTCCCGGGGATGACCGTTAGCCCCGAGGGCTTCTTCCACTTCGAGGCGATCTTGGCGATTGTCTTGTTGGGCGCGAGCCCGACCGAGAAAGTGAAGCCGAAGGCGTCGTCCAGCTCCTGTTTGATGGCCGCCGCGATGCGCCGGTAGTTCATGCGCAGGGGACGCTGCATGCCGGTTATGTCGGCGAAGCACTCGTCGATGCCGTATTCCTCGACGTCCGGCGTGTAGCGGCGCACGATGGAGAACAACCGTTTTGACAAAAGACCATAGGTTTCATAGTCGGACGGCAGAAAGACAGCGTCGGGGCAAAGTCGCCGGACCTCGGAGAGCCGCATGGCGCGCACGACGCCGCGGGCCTTGGCCTCGTAACTCATCGAGGCGACGATATTGCGCTCCTTGCCGGTGATGACCGGCCGCCCCTGAAGCTCCGGGTTGCGCGACTGCTCACAGGATGCGAAGAAGGCGTCGGCGTCGATGTGGATGACGGCGCTGGGAAATGAGCGGATGGTGAGAGGTGTGGGGCCTCTGCCGCGCATCTTCTAGTACTTTCGGATGACCGCTCGCACGATGGCGGCGATACGGAGTTCGTTCTCCGGGTAGATGGGCTTGTATTTCCGGTTGGCGGCCTCGAGCCAGACCTTTCCCCCACGCTTGCGGTAATATTTCATCGTCCACTCATTGTCCACCTCCGCGATGATGATGTCGCCGTCCTTCTCCTTGACGCCGCGCTCCACAAGAACCATGTCCCCGGGCATGATGCCCGCGTCGACCATCGAGTCACCCTGCACTTTGAGCATGTAGGTCTTGTCCGGGCGACGGATGAGAAACTCCTCCAGGCTCACGGTATCGATAAGCTCCTCTTCCGCCGGGGAAGGCCAGCCGGCCTCGACCGTGCCGATGAGCGGCACGCTGTGAAAGCGCCTGCCGGGCAGCAGTTTTCCCCGCCCGTCGCGCTCCACAAAACCCAGCTCCACCAGACGGTTCACCAGTTTGTAAGTGCTTCCCTTGGAGCGCAGTCCCGCCGCCTGCGCGATCTCAGCGTGGCTGGGCATGCGGCGATTCGCCCTGTAAAAGGACAGAATCTTGTCGAAATGTCTGGGCGTCTTGTTCATGGTGAGAGTGGGATGAGACAGTATAGGCGTACGAACGTACGCCTGTCAAGCTTTGCCACAGCGGATGGACTCTAAACGCGGCGGCCACCATCGAGTAATCTATTTTCCGGCTGCGGCCGACGAGGTCGAAGTCGTCTACATTAAGCCGATCAGATATGCGGCCCATCGTTGAAACATGCCGGCAAGTTTGAAATCTCCCAAAACAGGTAGGGAAGAAGGGCAGCGGCTATCAATCCGGCAAACGGACGGCGCATGAACACAAACAACATCAGGCACGTCGAGGGCGAAGACCATGGACAAATCATGCTCTACGCGCTGAGCACGTGCATGTGGTGCCGCAAGACCAAGCAGCTGCTCGATGACCTGGGCGTCGCCTACAACGTCGTGGATGTCGATCTCCTGGAAAAATCGGAGCAGACCGAGGTGACCGAAGAAATAAGCAAGTGGAACCCCGGACGCACCTTCCCCACGATTGTCATCAATGACGACAAATGTATCGTCGGTTACAGCCCCGACGAGCTTCAGGCGGAGCTGAAGGAATGATCGCTCTGGAACCCTCATGAGCGAAGTCAGCGAAAAGGAAGTCAATGAGCTGTTCGATCGTCTGCGGCATGACGCCGAAGCGTCCGGATACCACTTAAACCCCGATCCCGAAATCACCCGCGGCCTGGTGCGGGGCCTCATCGTAAATGTGAAACGTTACGGCTACCAGGCATGCCCCTGCCGGCTTTCCTCCGGGGAGATGGAAAAAGACCTCGACATCATCTGCCCCTGCGATTACCGCGACCCCGACCTCGGCGAATATGGCATGTGCTACTGCGCACTTTATGTCTCGGGCGCCATATTGAGCGGCGAGAAGAAAATTTCGTCCATTCCCGAACGACGGCCGCCAGAGGAAGAAAGGGCGCAGTCCAGTGATTCGCGCGAAGCGGCCGCCTTCACCGGCGATACCCCGGACGGCAGGTCTTTAAGCAAACCGGTCTGGCGCTGCCGCGTGTGCGGCTACCTCTGTGGCCGCGACGAACCGCCGGAAAAATGTCCCATCTGTGGAGCGCAGAAGGAACGGTTCGAGCGGTTCATGTAAAGTGGTGGAAATACCTGTAAAGTACGTTTCTTGACGTCCTCGAGATAATCAAAGATTCTACGCCGTAGAATCTTTTCTACAACGTATATTATAGTTCCGCATGTGGAATCCGGGTTCATCCTGCAAGCAATCGACGTGGTGTCCCCGGGTCTCTGAAATTCGATATAATGTTCCGCGCCATACCAAGTTTGAATCGGAGTGAGACATGACTGATAGCACAATAGTGGATTCGGCAGCGAAAATCTCGGCGGCCGTAACCGGCGAACTGATTATCCGCACTACCAATCTGCATAAGACATACGACACCGGCGAGGTCCAGGTGCATGCCCTGAGAGGCATCGACTTCGAGGTCGCCAGCGGCGAGATGGTCGCGGTCATGGGACCGAGCGGTTCGGGCAAGACAACCCTCCTCAACTGCATGTCGGGAATCGACGAACCCAGTGACGGGGAAGTACTGATCCGCGGGCAGGCGCTCTACAAAATGCGTGATAATGCGCGTACCGACTTCCGGGCTCAGAATATGGGGTTCATCTTTCAGACCTTCAACCTGCTGCCAGTGCTCACCGTCGTGGAAAACGTGGAGCTGCCGGCCCTGGTGGCTGGAGTAAAGCCGGGCGAAGCGCGCAAGCGGGCGTTACACTGGGTGGAAGCGCTGGGGCTCGCCGACCAGTCACGCAAACGTCCTTCAGAAATTTCAGGGGGTCAGCAACAACGCGTTGCCATCGCCAGGTCACTGGTTAACAATCCAGCCATAATCTGGTGTGATGAGCCCACCGGCAACCTCGATAGCGAGAACCAGAACCAGGTCATGGACGTACTCTGCGGCCTCAATAAGGATAAAGGCCAGACTTTTGTGCTGGTCACTCACAGCGAGGAAGTCGGCGAGCGCGCCGACCGTATCGTGCGCATGCGTGACGGCATCATCGAGCTGGACTGCGATGTCAGGCAAATGGACGGCGGCGGCATTGAGCTGGACTGCGACGAAACGCAGAAGACCGCATCGACCGATCCTGACAGCGGGCGATAATCCATGGATAAGCTTTTCGGGGTACCCATCAATAACATGATGATCGGCCTGCTGGTGGCGCTGGGGATCGGGGCCGTAATCATGGTCGTAGCCTCCCTGCGTAATCCGGTCCTCTTCAAGATGGGCGTGCGCAACATCACCCGCCGCCCGGCGCAAACCACCCTGATCGTCCTCGGGCTGATGCTGACGACGCTGCTATTCTCCTCAGCGCTCTCTACCGGCGATACGATGAATTATTCTATCAAGAAGAGCGCCATGGACATGCTGGGTCCGGTCGACGAGGTTGTGCAAGCCAGAGCCCTCGCCGAGCAGGAAAACCACATGGGCAACCAGACCGGCAGGGCCCAGGCCAACGGTCAGTATTTTGGCCGAGCCGAGGTCGATAAAATCAGCGGGGCGCTGGCCACCTCCGGGCTGACCGACGGCTTCACACCGATCGTCACAGACAAATTCCCGGCTGTCTCACCAGAAAGCAAACAAAATCTGCCGGAATTAAAAATACTCGGTGTCGAAAGCGACTACACAGTTCAGACGGCGCCGTTGACGACGACATCAGGACAGGCGCTGGCGGTGGGATCGCTTTCCGGCAATGATGCCTATCTGAGCGCAAAAGCTGCGGGAAAACTTGATGTCAGGGAAGGGAACACAGTCCAGATCTTTTCCGTGAGCGGACCACGCCGGTTCAATATCGCCGGAGTCTACGAGAGTGGCGGCAACTCCGGCGAGACCGCACCGTCGATGATTGTCCCGATCAGGACGGCACAGGAGCTTACCGGGATGCCCGACAGGTACAATTTGCTGCTGATCTCCAACCGGGGTGGCATGTTCGAAGGTGTTGACAGCACCGACGCAGTTACCGCGGCACTGGAGCCCGCTCTCGCCGGTACCAGTCTGGAAATTAAACCGGTAAAAAAGCAGGCGCTGGACATGGCCGAACAGGCCGCCAGCAGCTTCACCAGCATCTTCCTGCTCTTCGGTGAATTCTCCATGATCGCCGGCATTCTATTGATCTTCCTCATCTTTGTGATGTTGGCGGCGGAGCGCAAAATCGAGCTCGGCGTCATGAGGGCCATGGGCTCCAAGCGCCGCGACATCCTCAAGGTGTTCGCCTTTGAGGGAATCGTGTATTCGGCGCTGGCGGCGGCCGTCGGCGCCATCCTCGGCGTACTGGTCGGCTGGGGCATGGTGCAGGTCCTCGCGAGCGCCTTTGGAAGTTTCGAGGAGTTCAGCTTTTCCTTCAGCTTTAATGTTAAAAGCCTGGTGATCTCGTACGCCATGGGCATGATCGCCACTTACATCGTGGTCATCATTTCCGCCTGGCGCGCGGGCCACCTGAACATCGTGCGCGCCATCCGCGATATTCCCGAGCCCCAGAAAAGCGGCCGGCGGCTGCGCTGGCTGATAGTCAGCATCGGCATGCTGGTAGTCGGCGTGCTGCTCACCATCTCAGGGCTCAGCTCGAAACAAACCGGCTGGTTCATGCTGGGAACCTCTTTCTTTATCGTTGGCGTGCCATTCGTGCTCAGATTCTTCCGCCTGCCGGACCGCATCGTCTTTACGGTTGCCGGGCTCGGGCTGCTTGTCTGGTGGCTGCCACCCGAATACGTATGGAATGCGGTTTTTCCTTTCTGGCCCCAGGATATGAACGCGGGGATGGAGATGTTCATCCTCTCCGGTATCGCCGTGGTGGCCGGATCGATCTGGGCCGTGATGTACAACTCCGATATTTTGCTGGCGGCAGTCGTAACCATCTTCGGGCGGTTGAAGGGGCTGCCGCCGATACTCAAGATTTCCGTCAACTATCCCATGCGCACCCGTTTCCGCACCGGCATGGCGCTGGCGATGTTCTCCCTGATCATATTCACCATGACCTTCATGGCGGCCATGATGAACTCGTTCTCAGCGCTCTACGACGATATACCCAGGGTTTCGGGAGGGTTCGATATCCAGGGTATTACCGGATACGCCAACCCCGTCAACGATGTCAACAGCACCCTGGCCTCGCGTGGGGACAGTATCAGCCCGAATGACTTCACCGCCATCGGCAGCCTCGCGACAGCCGGAGTAGAACTTCGGCAAAAAGACGCGGAGAATCAGGACTGGTCCCAGTTCGCGGTTCAGGGCGCGGATGCCGGTTACCTGGACAATGTCAACTATACGTTCAAGATAAAAGACAAACAGTACAAGACAGACGCAGACGTCTGGCGGGCGGTCAGGGATAATCCGGGGCTGGCGGTCGTCCACTCCTCTCTGCTGCCTACCCACAGCAACTTCGAGCAGGGCGGCCCGAGGTCAGGTTCCAGATGAGCGGCCTTTACCAGGAAGATACGGAACTGCCCGAAAACCTGTTCATCGAAGTCAAGGATCCGGTTACCGGCAAGGTATCGCAGATGAAAGTCATCGGCATAATCGAGCCGCTGGCGTTCTATGCCACCATGGGCATCTTCACCTCCAGGGACACGATCGCGCAGATGTCATCGAAGCCTGTGCCCCCGACTTCTTTCTGGTTTAAAACAAGACCGGGAGTGAATGTCGAGGACGCATCGAAAGCGCTGCAACGGACATTTTACGAAAGCGGCATGAACACGATCGTGATTGAAGATAACGTCCGCTCCTCCATGCGAGCCATGAGCATGATCAACAATCTGCTGACCGGCTTCATGGGCCTGGGACTCGTGGTGGGAATCGCGGCGCTCGGGGTTATCGCCGCCCGCGCCGTGGTGGAAAGGCGCCAGCAGATCGGCATGCTCAGGGCAATCGGATTCCGCCGGGGCATGGTACAGAAGGCTTTCCTGCTCGAGTCGTCGTTCGTGGCCATCCTGGGCATAACCATCGGCACGGTCCTGGGACTGACCCTCTGCTACTCGGTTATGACATTCATCGCCAGGGACATGGCGGGACTGACGTACAAGATACCGTGGCTCAACGTCGTCTTCATCGGTGTGCTCGCCTACGCGGCCTCATTGTTCACCACCTACCTGCCGGCACATCAGGCGTCGAAAGTTTATCCCGCGGAGGCGCTAAGGTACGAGTAGTACGCGACCCTTCCCCCCCCCGCCAGGGAGCATATAGCCGACTGACCGTTCGGTTTAAATCCTGCTGTTCATCCGCGGAAACCGGTAGATAGCAACACGCCCCGGGGGAAATAACGTCCCCGATTACTGCATCCCCATATAAGGAATGACGCCCGGAACACCCGTTTCGAGGTTAGACTTTCCGCCAGTCAGGGAATCCTATTCCAGCACCATTTTGCCTGACTGCGAAATCATGCCCGATTGCGGAGCTTCTTGGCTTTCCGTTGCAGCAGTCCGGCTACACCCGCACAGCCGTGGCCCATCGCCACTAGCTATATTCTCCGAATGGAGATGCCGGAATGAACGAACCGAATCAGGGTACCGTGGTTTCCGTGCGCGGCAGCGTCATCGACGTGCTGTTTCCCTACCGGCTGCCTGAGATCAACAACGAGCTGCGTGCCGGCGAGGACGGCGAGGTTGTGGTCGAAGTCGGCACCCAGATCAACTCCAGGGTCGTGCGGGGCATCGCCCTGACGCCCGCCCGCGGTCTGGCGCGGGGCGCCTCCGTGCTGGACACCGGCCGGCCCCTGCAGGTCCCCGTGGGCAGGGAGCTTCTGGGCCGAGTCTTCAACGTCTTCGGCGAGACGATCGACAAGAAGGACGAGCTTACCGGCATGGAGTGGCGCTCGATCCACCACGAGCCGATGCCGCTGGCCAGGCAGTCGGCCAAGGCCGAGATCTTCGCCACCGGCATCAAGGTGATCGACGTGCTCTCGCCCCTGGAGCTGGGCGGCAAGGCGGGGCTTTTCGGCGGCGCCGGTGTCGGCAAGACCGTGCTGATCATGGAGATGATCCATAACATGGCCGGCAAGCACGAAGGGGTCAGTCTCTTTTGCGGCATCGGTGAGCGTTCACGCGAAGGCGAGGAGCTCTACCGCGAGATCCGTGAAGCGGGTGTTCTCGACAACGCCGCGCTCATCTTCAGCCAGATGAACGAGCAGCCCGGCGCCCGTTTCCGGGTCGGTCACGCGGCGCTGACCATGGCCGAGTACTTCCGGGACGACGCCCACCAGGACGTGCTGCTGTTGATCGACAACATCTTCCGCTTCATTCAGGCTGGTTCCGAGGTCTCCGGTCTCATGGGACAGATGCCTTCCCGCGTGGGTTACCAGCCGACCCTGGCTACGGAGCTGTCGGAGCTGGAGGAAAGGGTCTGCAGTACCCCCGCCGGAGCCATCACCTCGATCCAGGCGGTCTACGTGCCCGCGGATGACTTCACCGATCCGGCGGCCTCTCATACTTTCGGACACCTGTCAGCGTCGATCGTTCTCTCCCGCCAGCGGGCCAGCCAGGGGCTCTATCCGGCCGTCGACCCGCTGCAGTCCCACTCGAAGATGCTGAACCCGACCGTGGTGTCGGAAAAACACTACCGGATAGCGCGTGAGATGCGCAAGACGCTGGCGGAATACGAAGATCTTAAGGACATCATCGCCATGCTGGGGCTGGAGGAGCTTTCCCAGGAGAACCAGAGAACGGTGCACCGGGCCCGGCGGCTGGAGCGTTTCCTCACCCAGCCGTTCTTCATGACCGAGCAGTTCACCGGTCTCGAGGGCCGCTTCGCAGAGCTGGAAGAAACCCTGGAAGGCTGTGAGCGGATACTGAACGACGAGTTTTCGGATCGTCCGGAACAGGCGCTCTATATGATTGGCAGCATCAACGAAGTGAAACAGCGATGACACGGAAGGAGACGGTGAGGCCATGAGGCTCAAGGTCCTTGTACCGGCCAAAGTGATCGTCGACCTGGAGGTCGACAAGGTAGTGGCAAAAAGCCCCGACGGCTATTTCTGTCTGCTGCCCCATCACGTGGATTTCGTCTCGTCGCTGGCTCCCGGCATCCTGTCATATGAAGACGAGGGCGGGCGTGAAGTCTCCCTCGCCATCGACGAGGGCACCCTTTCCAAATGTTCCAGCGAGGTGCTGGTGGCCACCCGTTTCGCCATCGGGCGGCCCGCGGAAGTCGAAGGGCAGGCCAGGCGGATGCTGTCCCTGCCTCAAAATGATGCGGAAAACAGATGCCGCGGCGTCGTCGCGGAACTGGAGAGTGAGTTCATGAAACAACTGTTGGGAGAGGAAGTCGATGAGCGAAGCGCCGACTGAGGACAGACCTGAAAGGGAACCGGGTGTCGGCGATATGCAGCGCCCGCCTGCTGAAAAGGGCTATCACAGCAAAGACAGCCCGCATATAAAAAAACCCTATCGCGGCGAGGAGCGACGCCGGGACGAGCGACGCATCGGCGAGCGCCGCGTGACGGAACGCCGGCGCAGTGTGGATTCATCAGGATTGGGTCCTGGAGAAAAACGCGCCAGGGTCGATACGCGAGTGCGCGATCACAGCCACTTCTGGTACGACTTCATACGCTTCAACCTGACCGGCTGGTCGGTGGTCGTCCCCACCCTCGCAGGCCTTGCCATCGGCAACTGGATCGACAACCGCTACCCGGCCGGCTTTTCCTGGACGCTGGCGCTGATGGCGGTCGGTCTCTTCCTCGGCTGCCTGAACGCCTGGTACTGGATTCGGCGCCAGGACCACGTGGGAGACAAATGACCGCTCTACTCAACATAATTCTGCCGGTTTTCTCGGGTCTCGCCCTGGGGATCCTGTATTTCGGCGGTCTGTGGCTGACGCTACGGCGCCTGGCCATATCGAACCAGCCCGCCTTCCTCGTGCTGAGCAGCTACGTGGGACGGCTGGCGCTGTGCCTGGCCGGTTTCATCCTGATTGCCAGGACGGCGGGGCTGCGTGGCATCCTGATCTGCATGGCCTCATTCATTATCGCGCGCATGATCCTGGTCCGCCGCTGGGGCAGGCCGGAGCTGGCGCTTTCCCGAACGGACGAAAGCAGCTGAGATGGAGATCAGCCCCGACACGACCGTGATATGGAGCCGAGGTTTAGTCAACCTCAACCTGACCATCATTTTTACCTGGGCGGTTATGGGCCTCATTGTGCTCTGTGCCTGGCTGGCCACGCGCAGCCTCAAGGTGCACCCGCCGCTCAGCCGCTGGCAGAACATCTTCGAAGCGGTGGTGACTTTGATGCGCAACCATATCCGTGAGATCATCGGCCCGGACATCCAGCGCTATCTGCCATTTCTGGGAACCCTGTTTCTGTTCATCTCTTTTTCCAACCTTTTGATTGTCATCCCCGAATACCGGCCTCCGACCGGTTCGCTTTCCACGACGGCGGCGCTGGCTCTCTGCGTTTTTTTCGCGGTGCCTTTTTACAGCATCACCACCCAGGGGGTCTGGGGTTACCTGCGTCACTACATAGAACCGTCACCGCTTATGCTGCCCATGCACATCCTCGGGGATTTCACCCGCACGCTGACCCTGGCCGTCCGGCTCTTCGGCAGCATCATGAGCGAATCGATGATCGCCGGCGCGCTGCTGGCCATCATCCCCTTTTTCCTGCCCGTAGTGATGAAGATGTTCGGGCTGCTCATAGGCCAGATACAGGCGTACATATTCGCGGTTCTGGCGGCAATCTATATCGCGTCCGCGGCGGGTTCTCACCGCGCGGACAGGCAAACCTGACAAACCAACCTGGGAGGAGACCATGGACAGCACCACCATAATCGGTCTGGGATCGATGGCGATGGCGGGCCTGACGATGGCGATCGGCTCCATCGCGCCTGCGCTCGCGGAGGGGCGTGCCGTGTCGCGGGCATTGCAATCGATCGCCCAACAGCCGGATGAGGCGGACATCCTGTCACGCATCCTGTTCGTCGGCCTAGCGATGATCGAATCCATCGCCATCTACTGTTTCGTCATCTCTATAATCCTGATTTTTGTCAATCCCTTCTGGGACAAGATGTCAGCGGGAGGCTAAGTAGTTGCATATCGATCTGTTTACATTATTCGCGCAGATCATCAACTTCACTGTCCTGATGCTGCTGTTAAAGCGTTTTCTTTACAAGCCCATAGTCAGGACGATGGACGAACGGGAGCGACGCATCGGCGCCGACCTCGATGAGGCGGAGCGCCAGTTGAATGAGGCTACCCGGGAGGCCGCGGTCTGCCACGCCGAACGCCAGGAAATCGAGGACAAGCGCGGTGAGATGCTCTCCTCCGCCCAGGAGGAAGCTTCGGCCTGGCGGCGCGACCTGATCCAGGAGGCCCGCGACGAGATCGAGGAACGCCAGGAGCGCTGGCGACAATCTGTCGAGCGCGAGAAACAGAGTTTTTTAAGCGACCTGCGGCAGCGCGCCGGCGCGCAGGTTTACGAGATTACACGCCGGGCGCTGGAAGACCTGGCCGGCGTCGACCTCGAGCGCCACATCATCAACACTTTCATCTCCCGACTCCCGGAGGCGGAGGAACCCGGGTTCGAGGCTTTCGCGGCGCCGATAGCGGCGGCGATGCCCACCGGTGACAAGCCTGATGGCCAAAGAAGGCCCGAGGCGGTGGTCTGCACCGCCTTTGAGATAGACAAGGAAACGCGTGACCGGATTGAGGCAGCGGTACGGCGGCATCTGGCCGGCGACTTCGACCTGCGCTTCGAGATGTCCGCCGACATGATCTGCGGCATCGAACTCCGCGCCGGCGGCCAGACCGCCGCCTGGAGCCTGCAGAACTACCTGGAGACCCTGGACGAGAAGCTGTCACGGGCGTTTTCCCGGAAGCCAGGCAGGGAACGATGAGCAGCCGGAATGACAAAAAAACATCCGAGGAACTGAAAAAGGTCATAGACGAGACCGTCGGCGCCATCGGTGATGTGCTGTCAGAGCAGGAAACCGGGCTGGGCTTCCACGAGTCGGGCACTGTCTGCTTCGTGGGCAAGGGCATCGTCCGCATCACGGGCCTGCCGAACGTCAGATCGGAAGAGCTAGTGCGCTTCCCCGGCGGCAAACTGGGGATCGCGCTCAACCTGGAGCCCGACGAGGTGGCGATCATCCTGCTCGACAAACAGGCGGGCATTGAGGCGGGACAGACGGTCAGCCGAACGGGACGCGTCGTCGATATTCCTGTGGGGGAAGACCTGCTGGGCAGGGTAGTCGACGCCAAAGGCATGCCGCTGGACGGTGGCGGCGCCATCGCCGGGACGATCAGGCGCCCAATCGAGAGCCCGGCCCCGTCGATCATGGACCGCGCGCCGGTGAGCGTGCCCCTGCAGACCGGCATCCAGGTTATCGACGCGTTGATCCCCATAGGCCGGGGTCAGCGGGAACTTATCATCGGCGACCGCCATACCGGCAAGACCGCCATCGCCGTCGACACCATCATCAACCAGGTCGGCAAGGATGTCATCTCAGTCTATTGCGCCATCGAGCAGCGCGGTTCGGCGGTGGCCGGCGTCATCGATGACCTGCGCCGCCATGGCGCCATGGAGAAGAGCGTTGTGGTTGTGGCATCTGGCGAGGACCCGCTGGGCCTCAGATACTCCGCGCCCTATGCGGCAACCGCCATCGCGGAATATTTCATGGAACGCGGTCGTGACGTGCTCATCGTCTACGACGACCTTACCCGCCACGCCCGCGCGTACCGCGAGCTGTCGCTGCTGCTAAGACGGCCTCCGGCCCGTGAGGCTTACCCGGGCGATATCTTTTACATCCATTCGCGCCTGCTGGAGCGCGCCACCCGCTTGAGCGACGAGCTTGGGGGCGGCTCGCTGACAGCGCTGCCCATCGTCGAGACCGAGGCGCAGAACCTGTCGGCATACATCCCGACGAACCTTATCTCCATCACCGACGGCCAGGTGTACCTTTCGCCGAAACTCTTCCAGGAAGGTGTCCTGCCACCGGTCGATGTGGGCCGTTCGGTATCACGCGTGGGCGGCAAAGCCCAGTTGCCGGCTTACAAGGCGGTGGCAGGCGACCTGCGGCTGTCATACTCCCAGTTCGAGGAACTGGAGACCTTCTCGCGCTTCGGCACCAACCTGGAGGAAGAAACGCGCCAGATACTGGAACGCGGGCGCCGGGTGCGCGAGGCCCTCAAGCAGGCCCAATACCGAACCCGCACCGCGCCGGAACAAATTGCGGTGCTTCTTGGCGTCACCAGGGGGCTGTTCGACGGTTTGAGGCTCAGTGACATCACCGCCGCCAAGCGCACCGTCGAGAAGGAGATCGAGAACCACCTCCCGGAAATGTGCCGGGCGATCCTTGAAGGCGGGGAGCTTTCCGACGCGGATATCACGGCGATCACCGAGAGGATCGGAAACGCCCTGGAACTGGGGGTAATCGTGGAACCGGCAGGAGCGATTTCAGATGCAGACGCTTGAGGAACTACGCCGCCGCATCGATAACGCCGGCGACATGCAGTCGGTCGTCTCGTCGATGAAGGTGCT
>ERZ1739049.69-NODE-69-length-13241-cov-9.383437_pt1 | contig 13241 bp, 9 predicted proteins | sample MGYA00581760_ERZ1739049 | MGnify/ENA primary metagenome ERZ1739049 (study PRJEB42929, sample SAMN08275522) | rhizosphere metagenome | isolation source: Rhizospheric soil replicate 2 | host: Colobanthus quitensis | place: Antarctica: Devils point, Livingston Island...
GCGGTGGGTGTGCGGTCGGTGACCTTCTCGGCCTGTTTGCCGCCTTCGCCCGCGGCCGTGCTTTCGTCGTTCAGACGCTTGAGGTGGGGCGGGAGACGGCGGCGTTGCGCGTCGATCTCAATAATCTTGACCTCGACGTCATCGCCGACGGCTACGACTTCTTCAGGCTTTTCAACATGATGGCCGGCCAGCTCGGATATGTGCACCAGGCCCTCGATGCCTTCGCTGATCTGGACAAAAGCGCCAAAGCTCACGAGCTTGGTGACCTTGCCTGTCATCATATCGCCGACATTGTGAGCGCCGACAAGGCTGGCCCACGGGTCTTCCTGGGTCTGCTTGAGACCGAGGGAAACGCGCTGGCGATCCTTGTCGATATCGAGTACCTTCACCTTGACCTCCTGACCGACGGTCAAGACTTCTGAAGGATGATTGACATGTCCCCAGGAGAGTTCGGAGATGTGAATGAGTCCGTCGATGCCTTCCAGGTCCACAAAGGCGCCGAAGTCCACGATGTTCGATATGACGCCGATGACAACATCGCCCGGCTGAAGCTTGCCCAGGATCTGCTCCCGGACTTCCTTGCGCTCTTCCTCGAGCACAGCCCTGCGGGAGAGAACCACGTTGTTGCGACTGCGGTTGAGCTCGATGACCCTGCAGGTCAGCGTGCGGCCCATATACTCATCGAGGTTCTGGATACGTCGGATATCCACGAGGGACGCGGGCAGGAAACCACGCACTCCCAGGTCGAGGATCAGGCCGCCCTTGACGACCTCGATCACGGTGCCGTCGATGATGCCGGCCTGCTGTTCAACTTCCTCGATCCTCTTCCATGCCTGCTCGAAGCGGGCGCGTTTCTTGGAGAGTATGAGACGGCCTTCGGCATCTTCCTTCTGCATGACAAGAGCGTCGATTTTATCGCCGACGCTCACTTCGTCTTCGGTGCTTACCGACTTGCGAATCGACAACTCGCTCGCCGGGATCACTCCCTCGGACTTATACCCTATATCAACCAGGATCTCGTCTTTGTCGATACGGACGACTTCGCCGCTGACAATATCTCCCTCCTGGAAAATATTGATGGTCATATCGTAGTTGGGCTCTTCTTTCCCATCCACGATCTTGAGCAGTCCCCCACTCCCTTCTACAAGCTGGATCTCTTCTTCTTCGTTGATTTTTTGCATTTAGTTGTTTGATTCCTTTCTAAAAAAATTTAGCCCGCGCGGCGACAAGCGCTTTGCGTGCCAGAAATCATTATACAGAAGGGTGGGGGGGTATGGAAGCTGGATACACGGGATTTTACTATTCGTTACTTGGCTTCAACCCAGGTTTCGCCGATACCCACGTCGACTTCCAGTGGCGGGTCGAGTTGCCAGGCGCCGGACATCTCGCGCCGGGCGAGTTCCGCAACAGCTGGCGCTTCCGCTTCGGGCGCCTCGAAGACCAGCTCATCATGCACCTGGAGGACGATCCGCGCCTCGAGATTTTCCTTTTCCAGTGCGCGGTGCGCGTTGACCATGGCAATTTTTATTATGTCGGCGGCGCTGCCCTGGATGACGGTATTAACGGCGAGGCGCTCTCCCAGGCGGCGGATGCGCTCGTCGGAAGAGCGCAACTCGGGAATGGCGCGGCGGCGGCCGAGGACGGTCGTCACGAAACCATCTTCCCGAGCCTTTTCGATCGTGTTCTCGCGAAAAGCCGCGACCTTCGGGTAGCGCGCCATGTAGGTTTCGATGTAGCCGGCGGCTTCTTCCCTTGATATATCGAGCTGCTCCGCGAGGCCGAAGGCGCTGATGCCGTACATGATACCAAAGTTGACCGCCTTGGCACGGTTGCGCTGCGTGCTGGTAACATCCTCCGGGTTGAGATTGAAGACCTCGGCGGCCGTGTCGCGGTGCACATCCTCACCGGAGGCGAAAGCCCGGCGCAGTTTGGGTTCCCCGGAGAGGTGAGCCATGATGCGCAGCTCCACCTGTGAATAATCGGCCACTATAAGCCTGTGCCCCACTTCGGCGACAAAACAGTCGCGTATTTTTTCACCAAGCGGCGTGCGGATGGGAATGTTCTGCAGGTTGGGATTGCTGGATGAGATGCGGCCCGTGGCGGTGACCGTCTGGTTGAAGGTCGTGTGAATGCGCCAGGTTTCCGGGTCGGCGATCCGTGGCAGCACCAGCAGGTAGGTGTTTGACAGCTTTGCCAGCTCGCGATAGGTCTCGATTTTGGGAATGATCTTGTGAGACCCGCGCAGGTTCTTCAGGACGGACGAATCGGTCGAGAAACCGGTCTTGGTCTTTTTCCCCGTCGGCAGTTCCAGTTTCCGGAAAAGGACGGTGGCAAGCTGTTGCGGTGAGTCTAGGTTGAAGGTCTCGCCTGCCAACTTGTGGATTTCGTCCTCGAGCTGCTCCAGCTGGTCGCTGACCTTTGCGGATATCTCGCCCAGACGGGCCAGGTCGAGTTTGATGCCGGCCTGCTCCATGTCCGCAAAGATCCTGACGAGGGGCATCTCCCAGTCATTAAACAGCCCTGCCAGGCCTTTTTTGTCGAGCTCTTCGTTCTGCTGATGCGCCAGCAGAAATGTCTGGACGGCCTCGATCGCCAGGGCGCGCTCGTCGGGACTATCGGCATCCAGTTCAACGCGGATGCCGGCGACCGCCGCAAGCTGATCCAGACTATATGTGCGGGCCGTTGGCTTCAGCAGGTAGGCGGCGACCTCAGTGTCATGGCTGCAGTCAAGATCATTGGGAACAAGCGCGAGAAACTTCTTGTAATCGTGACTGATCAGACGTAATTGTTTTTTACGTGCTGATTCAGACTGACTGGAAAGCATTTCGGCCAGCCGGCCGCGTGTTACTGTTGAAAGCAGAGCTTCATCCTTGCCGGTAAAAACCGCGACCATAACCTCACCGCCTTTTTCCTCCCATGCCAGGGCTGCCTCCCGGGCTTTTGAAAGTACTCTTGCAAGCTGTTCTGAGCCGGGATTTCTGGCGAGGATTTTTTGCACGTCTGAAACGGTCTCCTTAACCATGCCCAGCTCCTCGAGGCGCCTGAGCAGGGTGCTAAATTCAAAACGCTCCATTGTTTCACGCAGGCGGGAACGATCCGGCTCGGCATGCTTGCCCATGAAGGGGAGGATATCCACGGGTACCTCGTCGTCCATGGTGGCCAGTTCTTTTGACATTAATGCCTGATCGGCGTATTCCTCCAGCAGCTGGCGGCGCTTGCCCTTGAAGTCGGCGGCATGAGCCAGCAACTCTTCGAGTGTTTGATGATCCGCGAGCATGAGCGCGGCGGTCTTGTCCCCCACTCCGGGGATACCAGGAATATTGTCGGAAGTGTCTCCCTTGAGGCCGATGAAGTCGGGCACCTTCTCCGGTGGGATGCCGTAACGGTCCTCGACTGCCTTGCTGTCGTATATCCTGACTTCGGAAACGCCCCTGGTATTGGTCATCACATAAATCCGGTCACCTACAAGCTGCAATGCGTCGCGGTCCGCGGTTACAATCACTGTCTTTTGCCGCTTCTCCCTTGCTTCGCGGGCGAGCGTGGCAAGGATGTCGTCAGCCTCGTATCCTTCCTTCTTCAGATTCTCAAATCCGAAAGATGAGACGATTTCTTCAAAGTGCTCGAACTGCAGCGAGAGGTTGTCGGGCATGGGCTTGCGCCCCGCCTTGTATTCCTCGTATTTTTCGTGACGAAAGACCTTTTTGCCCGTGTCCCAGGCAACCACGACTCCGGCCGGCTGATAATCCGTGATGATCTTGACGAGCATTGTGGAAAATCCGTAGAGGGCGTTGGTGGGAAATCCATCGCCGGTAGCGATCGTCTCCGGCAGCGCATAGAAGGCGCGGTAGGCGAGACTGTTGCCGTCGATGAGGAAGAGGGCGTTGGTGAGGTCGGGGAGTTGTGCGCCGGTGTTAACGCTGCTCATATGCTTCTCATTTCAGTATGGAGTCCGCTTATTCCGACTTGGGCGAACGCATCATCAGCTCAGACACGGCCCTGCGGACATCCTTCCCCTGGTAAACAACTTCGCAGACCTGCTCGGTTATGGGCATTTCGATGCCGTGGGAGCTGGCAAGCTCAAGCACGGAGCGGGCGCTGGTGAGGCCTTCGGCGACCATGCCCATTTCCGCTTCGGCCTGCTCCGGTGTCTTGCCGGCCGCGATCAGCTCTCCCGCCATGCGGTTGCGGCTGTGCCGGCTGGTGCAGGTGGCGATGAGATCTCCCATGCCCGCCAGACCTGAGTAGGTTTTAGGATCGGCACTGGCGGCGGTTCCCAGCCGGGCCATCTCAGTAAGACCACGAGTGATCAGACTGGCCTTCGTGTTGTCTCCGAAGCCCAGACCGTCACTCATTCCCGCCGCCAGCGCGATGACGTTCTTGGTCGCCGCGCATAGCTCGACGCCGAGGAGATCGGGATTGATATAAACGCGGAAGTTTTCCGTGCATATAGATGTCTGCAGCTGCCTGGCGAGATCCTCGTCAACGGCGGCGATCGTCGATGCGGTGGGAATATCGAGGGCCACCTCTTCGGCGTGGTTGGGACCGGAGAGAACGGCGATCCGCGACGATGCCGGCGAAGGCAACTCCTCTGCCAGTACTTGCGAGAAGCGCTTGAGCGTCTCCGGCTCAAGGCCCTTGGTAAGACTCAGAACGGCAGCGTCCGGATTGATATCCCCAGCCATGCCGTGCAGGACCTCGCGGTAGGCCTTGCTGGGAATGGCGATGACCACCAGGTCGGCGGCCACCAGCCCGTTGCTGGTGAAAGTGGACGCTGCAAGAAAGTCCGGCAGTACGATATCGCGCAGATAATCGGGATTCCTGTGCAAACGGTTGATCGAATCCGCCTGAACCTGACGGCGACAGATTATCTCCGTTTCAATGCCGGTATTCGCCAGCAGCCGGGCGAAAGCCGTTCCCCAGCTACCACCACCGGTGACGGATGCTTTCATGGACGCTCTCCTGCGTTTGAATCAGGAGACGAAGGAAACATGCGTCCCTTTATTGTTTGCGGTTCCATGGAAATGCCACACGGTTTTCCTTCCCCTTGATCAGACGTCGGAGATTGGACCTGTGAGCGTAGAATATCACGGCTGTGCCAAGTATGGTGAAGACCATATATGCCGTCGGCTGATCGGTGGCTATGACCGCGACGCTGAGCGAGACCGCAGCACAGAGCGAAGCCACGGATACAAAACGGCCGGCGAGCAACACTATCCAGAAAATTGCGAAGGCCAGGATAAAGAGGAGCGGCATCAGGGCGATGATGGTGCCGCCGCCCGTGGCGACTCCCTTCCCTCCCTTGCCACGCAGAAATATCGACCAGGTGTGCCCGGCGATCGCGGCGCCTGCAACCAGAACCGAGACCAGGGCGGCGTTTTCTGAATCGATCAGGCGTGTGGCAAGAAAAACGGGGGAAAAACCCTTGAGAAGATCTCCGGCGAAGACCATGATGCCGGCCTTCTTTCCCAGCACGCGGAAAACGTTGGTGGTGCCGATGTTGCCGCTGCCGCCCTCACGAACATCCACGTGGTAAATGCCCTTGCCGACAACCAGCGCAAATGGCACGGACCCGAGCAGATACGCGCCGATCACCAATGCTGATGGGGCCACCAGATCCATGGCTCAGCTCTTCTTGCCCCTGAACTCTATAATCAGCGGACAGCCGTGATAACCAAAACGCTCGCGCATCTCATTCTCCAGGTATGTGGCGTATGGCCTGGTTACCAGGCCCTTGTTGTTTGCCTGGATTACTATTCGCGGCGGCGATACGCCCGGTTGGCTTATGTAGTACATCTTCAGCTGCCGGCCGCGAACGATAGGCGGTGAATGCAGCGTTTTTATCTCCTGCAGAAAATTGTTTAAATCGCGTGTGGATATATGGGAAGTATAAAGCTCATGCAGATGCCTGATCAGCGGGAGGATGTCTTTCACGCCACGTCCGGTTAGCGCCGATGTGGCCAAAAATGGCGGCTTGATCGTCGTTTTGCGCGACAGCTTGTATTTGAGATCATCCAGATCGATCTGTGCATCGTCCCACTTGTTCAGCAGCAACGCCGTCGCGCATTTTCGTTTCATGGCCTCGTCGATGATGGTGAGGTCATAATCGGTGAGCCCAAGTGTGCAATCGACTACTACCAGCACGACCTGCGCCTTTTCCATGGACGCGAGCGCTCGTACGCGGCTGTAATATTCGACATCTTCCGTGAGTTTTCCCGGGCGCCGCAGACCGGCGGTATCAATAAGCCGGTAGGTGGCATCCCCGGCCTCGAAAACGGTGTCTATGCTGTCGCGGGTGGTGCCGGGTTCAGCAGAAACGATAACGCGCTGTTGACCGAGCAGCCGGTTCACCATCGACGACTTGCCGGCGTTGGGGCGCCCGACTATGGCGACACCGATCTCCTCTCGCGGTTCTGATTCGAGCAGGGCACCCGATTCCTCAAGCTGGGTGACAATCATGTCGAGCAGGTCACCGCTGCCGGTACCATGCAGGGCGCTGATCGGCACGGGCTCGCCCATGCCGAGGGCGTAAAATTCATGGATAAGGTCGACACGGTTGAAGTCGTCTATCTTGTTGGCCACCAGAAAAGCGGGGCGTTTGCTCTTGCGAACTATCTGAGCCAGATCTTCGTCGCCCGGGCCGATACCGGTCGTTCCATCGACAACCAGCAATACGAGCTCTGCTTCACCGAGAGCTGCTTCAACCTGCGCACGGATCTGGCGGGCCATCTCTCGCCGGTCGGCCGTATCAACGCCACCGGTGTCGATCACCGTAAAAGCTCGTCCTGTCCATTCGACCAGGAGTTCCTTGCGGTCGCGGGTGACGCCGGCCTGTTTGTGCACTACGGCCTCACGGCTGCCGGTCAGGCGGTTGAGGAGCGTAGATTTTCCCACATTGGGATAACCCACTATGGCAACTTTTGGGAGTCCGGTCATGGTTGGGAGTTTATCATTGTTGACATGGGAGTATGTGGAGATTGGTGAAAAATACCGAATGCCGGGATGTTGAAGGCCGCGCGAAAGAAGTTTTGATTCAGAAACGGCTTACATCTGGCAGGGACAGACCATGATGCCGCAATCAAGTACCTCATCCAGTTCCGTTAAGGTGATGTCATCAAGAAAGCGTGGCTCGGCGCCGCCATCCAGGCAGGAGGGCGTTATGATGAGCATATCGCCGCGAGTGAGACCGGCGGCGCGAACGGCCTCGATGACATCATGACCACCAAGAAGTCCCGTGACGGTGACATGAGGACCGAAAACGCGATTTTCGCAAACAAGCGATTCTATCGTCCGACCCATCAGAAGTGAGAGATTCAGGCAGGCGTCCTTAATCATATCGGCGGCCAGGATTCCCGAAAGCAGGAAGACACGGGTATCCGCATCGATGTCACCGACAAGACGCGCTATCAATTCCTTCGCATCCTCCAAAAAACCGGCGGCAATGCCTATGCCGTTCTCGTACTGCGGGAAATCGTCGTATTCATCAACCGGAGGCAGCGGCATGGCGGCCTTGATATAGAACTCATCCGCCGCGTAGATGAAACCATTGCCGCGCGGCTCGCGATTTTCCTTCTGCTTCTCCGTTACCAGATTGACGATTTTTCTACTGTCATCAACGTTGGCCGCGCGCAGGCCCGGCGTTTTGCGCTTCTCCAGAAATCCTGCGTCGAGCGCGACGGGCACGATACCGACACTTTTTATTCCCTGGTATTTGTCCGCGATTTCGCTGACCGTAGCCTCGAGGGCCGCACCATCGTTCATCCCCGGGCAGAGAACAACCTGAGCATGTAATACGATACCGGCCTCCCCTAGTCTGGTGAGATTTTTCAGGCCTGCTGCCGCCTTGTCCGGGCTGCACCCCATAACTGCCGCCCTGACCTGCGGATCGGTTGAATGCACCGAGACGTACAGCGGGCCCAGGCGCTGCTCCTCTATGCGCAGCATGTCCTTTTCCTCGAGATTATTCATTGTGATGAAATTCCCGTAAAGAAACGCAAGGCGGTAGTCATCGTCCTTCAGGTAAAGGGTCTTTCTCAGCCCCCGGGGAAGCTGATCGACAAAGCAGAAGATACAGGCGCATCGGCAGGTTCGCACACGATCGAATATCGTGGACGTGAACTTTATTCCGGGGTCATCGCCTTCATCACAATCCATCACTTTTACCAGACGCGTGTGGTCCCGGTAGATCTCCATCTCCTGAAATCCGCTACCCAGGTAGAACTGGTAGTCGATGACGTCGTGAAGAAAATGGCCGTTGAGTGACAGGACGACATCACCGGCGACGATGCCCGCATCTGCCGCTGGGCTATCCGCGACCGCAGACTCGATGAGTCCTCCGATTAATGTGTCATTTTTTTCGTATTTATCAACCATGATGGATGAACAATCTTGTCCTTGAACCGTAATTACGCCGGACGATGCCGTCTTAAGATCAAATCATACAGAACAATGAACCAGGTTAACCTGCGCTTGAGACAGATCAGGCGCCAGGATAGACGCCGGGGATGGCGTAGGCCGTACCACAGGCATCCTTCATCGTCACGAAGGTAACGGACCTGAAGGAGGTCACACCTGACGGTACAACATATTTTATAGTCAGAGTAAGACTGTCTGACGTCCCGCCGGGTATGTCTCCGATCGACAGGGGCATCGCTGATGCCGGAAAAACACTTCCCGTATTTATGCTTCCTTCGACCTGAATGCCATATGCCCCGGTGCCACCGCTGTCGGACAACCCGTAGCTTACCGAAAGTTCGCGAGCAAGATAATCTGCGTAGCTGCCCCAGAATGACCACGGCGCTCCAAGAGTGATCTGGGGAAAACCGCAGACTAATGTGAATGAGCCACTGACAGTACTTGAATTATCGGCGTTGTCGCCCACCGAACCGCCGATTGTATGTGTCCCGGCCACAAGGCCAGCAACCGGACAGCTCGCATATGTTCCGGTGATGGAGCAACCGGCAAGGCTGGTGCCGTCGAGCGTGACATGGACCGACGATGTATTGATGCCACTGCCAACGTCTGCGTAATAGACGGTCACTGCCGCCGAGTTCGAGTATATTTTCCCGGCAGGACTAACGCCCGTTATCACGGGTGGCGTAAAATCAGGGATCATTCCCAGCGAGAGTTTGCCACTGCCATAAAGATTGTCCTTACCAGCCGCGCCCAGATCTATGACCCTGGACTCAAGGAAGCCCTGCAGCTGCGCCGGCGCATATGATGTGTGGGCTCCTTTGACCAGCGCACCCGCTCCGGCCACGTGTGGCGCCGAGGCCGACGTTCCCCAGAAACCAGTCTGCCCGTATGTAAATGTGGAAACCCGGTCGGGCGCCATGATATCGGGCTTGATACGCCCGTCGATAGTTGGTCCACGTGAGCTGAAGTTCTCTATATTCGTACCGCCTGATTGCACTGCGCCCACCGTCATGACATCGGCGGAGTCAGCCGGCTGACCGCCGATACTGCCCTCTGCCACCTGGTAGTGTATCGACTTGGGATAAGTGTAAAGCTGGAAGGTCGCGCTTCCCGTGGCTCTGTATTTCTTTATGACAACCCAGTAATTACCCCCCCGGCCCGCGGGCACCGTGTAATGTATTTCCTCAGCCGGAGCCTGGGTTCCCGACTGCCAGCTGTCGGATACCGCCACAGTCAAATTCGGTTTTCCCTCCCAGACGAGATACATATCGTAATCCTGGTCGGTGACCGGCCAGCCATCCCATGTGAGATAGACGTCCAGCTGTTCCCCTGCCTGAGCGGCGATGGCATTGTGTTCGTCGGAGCCGGAAAATTCGTTCCATGTATCGTTGTCGCTGTCGGTGAAAGTGCCACTCCAGTGCGATTGTGCGGCGTTACCGGCGGCGTTTGACCAGAATATGCCGTTGTTTTTAGCCCGGCGCGCCATATCATCGACCGGGCCCTGGCCATCACCGCGGAACGATCCGAAAAATCCCCAGGATGCGGATACCACGGTAACACCCTGTGCGGTCAGATAATCTATCGCATTGCCCAGCTCCACATCGGTTCCGAAGTTCACCAGGTACAGCTGGGCTCCGGGCGCGACATCATGAACGATCTCGGCGCAGGCGGTGCCGTGAATTTCACCGCCACCGGTGATGTCGGCGTCCGAGCGGAATGACCTGGTAACAATATTTGCAGGCAGATCTCCGGAAGAGACAGCCTGCTGGTAGTTGGCGAACCCGGGATCGAGGATAGCTATTTTGACGCCGGCGCCGTTGTAGCCCAAAGCCTGCCAGCTCGTGGCGCCGATGTCAGATAAGCCTTCGCTTGTTGTTGAAAAGACGACAGGATGGGCGGGTTGCCTGATATAGGTTACGGAGGGATTACCTGCCAGGCTGGATAAGCCCTCGACTGGAACAGAAGCCTGGATGAGATGGCCATATGATGATTGAATCTGGCCACCGGCCGCCGAGACCGCGGCCGCTCCGTTGGCGGCACCGGAGTCGGGTGTGGTTTCCATGACTATTGTGACTCTGCCGTCCTTAATCTCAAGATCGTGCTGGGAAGCAAACTGCGCGGCGGCGACCTGCCCTTGAGCTTCCTGTATGGCCGCCAGTTCGTTAATGGCGGCTTGCACCTTGGGATTTGTTTTACCGCTGACTGATGAGCCGGCGTCTTCCGGTGACGCGGCCTCTCCGTTATCAGGCAGCGCGTTTGCGCCCGCTTCGGAAACACCCGCGGCAAGTTCGCTTTCAGCAACCGATTCGGGAGATCGGGCCGTGTAGTTGCCGTCATCTTTCCCGTTGCCCTGGAAAACAAAAAAAATCCCGGCTGCAACCAGTGCCAAAAGCGCCAGCGCCAACAGGACAATCGCTGAAAGACTTCTTGTTCTCATATCCTTTGTCTACCTCGAACCTTTCCTTTTTACCCTTCAAAAGCGTGAATCCCATATAAATAGGCGCATTTCCAGGCTAAATAAATTGTAACAGTGCGGTAGACGCTTGCATAGCCTGTCTTGATCAGCGTTTAGTGTGACAAATGCAGGTAATAATAAATTTAAAGGTATATCTATCAACCTCCGGAGTATCGAAATGAAGTTTTCAACCGGCAGGGAAATAATCATCGTCCGGCCCCCGGAGAGCATCTTCCAGGCTGAGGGTGAAATAGAAAACGGCACATTTCACGGACGCTGGCATTTTTCTTTCGACAATTACCACGACCGGGAATATACCCATTTTGGCACCATGCGGGTTTTCAATGATGACACGCTGTCTCCGGGCGCGACCTGGCCCCTGCACCCCCACCGTAACATCGAAGTAGTGACCTATTGCGCCGACGGCGTGTTCCGCCATGCGGACCAGCAGGGCGAGGGAAACATCCTGAAAAAGGGCTGGGTACAGCATACGACGGTTGGCCGGGGGATGTGGCATTCGGAGATCAACGATCAGATTGATGAACCCATGAGATTCATCCAGATGTGGTTCCTGCCGGCGGAGTCAGACCTGGAGCCCTCGCTTCAGATAAAACAGGTCGAGAAGACGGAGCGGTTGAACCGTTTGCTGGCTCTGGTATCGAACGACGATCCGAACGCCCTGCCCATCGCATCCGACGCACGGGTCCATGCAAGCAGTCTGGAATCAGGCAATAAACTGGCATGCGGGCTTGAGGCCGGCAGAGGCGCATATCTGTATGTGGTCGATGGCGGACCGTTGAGGCTGAACGGACACGAGATTCCGGCGCTGGGAGCGGCAAGGATCATCGGCAGCAAGGAATTCGATATAACAGCTGGAAATGATGTGGAGTTGCTGCTCGTCGAGGTTCCACTGGCGGTAAACAACCGGATATCGTGAATATCCAAAAAGGGCACCGACCGTGTCCTGACTTCCCGCGGCTCCAGCCTTTTCCCGGAATGCCGGTCAGTGCTTTTTGAGCCACTCCGCTGTCGCTTCCATCTGCTGAGACGGTGTCGACGCGCCGGCTGTTATAGCTACGGTCCGGGCGCCCTCAAACCACTCCGGTTTCAGTTCAGCGATATCCTCGATGTGATATGTCCGCTCCTGAACCTCACGGCAGAGCTGCGCCAGCCTGGTCGTGTTGGCGCTGTTGCGGCCGCCGATGACGATAACCGCGTCGGCCTGGCGGGCCAACTCGAGTGCCTCCTCCTGGCATTTCTGGGTGGCGTTGCACATGGTGTTGTGAATCAGCAACTCGCGGCACGCGGATGCAAGCAGTGACGCCAGCGCCGAGAGGTTTGCGCTCGCCTGGGTGGTCTGTACGACGACGCCCACTTTTTTCCCTTTCACCAGGAGCATGTCAAGCTCTTCAATCTTCTCAACCACGATAGCCCTTTCGCCCGCGTGGGCGGCAAGCGCCACGACTTCGGGATGTTCGTGTTCCCCGAGTATGATAGGCAGGTAACCTTCCTCTTTCAGCGCCGCGGCCTTTTCCTGCGCGACCTTCACATACGGGCATGTGGCATCGACGACCCTAAGACCCCGTGAGGCCGCTTCTACTATGACCCGAGGCGTGACACCGTGCGTTCTGAGGATGATGATGCCACGCTCCACGCCCGCGAGGTCGTCGACCGGTGATACGCCCGCCGCGGCAAGCTCGCGCACAACGCCGGGATTGTGGATGATGGGACCGAGAGTATGGATGGGCTCATCCGTACCCTCGGCGGCCTCGTTGGCTATTTTCAGGGCGCGCTGGACGCCATAACAATAACCGCCGCGTTTTGAGATAAGTATTTTCAATAAATTCCTTCGCTTCGCTCAGGATGGCTTCGCTTCGATTATCTCCGACACCCTGTCGACGACATCGTCGATCCCGAGGTCGGTCGTATCGACACGTACCGCGTCATCGGCTGCCTTCAGCGGAGATACCTTGCGGCTGGAATCGTATTCGTCGCGGGCCGAGATCTCCTGTTCCATCTTATCCTGCGGCACATCTATCCCCTTCGCCTCCAGCTCCAGCCTGCGCCTGCGTGCACGCTCGGAATTGGAAGCAGTCAGGAAAATTTTTACGCCGGCATCCGGACAGACGACGGTACCGATATCCCTGCCATCGACAACCACATCACCAATCGCCGTCACGGCGCGCTGCATGTCAACCATGGCTTCCCGCACGTGCGCGTTCGCCGAGACCTCCGATACGTTGGCCGTGACCCTGGGACTGCGTACCTCTTCCGTCACCCCACGGCCTCCGGCGAAAACCCCCGGGGACCCGTCCGGCCCGGGCTGCACGCCCGTTTGAGTGTTTTGCGCCCACCGCCCCAGTTAACCGTTCTC